>Ga0187809_10000544_pt1 | contig 19678 bp, 16 predicted proteins | sample NC_wetland_sal_i_8_FD_132415 | JGI IMG/M metagenome (GOLD analysis project Ga0187809, IMG submission 132415) | Wetland sediment microbial communities from Neuse River Estuary, North Carolina, USA - ASW_4 | ecosystem: Environmental > Aquatic > Freshwater > Wetlands > Sediment | place: USA: North...
CAGCTTCTTGCCCGAAAGCAGGTCCATTGCGCCCAGCCCGACCTTTTCGGACAGCGGCATCATGCCCAGGATCGTCGCGGTGCCGCCGCGGCGCAGCGAGGCGACCGCGAGGCTGGCCGAGGCAGGACGCCCGACCGCTTCGACCGCATGGTCGACGCCGCCCTTGGTCATTTCGACGATCTGTTTGGCGGCATCGTCGGCGAGCGCGTCGACGACATCGGTTGCGCCGAGCTTCATCGCCAGTTCGCGCTTTTCGGGAACCGGGTCGGCGGCGATGATGCGCCCCGCGCCGGCGATCTTGGCGGCGTTGATCGTCGCGAGCCCGACGCCGCCGCAACCGACGACCGCGACCGTTTCGCCCGGCGTCACCTTGCACGCGTTAAAGATGGTGCCCGCGCCGGTCGTGACCGCGCAGCCGATCACCGCCGCCCGGTCGAGCGGCATTTCGGGATCGATCGCGACGCACGCATGTTCGTGGACCAGCATCACCTCCGAAAAGGCGCTGAGGTTGAGCATCTGGTTGACCGGCGATCCGTCGGGGCGCGTGATGCGCGGCGCCGATCCGACCGGCCGGCGCGTCTCGCCGCCAAGGCACAGCGACATGCGCCCGGTAACGCAGAACTCGCAATGGCCGCAAAAGGCGCTGAGGCAGGTGACGACCGCATCGCCCGGCTTCACCGTGCGGACTTCGCTGCCCACCGCCTCGACGATCCCGGCGGCTTCATGGCCGGGGATGGCGGGCAGGGGGTGCGGATAGGCGCCGTCGATGAAGTGAAGGTCCGAATGGCAAAGCCCGCAGGCGGCGGTGCGGATGCGCACCTCGTGCGGGCCGGGCTTGTCGACGACGACCTCCTCGATGACGAGGGGCTTGCCGGGTTCGATCAGGACGGCGGCTTTGGTCAATGTATCTTCTCCGTTCGGTTCGAGCGACATCGAGAACCGGTTGTGGCCGTTCGTGTCTCGACTTCGCGCGACACGAACGGACGTGGGACGATTTAACGCGTAACGCCGATGTCGCCCGACGAGAAACGATCGTCCTGCGCGGCGGGCGAATGTTTCGCCAGCTCGATGCGCGCGATGGCGCGGGCGTGGACTTCGTCGGGACCGTCGGCGATGCGCAGCGTGCGCTGGCCGGCATACATTTTGGCGAGGCCGAAATCCTCGCTGACGCCGCCGCCGCCATGCGCCTGAATCGCATCGTCGATGATCTGCAGCGCCATGTTCGGCGCCTGCACCTTGATCATCGCGATCTCGGCCGCGGCCGACTTGTTGCCGACCTTGTCCATCATGTCGGCGGCCTTCAGGCACAGGAGGCGCGTCATTTCGATGTCGATGCGCGCGCGGGCGATGCGCTGTTCCCAGATGCTGTGCTCGGCCACGGTCTTGCCGAAGGCGACGCGCGACTGGAGCCGCTTGCACATCCGTTCGAGCGCTTCTTCGGCGACGCCGATCGTGCGCATGCAATGGTGGATACGCCCCGGCCCGAGGCGGCCCTGCGCAATCTCGAAGCCGCGGCCTTCGCCGAGCAGCATCGCGTCCTCGGCCTTGACGCGAACGTCCTTGAGCTCGATTTCCATATGACCGTGCGGTGCATCGTCATAGCCGAAGACGGGCAGGTGGCGCAGGATATTGATGCCCGGCGCGTCCATCGGGACCGCCAGCATCGACTGCTGCGCGTGGCGCTTGGCGCCGAAATCGGTCTTGCCCATGACGATCGCGACCTTGCAGCGCGGATCGCCCGCGCCCGACGACCACCATTTGACGCCGTTGATGACATAGTCGTCGCCGTCGCGTTCGATCCGCGTTTCGATGTTCGTCGCATCGGACGAGGCGACCGCGGGTTCGGTCATCAGAAAGGCCGATCGAATCTCGCCATTCATCAGCGGGGCGAGCCATCTGTCCTTCTGCGCGCGGGTGCCATAGCGATGGAAGACTTCCATATTGCCCGTGTCGGGCGCCGAGCAGTTGAACACCTCGCTCGCAAAGCCGACGCGGCCCATTTCCTCGGCGCACAGCGCATATTCGAGGTTGGTGAGCCCCGGACCTTCGAATTCGAACGTCTCGTCGACATGATGGTGCGCGCTGCTGCGCGGCGGCATGAACAGGTTCCAGATGCCGGCGGCCTTCGCCTCGGCCTTCAGATCCTCGACGACCTGGATGACTTTCCAGCGATCGCCGCTCGCATCCTGCTGTTTGTAGGTCGCAACGGCGGGGCGGATCTTGCGGTCGATGAACTCGCGCACCCGGTCGCGCCAGTGCACCTGCCGGTCGGTGAAGTCGAAATCCATCGCTGCATCCTTTCCCTTTACGTTCACGTAAGCCTTTGGACCGATTCGCCCCCCTTTGCCAAGACCCGCGGCGCAGAAAATTGCCCCGGCATCGCTGCCTGCGCAATCTTCCGTTACGGCCGCGGCCCCTGGCTATCGGCCGCCGCGCCGCCCGTCGAGGCGAGGGCGGCGAGCCGTGCCTCGTGGCTGGCCCGGTCGATCGGATACCGCCGCAGGCCAATGGCCGCCATGACCGAAATCAAAATCATCAATCCGGCGAAAATCCACGCCATTGCCGCGGCAGTGCTGGCCGGCCAGTCCTCGGGCCGCACTTGATCGCTCAACCCTGCAAAGGCGACAAGCTGGCCGACGAGAAAGATGCCGAGCGCCTGCCCGAATTTCTGAACCATCAGATAGCCGGCGAAGAAGACGCCCTCGATCCGCGTGCCATGATCGACCTCATGCGCTTCCACGATTTCGGCAACCATCGACGAGGTGGAAATGGTTGCCACCACCAACCCGAACAGCGACAGGGTCTGCAACGACAGCAAAAGCATCACCGAAGGCCATCCGCCCAGATCGGGCCACCAGCCCAGATTGCGCGCGGCATAGGGCAGGAAGGCGATCACGCCACTCGCGAGCGCGGCACCAATCGCGCTGTCGCGCTTGCCAAAGCGGCGGTGCGCATGGCCGACCGCCGCGAAAGCGCCGAAGACCGCGACGGCGAGCCCGACAGGATAGAAACGCAGCTGTGCATCGCTGAGTTGCCAGACATAGAGCATCATATAATTGGTCGACGCGATCGTCGTCGCATAGGCGCCCGTGACGAACAGCGCGCCGGACGCCAGGGCAAGAAATGCCGGGTTGCGAAAGGCAAGCAGGATGTCGGCGAGCATCGAATGGCCGTGCGGCCTGCGCGGTGGAGGCGGCAGCGACAGGATGCGGCGTTGCTGACCGAATGCCGACGCCAGCGTCGTCAGCAAGATCATGGCGGCGCCGAACAGACCGTAGGCGGTATAGCCGGATGTCTCGAGCAAGCCGCTGCGCGCGGGATCGTCGGAGACCAGAAAGACATTATAGGCAAGCGCGACAGCAAGGAGGCCGCCCAGCCAGCCGAACAGAAAGCGATAGCGCATCAGCGCGGTGCGCTCGTCATAATCGCGCGTCAGTTCGGCGACGAGCGAGATCGACGGAATTTCGCACGCCGACACCAATATCCGCACGGCCACGACATTGAGGAACAGGCCCAACGTCGAATGTTTTGCGATATCGGGCGACACCCACAGCAGCGTCCACACGATTGCCATCGGCAGAGCGGCGCCGTAAAGCCAGGGCAGCCTCCTCCCAAGCCGGGTTCGCGTCGCATCCGACAGCCGACCGATCATCGGATCGACGATAGCATCGACAAGCATCGCGCCGATCAACACGAGCGACACGACGCGCGGATCGAAACCGAGTACCTGGTTGTAATAGATCATGAAGAAGGTGGTGAGCCCCGACTCCTTGATTCCGAGCGTTACGGCACCCACGCCATGCGCCACCTTGATGCGCGTCGGCAGCGCGCCCGGGAGAATATTGGCGCTCATTGCAGCGCGATCGTTTCGGATGCGGACAGCGCGGCGACGCGGGCTTCGTGGTCAGCGCGGTTGATCGGGAAGCGCGCGAAGATCCACGTCGACAGGATTGTCGCGACGATCACGATCAGGCTGTAGCTGACGACCAGCCGGTCGACCACTTGCGGTGCAACCTCGCCGGGAACGGCTTTCGCCGGCAGGCCCGACAGGCTGATCAGCAGGCCGGTGAGGCCGATCCCTACGGCGGTGGCGCATTTCTGGACGAACATCCAGCCGGCGGCGAACACGCCTTCGGTGCGGCGTCCGGTTTCGACCTGCGACGCTTCGACGACGTCGGCGAGCATCGACTGTGCGGAGATCATCACCATCACCGCGTTGACGTTGGAAACGAGGATGAAGCCCATCAGCAGATTGCTCGAAAAGGCGGAGCCGGTTCCCGGCCAATGGCCCGAAAGGAACAGGCCGAACGGCGCCACCCAGAACGTCGTGCTGATGATCCCGCAGATCACCGCGACGCGCTTCTTGCCGAACCGGTGGTGGAGTGGCTGCACAAACACGAAGGACAGCAGGACGCTGACCATCAGCAGCCATGGCAGCGCCGCGAAGGCGCCATCGGAAAAGCGCCAGACATAAAGATAAAGGAAGTTCGAGATGGTGAAGGTCATCTGCGTGCTCGAAATCGCGATCAGCGAGGCGCCGAGCAGGATCAGCGCCGCCGGGTGGCGCAGCGATTCCCAAATCTCAGCAAAGGCGCGCCGGGGCGTTCCGGGTTCGGGCTTCGTCGCGGGCAGATGCGCTATGCGCCGATGCTGGCCGAGCGCCGAGATGAAAACCGTCACCGCCATGATGATCGCCCCGCACAGGCCGTAGAGCCAGTAGCCCGCAGGATTGAGCTGCCCGAACTTGTGCGTCGCGTCGGGCCGCAGGAAGACGGTGTTGGCGAGGAAGAAGACGAGCAGCCCGCCGCCCCAGGCGAAGAGGAAGCGGAAGCGGACCAGCGCGGTGCGCTCGTCATAATCGCTTGTCAGTTCGGCGACGAGCGATTGCGACGGCACTTCGCAGCACGATACCAGCGTGCGCACCAACACCGCGACGACGACCAGATAGGCAAAGATGTGCGTATGATCGTCGGGCGGCGACCACAGCAGCATCCATGCGAGCCCGAGCGGCAGCGGCGCGAGATAGAGCCACGGATGGCGGCGGCCCCAGCGCGTATAGGTGCGGTCCGAAAAATAGCCGATCAGCGGATCGACGAAGGCATCGGCGAGCAGCGCGAACATCAGCGCCAGCGAAACAAGGCTCGCATCGAGCCCGACCACCTGGCTGTAAAAGATCAGCAGGAAGGTCGAAAAGCCGTTGTCCTTGACCCCATAGGCAACGCTGCCGAGGCCGTGGAATAATTTGAGCCCGAGCGGCAGGCGCGCCTGCGCCGGGGTCTCGGCGGTCACGCCGCGGCTCCGGCCTTGGCCGCATCCTCCATGGCTATCAGGGCGTCGAACAGGCCGGGCGCTTCGGGATCCCAGGCGTGGCGCTGGCCGATCGTCAGACCGCCGTCGACCAGCATATGCGTTCCGGTCATGAAGCTCGCCTCCTCGCTTGCCAGATAGGCGACGGCATTGGCGATGTCGTCGGGTTGTCCGCCGCGCGCGACCGGCTGCGCATGCGCACTCATTTCGGCGATCACCGCCTTGGCCGCATCCTTGCTTTCGTCGGGCACCTCGAGCGAGGTGGTGAAGATATTGGTGTTGATGAAGCCGGGGCAGATCGCGTTCACGCGGATGCCATATTGGGCAAGATCGGTCGCCGCGACCTTGGTCAGATGCAGCACGCCCGCCTTGGCGACGGCATAGGCGGTCGGCGAATAGCCAGCGCCGAGCGCCGCGACGCTCGCAGTGTTGACGATCGCGGCGCCTTTGCGGCCCTTCATATGAGGCGCAGCATAACGGATGCCCATCGCGACCGATTTGAGGACGAGGTTCATCGTCCAGTCCCATCCGTCGGGCGTGATTTCGTCGATCGGGGCGCGGTCGCCGCCTGCGGCCGCATTGTTGAACACGATGTCGATGCCGCCGCCGCGCTTCGCGGCTTCGTCCATCAGCGCTTCGATGTCCGACGCGACGGTGACGTTGCACCGGATGAATTCGATCCGGCCGTTCGACGCCGCGGCAAGCGCCTGACCGCCCGCCTCGTCGATGTCGGCGGCGAAAACATGGGCGCCTTCGCCCGCGAGTTTCAGAACGGCCGCCTTGCCGATACCCGATGCTGCGCCGGTGACGACGGCGACCTTGCCTGCGAATCGCATTTCCTGCTCTCCCGTTTTCTTTTGCCACTTAGCTTAGGCGCATGGGAGGGCGCGTCAACGGCCCGCAATCGGACGCTACGGCGCCGTAACGGCAGCGCGGCACAGCCAAGTTGACGCTTGCGTAAACCGGGCGACTCCCCTTAGTTTGCGCGCCAGAAGAGGAGCCCGAAAGATGAGCGATCAGGACGCTTTTCGCGCCGAAGTGCGCGCCTGGCTGGAAGCCAATTGTCCCCCCGAAATGCGCGAACCCGTCCGCGACGAAGGCGACGTGTGCTGGGGCGGCCGCAAATGGGTTTTCAAGAATGACGCCCAGAAACAATGGCTCGAAGCCTGCGCCGCAAAGGGCTACACCGTTCCCGATTGGCCGAAGGAATATGGCGGCGCCGGGCTGACCCCCGAACAGACCAAGATCCTGAAACAGGAAATGAAGCGGATCAACGCGCGCTCGCCGCTCGACAGCTTCGGCATCTGGATGCTCGGCCCCGCGCTGCTCAAATTCGGTACCGAAGAGCAGAAGGTCCATTATCTGAACCAGATCGCGCGCGGCGAAATCCGCTGGTGCCAGGGCTATTCGGAACCCGGCTCGGGCAGCGACCTCGTCTCCCTGCAGACCTTCGGCGAGGACAAGGGCGATCATTGGGTCGTCAACGGATCGAAGATCTGGACCAGCTATGCCGACAAGGCCGACTGGATCTTCTGCCTCGTCCGCACCGACAAGGCGAACAAATATCAGGGCATCACCTTCATGCTCTTCGACATGGAGAGCAAGGGCGTCACGACCAAGCCGATCCTGCTGATTTCGGGCAATTCGCCCTTCTGCGAAACCTTCTTCGACGATGTCGAAGTGCCCAAGACGCAGTTCGTCGGCGAGATCAACCGGGGCTGGGACGTCGCCAAATATCTCCTCGGCCACGAACGCGAGATGATTTCGGGCGGCGGTGCGGGCGGCGACATGGTCAGCATCGGCGGCGCCTTTGCCAAGGCGATCGGCAAGAACGACCATGGCGAACTCGACGATCCGATCCTGCGCGCCGAAATGGCGGCGTTCGACGTCGATGTCTTTGCCTATCGCGCGATGGGCGAACGCTTCATGGACATGTGGAAAACTGGCCGCGCGCACCCCGCCTCGTCGAACATGATGAAATATGTCGGGACCGAGCTCAACAAGCGCCGCCACGAACTCGTCATGTCGGGCGGTGGCAGCGAAGCGCTCGAATGGGACAGCCCCGAAACAAAGGGTGGCGCCCGCCCGCGCGCGTGGCTGCGCACCAAGGCCAATTCGATCGAAGGCGGCACGAGCGAAGTGATGCTCAACGTCATCGCCAAGCGTATCCTCGATTTGCCCGGAGCCTGACCCATGCCCTTGTATCACAATGACGATCAGGCGATGCTCAAGGACAGCGTCGCGCCCTTCGTGGCCGAACAGGCCCCCGTCTCGCACCTCCGCAAGCTGCGCGACGAGGCCGACGCCACCGGCTTCTCGCGCAACCTGTGGACGCAGTTCACCGAAATGGGCCTGCCCGGCATGCTGGTTCCGGAGGCGCATGGCGGGCTCGGCATGGGGCATATGGAAGCGGGCATCGTGCTCGAGGAAATCGGCCGCAACCTGACCCCGTCGCCCTTCCTCGCGACCAGCGTCGGCGCGGTCGCCGCGCTGGCGAAGGCGGGCGGAACGCAGGCGGGCCGCTGGCTTCCCGCCATCGCCAGCGGCGAGGCGATCGTCGCACTCGCGATCGACGAGGGTGCCAAGCACCGCCCCGACCGCATCGCGACCACCGCGACGCGCGCCGGCAACGGCTTCCGCCTCGACGGCAAGAAGAGCTTCGTCCTCCACGGCCATGTCGCCGACATGAGCATCGTCGCGGCGAAAACCGACGGCGGTATCACCCTGTTCGCGGTGCCGAAGGATGCAAAGGGGCTGACCGCCGATCCGCGCCGCCTCGTCGACTCCTCGCTTGCAAGCCATGTCACCCTCGACGGCGTCGAGGTCGATGCCGACGCGGTGATCGGCGAAGTCGATGCCGGCGGCGACATCCTCGACGCGTTGCTGGCCGCCACCCGCACCGGCGCTGCCGCCGAAATGGTTGGCGTCGGGCAGGGCGCGATGGACATGACCGTCAATTACCTCAAGGAACGCAAGCAGTTCGGCAAGCTGATCGGCGAGTTTCAGGCGCTCCAGCACCGCGCCGCGCATCTCTATGGCGAGATGGAAGTCGCGCGCGCCACGGTGATGAAGGCGCAGCAACTCCTCGACGAAGGCAGCGAAGGCGCGAAGCTGATGGTCTCGGTCGCCAAGGCCAAGGCCGGCCGCGCCGCCAACCTTGCGGTGCGCGAAGGCGTTCAGATGCACGGCGGCATCGGCATGACCGACGAATATGACATCGGCCTCTACATGAAACGCGACCGCGCGCTCGCCGAATTCATGGGCGATGTGCATTACCATATCGACCAGGTCGCCCGGATGAACGGATACTGAAACGACTCAAACCCCCTCCCGCCTGCGGGAGGGGAGTGATCGGAGAAAAACCATGAAGCTCAATGATATGTTCGGCCTCGACGGCCGCATCGCGCTCGTCACCGGCGGTTCGCGCGGCATCGGCAAGATGATCGTCGAAGGCTATCTCGCCGCCGGCTGCGCACGCGTTTATATTTCGGCGCGCAAAACGGCGCAGATCGAGGAAGCCGTCGCCGATTTCGAAACGCGCTATCCGGGCAAAGTCATCGGCCTTCCCGTCGATCTTTCGACCGTCGAAGGCTGCCGCGCGCTCGCCAAGGAACTCGAAGCACGCGAGGAAAAGCTCGACATCCTCGTCAACAATGCGGGCGCCGCCTGGGGCGAACCCTTCGAGAATTTCCCCGAAGCCGGCTGGGACAAGGTGATGGACATCAACGTCAAATCGCCGTTCTTCCTGACCCAGGCGTTGCACAATCTGCTGAAGGCGGCGGGCACGCCCGCACGGCCGGCAAAGGTCATCAACATCGGGTCGATTGACGGCCTGCGCCTCAACCCGTGGGAAACCTACAGCTATCATGCGTCGAAGGCGGCGATCCTCTATCTGACCAAGCGCATGGCGGCGCGGCTGGTGCAGGACAATATCATCGTCACCGCGATCGCACCCGGCGCCTTCCAGTCGGACATGAACAAGGCGGCGCGCGACCATGGCGACGCAGTTGCCAAGAGCATCCCGACCAAGCGCATCGGCGTGCCCGAGGATATGGCCGGCGCAGCGATCTTTCTCGCATCGAAGGCGGGCGATTATGTCGTCGGCGAAACGATCGCGGTCGACGGCGGTCTCGTCCATGGCGACCTCAAGACCAGCATCGACGCTTAGGCCGCTTCTTGTTGGCCATCCCGGACTTGATCCGGGGGGTATCCCTGTCGAACCGTAACCGCGTTATGGCGAGCCGACAGGAAATTGACTCGCCGCGCGCGCAGGTGTATTATTCAGATAATGCACCAAGGAGACAGTCCATGCGTTTCGCCTTCCTGATTCCCCCGATGCTGTTGCTCGGCGCCTGCGGGCACGCCGAAGACAAGAGCGATAAGGCCGAGGTCACGGTGAATGCCGATGGCGACGGCGGCAATGTCCGGATCACCGCCGGCAAGGACGGCGGCAAGGTCAGCATCGATGGCGACCACGGCTCGATGAGCTTCAAGCTCCCCGATTTCGCCAATATCGACGTCGATAGCGATTTCGATATCGACGGGGTGAAGCTCTATCCGGGCAGCAAGATCGCAAGCATCGACGTCAATGCGAGTGACAAGGGCGGCGCCGACAAGGCGAGGGTGCGCCTCGGCTTCACCTCGCCGGCGGCGCCCGCCAAGGCAGCCGACTGGATGGCCGGCGAATTTGCGAAGAAGAATATCCAGGTCCAGCGCGCCGGCGACACGCTGCGCGGAACCGACAAGGACGGCGCCGATTTCACGATCAGCTTCGAACCCGCGGGCGAGACGAGCAAGGGCGAGGTGCGGATCGTCAAGAATTGACCCCTCGTCATGGCGAGGCGCGAAGCGATTGCTTCGCCTTGCTCCTCGCCATGACGGTGTTCGGGTCTACCCGCTGTTGCGCAGCGCGGTTGCGATCGCGTTGATGGTCAACTGGATGCCCTCGGCGATGCGGGGGTCGGTTTCGCCCGCGCGGTGGCGCTTCATCAATTCGATCTGCAGCAGGTTGAGCGGCTCGATATAGGGCAGGCGCAGGCGGATCGATGCCTCGAGCGCTGGATTATTCTCGAGCAGCCGCGACTGGCCGGTGATTGTCAAAAGCCCGTCGTGGGCGCGGTGCCAGCCGTCGCGGATGCGCGAAAAGATCGCCGCATGCCCGCCCACATGCCCGGCCAGTTCGGCATAGCGCGCGGCGATGCCGATGTCCGATTTTGCCAGTACCATTTCCATATTTCCGAGCAGCGCGCCGAAGAAGGGCCAGCTTTGCGCCATATCGGCGAGCAGCGCCTGGTCCGCGAACGCCGCAAAGGCCTCGCCGGTGCCGTACCAGCCGGGCAGCATGGTGCGCGCCTGCGCCCAGCTGAACACCCAGGGGATCGCGCGCAGGTCCTCGATCGCGGTCGATTTGGTGCGGCTCGACGGCCGCGACCCGATCTTCAGCGTCGCGATCTCGGCGATCGGCGTCATCGCGCGGAAGAAGTCCTTGAAGGCGGGCGTATCGTAAACGAGCCCGCGATAGGCGGCGAAGGCATCGTTCGACAGCGCGGTCATTGCGCCCGCAAAGCGCCCGGCGTCGTCCGCGCTCATCGCCTCGGGCTCGAGGCTGGCGAGCAGGCTTGCCGATACCATCGCCTCCAGATTGGTCGCGGCGCTGTCGGCGGTGCCATATTTGGCCGCGATCACTTCACCCTGTTCGGTGATGCGGATGCGGCCCTGCACCGTCCCCGCGGGCTGCGCGCGGATCGCAGCGAAAGCGCTGCCGCCGCCGCGCCCGACCGCACCGCCGCGACCGTGGAACAGCTGCATCGCGGTATCGGCGGCCTCGAACACCGGGGTCAACGCTTCCGATGCCTGGTAGAGCCCCCATGTTGAGGTCAGATAGCCGCCATCCTTGTTCGAATCCGAATAGCCGATCATCACTTCCTGATGTCCGCGCGCGACGACATGCGGCGCAATCTCGGGCAGCGCGAAATAGGCGGCCATGATCCCCGGCGCCTCGTCGAGGTCGGCGATGGTTTCGAACAGCGGCACGACCATCAGATTGTCCTGCGCCTCGGCCGACCACAATCCGGCTTCGCGGGCGAGGACATGGACTTCGAGCAGGTCGGACAGGCTTTCGGCCTTGCTGATGATCCACTGGACGATCGCCTCGACGCCCAGCCTGGCGCGGATCGCGGCGGCGGCGTGGACGATCGCGAGTTCGCCGGCGGTTTCTTCGCTCCATTTGTGCCACGGCGCGGCAAGCGGGCGGTTGGTCGCCAGTTCGCGGCGCAGCAGCTCGACGCGCGCCTCTTCGCCCAAGCTGAGATAATCGCCTTCGACGCCCGCGACCGCGAGCAGCTCGGCGAGCACGCGTTCGTGCACCGCGCTGTTCTGCCGCATGTCGAGCGTCGCAAGGTGGAAACCGAAGACCTCGACCGCGCGGATCAACCGGCCGAGCGCGCCGATGCCGCCAAGCTGGCCCTCGCCGCTCGCCGACAGGCCGGCGGCGATGGTGACGAGGTCGCGGCGAAAATCGGCGGGAGCGGCATAGGCGTCGCCGGCCAGTGCCGACGGCCGCGGCGGCGCGCGCCCGACGATGCCGGCATAGGTTGCGCACAACCTGGCATAGATGCCCGACAGTGCGCGGCGATAGGGCTCGTCGCTGCGGCTCGGCGCGGTATCGCCGCTCGCCGCGGCCAGTGCCTCGACCGCTTCGGAGACTGTCGCGAGCGAAGACGACACCGACAGTTCGGCGCCGAGCGCATGCACCGCGTCGATATAATGGCCGAGCACCGCGGCGGCGTTGCGGCTCGTTGCCATATGCAGCGTCTCGGCGGTGACGAAAGGATTGCCGTCGCGGTCGCCGCCGATCCAGCTCCCGACGCGCAGGAAACTTGCCGGGCGCGCGCCAAGTTCCTGTTCCCAGCGCGCATAAAGCTTGGGGATCACGGGCACGAACACGTCGCGCAAATAGGTCAGCGCATTGTCGATCTCGTCGGCAACGAACAATTTTTCGGTGCGCAGCGGCCGCGTCTGCCACAGCAGCACGATCTGGCGGCGGATCGCTTCCTCGACGACATCGCCCTCGGCGGTTTCCTCGACGCCGGCATCGCGCAGCCGCATCAGCTCGGCGATGCGGTTCTTGTGGTCGAGCATCGACTTGCGGCGCACCTCGGTCGGGTGCGCGGTGAGCACCGGCGCGACCAGCGCGGCGCCGAGCAGCGCCGCGACCGCATCGCCATCGATACCGTCCTGTTTCAGCCGGGCAAGCGCTGCCGCCACCGTCGCCTCGGGCTCGGCGGCGACGCCCTGCCGGTCTTCGGCCAGATTGGCGAGCATCGAAAACAGCATGAAGCCGCGCACGAAGGCGATGGTATCGTCGAGGCTCAGCGCCTCCAGCCCCGGATCGATCGTCTCGGCGCCCGCGATGCCGCGATGCCGGTCGACGCTCGACGACCGGATATATTCGGTCTGCCGGAACAGCTTCTCGCCGCCATAGGCGCGAATGACGTCGCCGAGGATTCGCCCGAGATAGCGGATGTCGGGATTTTGCGAGATCTGGATTGGTGGGCCCATGGACGCAGCTTGCTGCACCGCAACAGGCGCCGGGTCAAGCGGCGCATAGCTATGCCTTTATTACGTGTCTGTTAAAGCTATTGAAATGGCTTGGGCTGAGGGAGGCAATATGAAGCAACGAAGCGCCATGATTGCCGTCGGCACAGCACTGCTCCTTTCCGTGGGCGTCGTTTTGTCGCTGGCCATGGGATCGGAGGTGTCGGGCGACGAATATATCATGTCGCCGCCCTCCAGGCCTTCGGCCGGAGCCACGCCGGTCAGGCCGTGGCCGCAAGCCGCCGAGGTCCGCCTGTTCGTTGAAGATCTATCTTATGACGATCAAGAAAAGATGGGGAAATGGACGTCGCGACCCGAAGGCATTCGCCTGACAAAGGCGCAGCGGGATATTCTCGACGGATCGGTATTTCTTTACCGTCTGACAAAGAAGGAATGGGCTGAGCGGGTCCATGCGGCTTGCTTTATTCCGCATCACTTCTTTCGATATTATGACGGATCGGGGCGTCAGCTCGGCGAGATTCAGGTCTGCTACTGCTGCCAAGGTGTCGGCATGACTCCCGCGCTTCGCCGGACCGATTCCTATGACGAATGGCAGTTCGACTTTCCGAGAGTCGAAAAGATGCTGCACGAGATGGGCGTGCGCACAGACCTAAACTGTGACGGCTGAGGTCAGCGCGTCTTCACCATCACCAGCGTGCCCAGGTCGATCCGCGGCGCACCGTCGAAGGTCACGCTGTTGCGCGTGTCGGTGATGAACATCAGCTTGCCCGACGCATCGGTGATCCTCGCCGCCACGGCATAGCTGTGGCGCGGGTCGAGACGGCGCTGGTCGACAGTCAGCGAAAAGGCGAAGGGCACCTGCCGGCCGTCGGCGGTGAAGCTCTGGCGTGCGATCACCGACGCGGGCGCATCCATCAGGCTGACGTCGGCCAGCGTCACCTCGACCTGCGCCGTCGGCGGCAGTGCCATGCGTTCGCGATAGGTTATCGCGCCGGTCACCGACACGGGCTGCTCGGCGGGCGCGAAGCTTGCGCAGGCGGCAAGGGGCAGGGCGGCGATGCCGATGGCGAGCGAGGCGATGGCGCGGTTCATGGCGATACTCCTGTTGACCAAATATCTGGCAATCGCCTGGCATCCTCCGGCTGAACCGGGCCTGTCAGCCCTCCAGTTCGACATCCCAGTAAAGCCAGTCGATCCAGCTTTCGTGCAGATAGCCCGGCGGAAAGGCGCGGCCATTGTCCTGAAGCTGCCAGCTCGTCGGACGCCACGGCTTCTGGTGCAGCGGCATATGCGCCTGCGCCGGCGTCCGCCCGCCCTTGCGCAGATTGCACGGCGCGCAGGCGGTGGTGACATTTTCCCAGCTCGTCCGTCCGCCCAGCCGCCGCGGCACGACATGATCGAAGGTCAGGTCCTTGCCTGACCCGCAATATTGGCAGGCGAAGCGATCGCGCAGGAACAGGTTGAAGCGCGTGAAGGCGGGATATTGCGACGGCTTCACATATTGGCGCAGCGCGATGACGCTGGGGATCGGCATTGTCCGCGTCGGCGAATGGATTTCGCGCTCGTAATTCTCGACGATCGTGACGCGATCGAGGAATACCGCCTTGACCGCGGTCTGCCACGGCCACAGGCTCAGCGGGTAATAACTCAGCGGCGTATAATCTGCATTGAGGACGAGAGCCGGACAATTATCGGGATGCCGGGCAAGATCGGGATGGAACATGGCTTGGTAACGCTGCCCCCTATGCTGCTCGGGATGGCGCGCCACTGCCTTCCTCGCGTGACACCATCATTACATGACGCATCAGAATCTGGCGTCAAGGGGGGATGTGTCGCAATATATGGAATGGATGGATTGAGAGCCCCACAGCATATGGATTCGGTCGCTGAGCCATGCTGACCCGCTTCGCCCCCAGCCCGACCGGCGAACTGCACCTTGGCCACGCGTTCAGCGCGATCCTCGCGCATGATGCCGCGCGCGCCGCTGGCGGCGGGTTCCACCTCCGCATCGACGACATCGACGGCAGCCGTTCGCGCGAGGTGTTTGTCGGCGCTGCGCTCGCCGATCTCGAATGGCTCGGCCTGACATTCGACGGCGCCCCGGTTCGCCAGTCGCAACATCTGGGCGATTATGCCGCCGCGCTCGCCGATCTTCGCCAACGCGGGCTCGTCTACCCCTGCTTCTGCACCCGCGCCGATATTGCCGCCAGCCTCGCAGCGCCGCACGGAGCACCGGCGGACGGCGCGCCGCTTTATCCCGGTACCTGCCGCCACCTCGGCGCGGCCGAGCGCGAACGGCGATTGGCGCAGGAGCCACATTGCTGGCGGCTCGACATGGCAAGCGCGGTCGCGATTGCGGGCCCGCTCGTCTGGGAGGAGGAGGGGCAGGGGCCGCGCGCCGCCGATCCCGCCGCGCATGGCGACGTCGTCCTCGCGCGCAAGGATGCCCCTGCCAGCTATCATCTCGCGAGCACGATCGACGACGCCGCGATGGGGGTGACGTTGGTGGTTCGCGGCGCAGATCTGATCGCCTCGACCGACGTCCACCGGCTGCTCCAGGCGCTGCTCGGTTTTCGGCCCCCGGTCTACCGCCACCATGCGCTTGTCTGCGGCGCCGACGGCAAGCGGCTCGCCAAGCGCGACGGCGCGGCGGCGCTTGCCGCGCTGCGCGCTGCGGGCGCGGACGGGCGCGCGCTGGCCGATGATTTGCGCGCCGGGCGGCTTCCGGCTGGATATTCGCTGCAAATGCCCTAAATAGAAGACATGCAGGTGCTTCTCATCCTTGCGGTCGTTGCGTCGGCCGGCCTCGTCCTCTTCGCGCTCGCGCGCGGGCTCTTCTATTTCGCGCAGGGTCACCGCGCCGCGATGGAGGGCAATGAGCATGAAAATCAGCTCATGCAGAACCGGATGATGATGGCGCGCGTGAAGTGGCAGGCGGTGACGATCATCCTGATCGTGCTCATCGGCCTTCTCGCCGCGGGTAGCTGATCGCGGCGCGTCCGCCCGCAGCCCCTCGCTTATGGTCAAGCTCAACAAAATCTATACGCGCACCGGCGATGACGGCACGACGGGCCTCGTCGACGGGTCGCGCATCGCCAAGTCCGACGCGCTGATGGAAGCGATTGGCGATGTCGACGAGGCGAACAGCGCCCTCGGCATCGCGGTCACGGCGCTGCCTGCGGGCGGCGAGGCAGCGGCGATGTTCGCGCGCATTCAGAACGAATTGTTCGACCTTGGCGCCGATCTCGCGACGCCTGCCGATCCGCAGCATGGCTTCGGCCCGCACCAAATGGCGCTGCGCATCGTCGCGAGCCAGATCGCGCGGCTGGAGGCGGAGATCGACGCGATGAACGACAGGCTCGCGCCGCTGTCCAGCTTCATCCTGCCCGGCGGCACCGAAGCCGCGGCACGCCTCCACCTCGCGCGCGCGATCGCGCGCCGCGCCGAACGGGCGGCGGTCGCCGCGGCGGCGACGCGGCCGCTCAACCCGCTGGCGCTTGCCTATCTCAACCGCCTGTCCGACCATCTTTTCGTCGCGACGCGCCACCTCAACGCCGCGGCGGGGGGTGACATCCTGTGGAAGCCCGGCGCGACGCGCTAGGACCGATCGCCTTATTGTTCTTCTTTTGTTCTAGACAATTCTCCGTCCTGTAACCATATTGGGGCAGGCGACGAAACCGAATCGCTCTTCGGGGGATTGTCAAACCATGGCCAGCCGAACCGATGCTTCGCCCACGACCGCTCCTTCGGCGGACGACCTGACCCGGCGCTTCACTGCGACGCGGCAGCTCTCGCTCGACCTTGTCGCGCGCCTGTCCGACGCCGACGCCAGCGTGCAGTCGATGCCCGACGCATCGCCCGCCAAATGGCATCTGGCGCATACGAGCTGGTTTTTCGAAACCTTCGTCCTGCGCGATCATTGCCCCGGCTATTCGCTGTTCGATGACCGCTTCGCCTATCTGTTCAACAGCTATTATGAGGCAGAGGGGCCGCGCCACGCGCGTCCGCGCCGCGGCCTGCTGACGCGGCCGTCGCTCGATGCGGTGCGCGATTGGCGCGCGCATGTCGATACGGCGGTCGTGAGGGCGCTGCCGACGCTGTCGCCGGCCGCGCGCGCGCTCGTCGAGCTTGGGATCCATCATGAACAGCAGCATCAGGAATTGCTGCTCACCGACATCAAGCATCTGTTCGCGCAGAACCCGCTCGGGCCCGCCGTTTGGGACGCCTCCGACAGTGCAATTGCGAATGAAGTTGCGCAGTTTTCGGCCGATTCTTCGACATCGTCTGCCGCGGCGGCGCCGCTGCGCTGGATCGCGGGTACCGAGGGGATCGTTGCCGTGGGGCATGAGGGCGAGGGTTTCGCGTTCGACTGTGAACTTCCCCGCTTTTCGGCGCTTCTTGCGCCGCATGCGCTCGCCAATCGACCGGTAACGAACGGCGAGTGGCGCGACTTCATCGCCGACGGCGGCTATCGCACCCCGTCGCTGTGGCTCAGCGACGGCTGGACATGGGTCCAGGCCGAAGGCGTCGACGCCCCCGCTTATTGGGAGGGTGATCGCCAGTTCACCCTTGCCGGATGGCAGGGGATCGACCCCGCCGCTCCCGTGACGCACATCAGTTTTTTCGAAGCCGACGCCTTCGCCAGTTGGGCGGGCGCGCGGCTGCCGACCGAATTTGAATGGGAAGCGGCGGCGGCGGGATATGATCCGCGCGCGGGGCAGCAGCTCGATGCCGCCGGCCCGGTGCATCCGGCGGCGGACGGCTCCGCATCGGACGGCGCTGCGCTTGGGGGGATGTTCGGCGGGGTCTGGGAATGGACCGGCAGCGCCTATCGTCCCTATCCCGGTTTTCGCGCCGCGCCGGGCGCGGTCGGCGAGTATAACGGCAAGTTCATGAGCGGCCAGTTCGTGCTGCGCGGTGGCAGCTGTGCGACCCCGCGCCGCCATGTTCGCGCCTCCTACCGCAATTTCTTCTACCCCCACCAGCGCTGGCAGTTCACCGGCCTGCGCCTTGCCAAGGATTTGTGATCATGGGCGTTGTTCGCCAATTGCGGCAGGTCGATGCCGATGACAGCGGCGTCGATATCGCCTTTCGCGCCGACGTTCATGCGGGATTGTCGCAGGCGCAAAAGGCGATTCCGGCGCGCTGGTTCTACGACGCCACCGGATCGGCGTTGTTCGAGGATATCACCGGGCTGCCCGAATATTATCCGACGCGCAGCGAGGTGGCGCTGCTCACCCGCCATGCGGGCGAACTGGCGGCGGCGATCGGGCCGGGCCGCGCGGTGGTCGAACTGGGATCGGGCAGCTCGACGAAGACGCCGCTGCTGCTCGATGCCATTACCCCCGGCGCCTATGTGCCGGTGGATATTTCGGGCGATTTCCTGCGCGATAGCGCGGCCGCCCTCTCGGCACGCTTTCCCGATCTTCCGGTCTATCCGGTCGAGGCCGACTTCACCCAGCCGGTGGCGCTCCCGCGCGAGATTTGCGGCCTTGCCAAACTCGGCTTCTTTCCGGGCTCGACGATAGGCAACATGGTGGCGCGCAGCGCGGTCGATCTGCTCCGCCATTGGCGCAGCGCGCTCGGCGACGGCGCGCTGATGCTGATCGGGGTCGACCGGATCAAGGATATCGGCACCCTCGAACGCGCTTATGACGATTCGGCTGGTGTCACCGCGGCGTTCAACCTCAACCTGCTCGAACGGATCAACCGCGAACTGGACGGCACGATCCCCGTTGCCAATTTCGACCACCGCGCCTGCTGGAACGATGTTCATGCGCGTATAGAAATGCATCTGGTGGCGGCGTGCGACCTCGAATTCATGGTCGATGGCCGTCCTTATACGATGGCGAAGGGCGAAACGATCCACAGCGAGAACAGCCATAAATATGGGCCGCGCGACGCCAGCCTGCTCCTCCGCGCCGGAGGCTGGACGCCGATCGCGGCGTGGGACGATGTCGATCCCGCTTTCGCGCTGATCCTCGCCGAAGCGACCGAGGTGCGCGCCGCGCCCTGACGCGCGCGCCCGACTCTCGGCCTTGACGACGCTTGCCCAGTCCCTAGGGGCAGGGCTGCGATTTCCAGCGAAAGGGCATATCATGATCGTCGGCGTTATCGGGGCAGGGCAAATGGGCGCGGGGATCGCGCAGGTATCGGCAGGCGCCGGCCACGAGGTGCTGCTGTCGGACATCGACATCGCCCGCGCCGAAGCCGGCAAGGCCGGGATCGGCAAGGCACTCGGGCGGCTGGTCGCCAAGGACAAGATAACGCAGGGCGATGCCGACGCGCTGCTCGGCCGGATCACCCCCGTCGCCGACCACGCCGCCTTCGCCCCGGCTGCGCTGGTGATCGAGGCCGCGACCGAGCGCGAGGAGATCAAGCGCGCGATCTTCGCCAGCGTCGGCGCGCATCTTTCGGACAGCGCGATCCTCGCCTCTAACACCAGCTCGATTCCGATCACCCGACTGGCGCAGGCGGCCCCCGATCCGGCGCGCTTCATCGGCGTCCATTTCTTCAACCCGGTGCCGGTCATGGGCCTGATCGAACTGATCCGCGGCCTTGCGACCAGCGACACGACGCTTGCCAGCGTCGAAGCCTTCGGCCGCGGACTCGGCAAGGAAATCGTCCATGCCAACGACGCGCCGGGCTTCATCGTCAACCGCGTGCTGATGCCGCTGATCAACGAAGCGGTGTTCGCGCTCGGCGAAGGGGTGGCGACGATGCAGGACATCGACACCGGATGCCGGCTCGGCCTCAATCACCCGATGGGGCCGATCACCCTTGCCGATTTCATCGGGCTCGATACCTGCCTTGA
>Ga0187809_10000545_pt1 | contig 19671 bp, 17 predicted proteins | sample NC_wetland_sal_i_8_FD_132415 | JGI IMG/M metagenome (GOLD analysis project Ga0187809, IMG submission 132415) | Wetland sediment microbial communities from Neuse River Estuary, North Carolina, USA - ASW_4 | ecosystem: Environmental > Aquatic > Freshwater > Wetlands > Sediment | place: USA: North...
GGCCATGCCTCGCACTTGCATATGCCTTGCAATACCCGAAGCGCGTACATGCCATGGTGCTCACCGGCATTTTTACCGGATCACAGGCAGAAATCGACTGGCTCGCACGCGGCGGGTTCCGCGACTTTTTCCCCGACGTATGGCAGCGTTTCCTTGACGCCACACCGGAATCCCATCACACAGACCCAGGCACGTACCACTTCAAGCGCATGCTTAGTGATGACACGAAGGCGGCTAAGGCTTCAGCATATGCTTACGGCAACGTAGAGAGCAGCATCATGAGCTTGGACGACCGTTTCATACCGGAAAACTACGACGATTTCGACCCGGCCAGCATGCGCGTGGAGACACACTATACCGCCAACCGCTGCTTTATGCCCGATCGGTACATCTTAGACAACGCCCACAGACTGACGATGCCCGTCTGGCTCGTCCAGGGCCGTTACGACTTCGTCTGCCCGCCAAAAACGGCGTTCGAGTTGCATCAGCGCCTACCGAATAGCCACCTTATCCTGACGGTCAGTAACCACCGCGGCGAGCATGAGAACTGGAACATGATGCGAACTATCTTGCTGCAACTTACCGAAACCAATGGCTAACAAACCATCCGCCTGCATTCTATATGGCTTCTGTGAGGGATCGCACATGGCCGGCAACTTGTTACGCGCGCTTGAGTACGCAGGATACCGTACCACGCGAAACCCGTACGAAGCCGATATTATCATCGCTCACTCGGGCGGTTGTTTCTTAGTTCCTAACGACTTACCGGCGCAACAAGTCATTATGATCGGCCTGACACATTGGCCGGGAAAATCGATCGTCCGGGCACTCATCGAGAAAAACTGGGCTGACTTCCGTCTCCACCGTCGCGCCCGTAATATCCGCACATGGCTACACAAGTTTTCGTGGAATTTACTATATTTTTGGAACATGCCGCATAACGTAGCGATGTTACGTGGCCGCCGGCGCGGCGATTTTTGGCAAGCCAAGCACGTAGCACTCATCCGAAATAAAGAAGACTCTTTCTGTACGCCCGATATCAAAAGTTTGCCATTCGTTCACGCGCCAAAATTCGTCGAGCTGCCCGGTCAGCACGACGACATCTGGCTGCATTCGGAACGATATACGAATATAATCAAGAAGTAATGCAAAGCGAATATTGGCACAAACAGGCAAGCGACAAACCGCTGTTTCCGGATTTGTTGTGGAGTAGGCCGGAAAACCGGCAGTTAGCAGGGAAACTGCTGATCATCGGCGGCAACTTACATGGATTCGCCGCGCCCGCCGAAGGCTTCCAGGAAGCAACGAAAGCAGGCGTAGGTGTGGCACGAGTACTGCTACCAGAAGCATTACAGAAAACCGTCGGCAGCGCGTTTGAAGCAGGGGAGTACGCGCCGAGCACGCCAAGTGGCAGCTTCAGCCAAAAATCGTTGAACGAATTCCTGCAGGCCAGCCAATGGGCCGAAAGCGTATTGCTCACTGGAGACCTAGGTAGAAATTCAGAAACGGCAATATTGCTCGAAAAGTTCGCAGAAAAGTATGCAGGCCCGCTGGCCATCACAAAAGACGCGGCAGATTATTTTACGGGTATCCCGCAAAAAGTACTGCATCGCCCTGATACATTGTTTGTCGTCAGCCTGGCACAGCTGCAAAAACTAGCATCATCCGCCGGTTTCACCAAACCCTTCACGTTCAACATGGATCTGCTTCGACTCGTCGAAACATTGCACGAATTTACAAGTACATACGCCACCAGCATCGTCGTTAAACATCTCGATACGTTGTACGTGGCCACTGGCGGCGAAGTCAGCACCACCAAGCTCGCCGAAGACAAAGAAACTTGGCGCGTGATTACTGCCGCACATGCTGCTGTCTGGTGGCTACAGAATCCCGGCAAACCGTTCGAAGCGCTCACCACTGCCGTCCACGAAGCCGCAAAGAGCTGAACAAAGAAAAACCAGCCCGGAGGCTGGTTTTTCTTTGGTGGGCGGGGAGGGACTTGAACCCTCACGATATCGCTACCACTGGATTTTGAGTCCAGCGCGTCTACCAATTCCGCCACCCGCCCGGGTAGCGATGCAAACTGTGCAAGTATACAGGTATGCTACAGAGGTGTATTGTACTATACTTGCATGCATAGGGCTAGCATAAGCTCACCTCAGGACTAATCGCTATGTTGAATCCATTATTCCCAGCTGACAATGATGAAACTACCGACAAAGATGACGGCATTGACCCGTTTCGCTCTAATGGAGTCAAGCGGCACGGCAAAAGCATCAAGCCGCTACACAGCAACCTGAATCCTGCCGCGAACGTCATTCGCGAAAAGATCTCCAAGCTTTACGAAGACGAACCGTCGGCCAAGCAGGAACTTCTGGAAGCAAAAGCCGAAGAATCCCACCTGTCCAAGCATCAGAAATTCATGCTCGATTTGAGCAAATCAGGGAAGAGCTTGGCTGAGATCCAGGCCGCCTGGCACAACTATTACCTAGAACTATCCGACAAGGAAAAGCACGAAGTCTGGCAAGAATTCTACCAAGCGAACGGCCGCACCACGCACGTTGCCCAGCCCACACCCACGCCCAAGCAAGAAGAGGTAGTGGAGCACAGAATGGAATACGAGGCGATGCCGGAAAAGGGCAAAGCCGTCGTCAGCGAGCACGAACGTCCAGAACAACACAAACCTGCCGATAAACGCTCCGTCGCCGACATCAAGAAACAGCTGCGCAAACATGCCAGCGCCGGTGGCAAGCTCAAGGCCAGGCACCACATACAGTCATTGCTGTTCGGTCTCGGCATCGGCGCGCTCGCGGTCTTGATCGCGCTGTTTAGCTTCTTCAACGAGTACATCATCGCACCGTTCATCCAACCAAGCCGGACAGTCAGCGCCACGCCGCTCATCGTAGACGCCAACAGCATCGCGCCAAGCTCGACGCCGGAAGTTATCATCCCTAAGATAAATGTCGAGATTCCACTCGACTTCAGTGTCAATACGACCGATGAAAACCAAGTCGAGAACGCACTCGAAGACGGTGTCGTGCATTATCCGACCACAGTTCTCCCAGGGCAAAAGGGCAACACGGCATTCTTCGGCCACTCATCTAACAACATATTCAACCCCGGGCACTACAAATTCGCCTTCGCGCTTCTGCATGACCTTGTGCCAGGCGATACGTTTTACCTGACATATGGTGGCAAAGTCTACGCGTATCAGGTATACGACAAGCAGATCGTCGATCCGAGCGATGTCGCCGTACTCGATAACGTGCCGGGTAAAATCGCCACCGCCACGCTCATCACATGCGACCCACCAGGCACAAGCTTGCACCGACTCGTCGTGTGGGGCGAGCAGGTGAGCCCGAACCCAGAAGGCAACCAGGGTGGCAACAACACCTCCGCTAACCTCACCGGCGGCACGCAGTTGCCGAGCAACGGCCCATCACTCTGGAGTCGCATGATACACAGCCTCACAAGTTTATTCTAGAGAAAATCACACGTGAAAGAGTCCAAACGCGCCAACACAGTGGCTGTTAAAAAGACTCGCGTAAAGATCTTCAAGACACTTTTTGCGCGGCACTATCGTGTATATCTTTGGGGGTGAGGTAGCTCTTAGCTACTTAGCTTGAGGGCACATTCAGCCTACTGGTCGGCAGGTGTAAGCAGAGCCGTGCGTGTAAACTGCGTCTGAGCGGGGGTCTTCGAAGTGGCAGCCGATGTCGCTAAATCATACACGTAATGATAATTCTGGTCGAAGAATGGCAGGTAGGCTGGGCTGGAAGGCATGAGCGTTTGCAAATTGGTGCTGTCGTAATCGAATACGACCAGCTTGTCCCCACTGACATACGTAATGCGGTCGCCGTCCATCCAGGTAGCGTGCAGTTGCGGCACATCGAAATGGGCGTCGATAGTATACGCGTAGGTCTTGTCGTATTGCGCGTCGTAAACAGCGAAGTGATTGTCGTGTGCGGCCATGATGAACTGCGTGTTAGCAGAGAATTCCAGATAATCCGGCGTATCGACCCGTAGCACGGTGATCGGCACCAACAGCTGGCCCTGTTGGCCTAATACACTTACCGGATCCTTGTACACATACACGCGATTATCGCTCCTCGCACCCGCGGCAACATACCATGTCCCGCTGTACTGCGTCAGGTTCAGCAAGTACGTTTTGTCTACCGGGAGCGTGCGCAGTTCGTAGCTCTTGTTGTTCTGATACAACATGACGTTCACTTCACCAGACGGTGCATCTTGCCCGGTCGTATACAGCACCATGTTCGGGCCATTCGTTTTGTATGCCAGCACGTGCGTGAGGAGCGGTGTCAGTGTCGGGCTGCTAAGCGCATCAGTGTCCAGCGTGCCTGCATTTGAGTCATATACGAAATAGTGGTCAAACTTCTTGTTCTGCAAGCTCAGTTGATCGGACGGAGTCAGTCCAAGCGTTTTGGTCACATTGACTGACTGGGTAGGAGTTTGCGTATCCAGCATGATGTACTCGTGGCTGCTGCCGTATACATGCTCGAGTAGCACGTGCTGGTTGTCATTGGACCATTCCACCAGCTTCAGTGATTGCACCTTGGCATCACTCGTAGTCAACAGACTACTGGGTAATGTAACCGTAGATGTAGCTACTTGCTTCTCGTTTTTGATGTCATACATATCGAACGTACCCAGCGGACCAGGTTGTTCTATGAGTATCCAGCGACGATCAGGGCTTTGGGTTGCAAGTGCCGGCGCGGTTGTGTATGTCTTACGATCCGTTGTTTGTAGATTGGACGGGAAAAGAAACGGATAGTCAAAGTGCTCCACCATCCCGCCCTCGACCGTTACTGCACGCTGCCAGGTGCGATAGCCGGTCCGTTTGATTTCCATAGTATATGTACCCGCCTGCAAAAATAGCCGTTCGCCGGTAGTACCGCGCTGTTGGCCATTAACATACACGTTGGAACCGCTCGGCGTCGAAGAAACGAAAATCAAACCATTCTGGACGACCTGGCCTTTGTTAAGCCCAAACCCATACGCCATATAGAGTAATAGCACCGTAGCCAATACGACCGCTAGCCCTATCAGGATATAGCCGATGATAAGCTTGATTTCATGCGCACGACGCTTTTTGGGGTCGAGAAAGTCCATCATATATTTATATTTTAGCCGTTCCTGTACAAGTCTGAAACTTCGCATCAATTTTTGCAATAGTACCTGGTTATCAACTGGGATATTGTCAATAATATTGCTTGCAGTCGGGCACAAGTCGGGTTACCATAAGTAATAACTTTCCGATGCGAATCTTAGAGGGCAAATTCACGTGGTCAAAACCAACAATTTCATTGAGCTAAACGGCAAAAGATACGACGCTTTGACCGGAGCCTTTCTGGGGACGGGAGCACACACTAGTGTGATCACAAAGCCGGTCAGCGTATCAAACGCCGGGCGGGGTACCGTCATGGACGGTGTTGTACCTATGGCCGTGCAATCAGCGCCGCAGCACCACAGCGCCACAACTCATGCACCGAAACCCGCCGCCAAACACCATATAAAACCGTTGGCGCCACACCAGCCGCAACATGCCAAGACGCTTCGGCGCGACATAGTCAAACAGCCCACCATCAAGCCCCAGAAACCGTTGAAGGCCCACACACCGACCGACGTTATTGTGCACAAGCCGGGCGTACTGACCGTAGCGCCAAAACTGTCTTCAGAAGTAGTCGACCACGCGCGCGCCAGCCGCGCCACTGGCGTAGCCCGCAGCCCGCAGATCGAACGATTCCGCAAGCAATCGCAGCAGCGGCGTATGGGATACGCAGCAGCCGCGCCGGCTCAGCCTGTCCGTCGCCCGATTGAAAGTATCCAGCCGGCGAGAGTTCCTGCCAGAGTCGCAGGCCGCCCTGCACAGCACGCACGACCGGCAACCAGGGAGGACGATATATTCGAACAAGCGATCGCTTATGCCAAAAGCCACGAACAGGCCGCGCCAAAAGAATCCAGGCGACAAAAGGTCAAGCGCGTCAGTCGCCACAACAAGCGCCTCGTGGGTGTCTTAGCAAGCGTATTGATGGTCACTGCATTGGGCGGTTTTATTTTCTGGCAGAATCGCGCGGATATGGAATTACAACTCGCCGCGGCGCGCTCAGGCGTTCCCGCCAGCATGCCGGCGTACAAACCGAGCGGTTTCGCGGTCAAAGGCCTAACATACAGCCCGGGCACGGTCACCATCGGCTTCAATAACGGCAGCAAGACGTTCAAGGTGGTACAAAAATCTTCAAACTGGGATAGCGAAACGCTACTCCAGAATTACGTCGCCACCAGTGGTCAGCCGTACGACGCATACCAAGCCGCCGGCCGAACCGTCTACGTCTACGGCAATGGTGACGCCACTTGGGTAAATGGCGGCATCTGGTACCAGGTCAACGACAACGGTAACTTGAGTAAAGACCAAATTATCAACCTCGCCACAAGCATGTAACCTCAATCCTCTCGCAAGAACAGGTGTTTTTTGCTAGAGTATAGGGGTTATGAAGCCAGTTCGAACAAGATTTGCGCCAAGCCCAACCGGGTATTTGCATGTAGGCGGTATTCGCACCGCGCTATTCGCGTGGCTGGTGTCGCGACAGGCAAGTGGCAAATTCGTCTTGCGATTCGAAGATACCGATAAGAAGCGTGAGGTCGAAGGTGCGCGCGACCACCTGATGAAAAGCCTGCGTGCGCTCGGGCTAGAATACGACGAAGGCCCTGACATTGGCGGTCCTTTCGCACCGTATGTACAGAGTGAACGGCTTGAAAGCTACAAGAGATGGGCACAGAAACTTATTGATACGGGCAGGGCATATGCAGACCCGTATACACCGGAAGAAGTCCAAGCTTTTCGTGAGCAAGCACAAAAAGAAAAAAAACCGTTTCTGTACCGCAACCACCGCCCGGAGAACCCGCCAGTCTGGGATGGCGCACAACCGCTGCGTTTCAAGTCCGAACCTAAAGCCTACCAGTGGCACGACGAAGTCATGGGCGATTTGAGCACCGGCCCGGAGGTTATTGACGATTTTATCCTTATCAAGTCTGACGGCTATCCGACATACAACTTCGCACACATCGTTGACGATACCGAGATGGAAATCAGCCACGTCATCCGTGGGCAGGAGTTTATCGCCAGCGTACCGAACTACTTGAACTTATACGAAGCCCTGGGAATTGAGCGTCCGCTATTAGCCACCATGCCGCACATCCTCGGCCCGGATGGGAAGAAGAAGTTAAGCAAGCGTGACGGTGCCAAAGACGTACTCGACTACATTCGCGACGGTTTTTTGCCGGAAGCGCTCGTGAACTTCATCGCAAGCCTTGGCTGGAACGATGGCACGGAGCAGGAGATCTTCAGCAGGGAAGAACTCATCAAAAAGTTCAGCCTCGACCGTGTCGGCCGTGCCGGTGCTACCTTCGATGAACGCCGCTTGCTTTGGATGAACGGCCACTATATCCGTGAATTGCCGCTTGATGATTTGTACGAAAAAGTCAGTGGCTTCTGGCCGGACGAAGCCAATGGAGCCGACGACGAATTCAAGAAACGCGTGCTCGGCCTCGTGCAAGAGCGCCTGAAGTTCTTCAAAGAACTGCCGGAACTGACCACGTTTTTCTTCGTAGATTTGCCAGTAGATTCCACACTATGGCAGGACCATAAACAATTGAAGAAATTCACGAATGACGAATTGAAAGAACTACTCGAGCGAAGCAAGACCAGTATCGAAAAGAGCGATTTCTCACTCGAAGACCTAACCACGCGACTTAACGATTTGCTCGAAGCGACCGGCCAAAAACCTGCGGTGCTTTTCAGCCTGGTCCGTATCGCCACTACGCAGGCTCCGGCAAGTCCCGGCCTCGCTGACACGTTGGCTGTGCTTGGCAAAGAAACCAGCCTCCGCCGTATCGACACGATGCTCGCAGCGCTCTAAACACCAAGCGTAAGCATTGGTGTACAATAGAATGGATGCGCGATGAACAGAACTCTCAAGACAGAGATGAGTTACCTGCACCCGTGACCGGGACGGGCGGCTTTCACCACGTCAAAAAAGACGGCACGCCAGTACGTAGGACCCAGAAGTTGCTTGGACCCGGCGGCCATTTTTGGCGATTGAAACACTGGCTGAGTGAGCGACTGACAAAAAAACAGATCATTATCGGCGGCACTGCATTCGTTCTGATTTTTGGGGGCGCCGTTGCATTTGCATTAAGTAATCACGCGGCCGCTCCGAAGAGCCCACCAGTAGTAGTGGTAAAGCAAACGCCGAAACCCGTCATTACATCACCGCTTACCGGGCTGCCCGTAAGCGCCGCCGATGCCAAGCGGCCGGTCACCGGCGTGATGATAGAAAACAGTGACTTCGCACGGCCGCAATCGGGGTTAGGGCAGGCCGGCGTGGTATTCGAAGCCATTGCCGAAGCAGGCATTACGCGCTTCCTTGCCTTGTTCCAAGAAGCCCAACCGAACAACATCGGCCCGGTCCGCAGCGTGCGACCATACTTCCTGCAGTGGGACATGGGCTTTGATGCACCGCTTGCACACGTTGGTGGCAGCCCGACAGCGCTGAACGACATGAAGGTCTGGAACGCTAAAGATTTGAATGAATTCTACTATGGCTCGTATTTCCATCGCATTTCATCGCGCGAAGCACCACATAACATGTATACAAGCATGGCGAACCTGAACGCCATCGAAAGACTAAGGCACTGGACGGCGAGTACGTTTACCGGCTTTCAGCGCAAGAAAGATGAGCCAAGCAAAAGCCCGACCGCAACCAGCATCAACTTTAATATTTCTTCACCTGATTACTACATACACTACGCCTACGACGCCAAGAACAATGCATACCTGCGCTGGGAAGGCGGCGCGGTGCATACCGACGCCAACACACACAAGCAACTTGAGCCAAAAGTCGTTATCGGCTTGGTTGTTCCGTTTTCACTTGGGCCACTTGACTCTACTGGCGCATACTACTCCGACTACACAACTATCGGTTCTGGCGCTGCTTACGTCTTCCAGGATGGTACACTCACCATCGGCAAATGGTCCAAAGCTAGCAGGACAAGCCCGCTTGAATTCCTAACCACCAGCGGAAGCCCGCTGAAACTTAACGCTGGGCAAACATGGATCACAGCGCTTGGTAGCACAAGTTATATAACGTACCACGGGCCAGCAAAACCAAAGCAATAATAGACAGACATGAATCATTTCCAGGCACTTCGAATTCAGATCCGAGCGTACCTTATATTCGTTATCTTGGTTGAAAATTTGCTTATTATCGTCGGCTTATACTACGCACTCGGCCATTTTGATATCTCGCTTGCCGTGGCCGCGCTCGGCGCATACGCGGTGAGTGTCGTCATGACGTTCATCATTACCTTTGCGGCCACCGACTACGCACTGCAGCCACTCAAGGCAGTATGGCTTACTATCCTACACATTCTTCCTGGCGAACACCAGATACCCGCCCCGAATGTCAGTAAGCTGCCGGTCGGACGCACGCTCGTCATGAACCTGAGCGCGCAGATATATCAGATCGCAAGCGTGGCAGAGCAGTACGATACCGAAGAGCAGAAGCAAGAAAAAACACTGAAGACGCGAAGCAACCTCATCGCCAATTCACTACCGCTGCCACTTTTGGCGATCAACAAAGCCGACGAGGTCCTTTTCGCCAACGAGACGTTTGTCAAATACTTAGGGCTGACCGATGCGGATGTTCTTGGCAAAGATGTCTACTCCGTGCTCGATATGTCATTCCCGAGCGACGACACGTTCGATACTTGGCTAAAGCGCTCCAAGACAAGCACGGTAACCGCGACCAAAACCTGGGAGCGCGTACGGCTGAACCGAGCGGAAGATCAAACCGCCTTACAATTCGACCTTGCCGCATATTACAACAAAGACAACCCACAGGGCGTTGAAACGCTGCTGGTACTGTTCGACCACACCGAACGGTACAGCCAAGACGACCAAGCCATGAGCTTCGTCGCACTGGCAGTACACGAGCTGCGCACGCCGCTTACGCTGCTACGCGGTTACATCGACGCATTCGACGAAGAGCTTGGCGGGCAACTTGATGGCGAGCTCAAAGACTTTATGTTCAAGATGAATGCGGCTGCGCAGCAACTCACGATGTTCGTCAACAACATCCTGAACGTCGCGCGCATCGAAGGCGACCAGTTGTTCCTGCGTTTGCGGGAGGGCAATTGGGCGGGCATCGTCCAGAAAGTCGTCAGCGACTGGACGCTCCGCGCACAGGTCCGTGGTATCAAGCTAGAGTGCACGATCGCGCCAGATCTGCCAACCGTCGGCGTCGATCCGGTCAGCATCTACGAAGTCGTCAGCAACCTTATTGACAACGCTATCAAGTACAGCGGCCAGGGCAAACGGATCGTCATCAAGTCCGCACTTACGAAGGACGGTCTGATCGAAACAACTGTCCAGGACTTCGGCGTCGGCATACCGGAGACCGTCATGCCGAACCTCTTCAACAAGTTCTACCGCAACTACCGCAACCGCGCACAGATCGGAGGTACTGGGCTCGGCCTGTATCTTTCCAAGACAATCGTCACTGCACACGGCGGCAACATCTGGGTCAGAAGCAAAGAAGGCGAGGGCACAACCTTTGGCTTCACTGTATTGCCGTACGCAAAACTTGCCGATGAGCAGAAAAGCGGTGATAATAAGGACATCACCACAAGCGCACACGGTTGGATCAAAAACCACTCGTTATATCGCAGGTAAACTATGGACGGACAGCACAACTCTACAACCCCCACAAACAACACACCGCCAAACGGCCGCAAGCTACTGGTCGTCGAAGATGAGCATTTTATCGGCGAACTCTACAACCGCGCGCTTACCAAAGCCGGTTATGACGTTACTGTCGTCGTTGACGGGTTGGAAGGCCTGAAAGAAGCTCAGACTGACAAATACGACATCATCCTGCTCGACCTCATGATCCCGAACATGACCGGCATCGAAATCCTGCGCAAGTTACGCGACCCGGAACAGACGCCGAAGTTCCATAGCAAAGTCATCATTACAACCAACCTCGAGCAGCGCGAAGAAATCCGCGGCGATATTGAAAAACAAGCCGACGGCTACGTCGTCAAAGCCGAAGTAACTCCCCGTGAACTCGTCGAGTTCCTGAACACCGTCAAATAGCCTCTTCCTCAGGTACAATAGATACATGCAGCGAGACGAGCAGGCAGACGGCGTGAGTGTGCACGCCGGGTTCCCGAACCCGGCAGCGGACAAGAATTTGGGCAGTCTGGATTTGGACCAACTGCTGATCCAGCATACCGCCAGCACGTTTCTGTTCCGGCTACGCGGAAACGACTGGGAGCAATTCGGCATTTTCGATGAAGACATCGCTATCGTCGACCGCGCACTCGACCCTCGCAAAAATGACCTAGTCATTTGGTGGGATGAAGATACGGACGGGTTCGCCATCTCCAAATACAAGGATTTGCAGGCCGGCGCGAACATCTGGGGCGTCGTAACGAACGTCATCCATCAATTCCGGAAAGACAGCACATGAACAGCACCTTCGCGCTCATTGACTGCAATAACTTTTTCGTAAGTTGCGAACGTGTCTTTCGGCCAGACTTGGAAGGCAAACCGGTGGTTGTACTATCGAGCAATGACGGCTGCGCAGTCGCGCGGAGCAACGAGGCCAAGGCGCTCGGCATCCCGATGGGCGCGCCGGCATTCCAATATCGACAGCTATTTCGCGACCATAACGTCGTGCAGTTTTCGGCTAACTTTGAACTCTACGGCAACATATCCAAGCGCATCACGCAGGTCCTGACACAGGTTACGCCGCATATTGAAGTGTACTCGGTCGATGAATCCTTCCTCGATTTGTCTGAACTACATATCAAAGATTACGCCGCCTGGGGCAGGGAGGTGCGAACGCGCATCCTGCACGAAATCGGCGTGCCGGTTTCAATCGGCGTCGCATCTAGCAAGACACTTGCGAAATTGGCATCGGAGATCGCCAAGCAGGATAAGGCTAACACGTATGGCGGAGTAGTGAGCTTCATAGACGGCCCAACAGATTTTCTGGATGCTTCGCTCGCAGCTATGCCTATCCACGAAGTCTGGGGCGTCGGTCGCAAGCTCGCGCCGAAGCTTCGCGCTGAAGGTGTCAGCAATGCGTTCGGGCTCAAAAGCATGCGCCCACAATACGCGCAGAAAATCATGGGCATCCATGGCCGCCAGATGGTTGCTGAACTGAACGGCGTGAGTTGTCTGCCATTGGAGCGCAACCACAAAGTCGCACAGAGCATCATGCGTTCACGGACGTTCGGTGAAGACACCGGCGAAGCATATGTGCTCGAAGCTGCCATCGCTAGTCTCACAGCAGGTGCAGTCTATCGTTTACGTAGTGCCGGATTGCTTGCACGCCGGGTTGGCGTCTTCGCGAACACCAACCGGCACAAGCCAGGTTATCGCCGCTGGAGTCGCGAGCTAAAGCTCACGACGCCTACGAATGACAGCGGGCAAGTTATCAGCCTACTCGTGGAATTGCTGCAGGAATTTTATGCCAAGTCACAAAGCTACCATCGCCTTGGTGTTTTTCTGTACGACTTTGTGCCGGCCGAGAGCCTGCAAACCGACTTGCTTGGATTCGTCGATACTACTGCGCACGATAAATCGTCCGCGCGCATGCAAGCCTTAGACCTTATTAACGCCCGCCACGGCAAGGGCCATATTTACTATGCCGCTGAAGATTTGAGCAAAACCTGGCAGCCCAAGCACCAAATCCGCTCACCACGCTACGCCAGCAACTGGGCCGAACTGCCAACTGCTAGAATAGTTACCAAATGATCACTGAGCAATTACTACAGAAGTATCCCATAATTTCCGACCAGGTCACGCGTGAACGGTTGCGCATCGTATTGGTTGAGTTTGAAAAAGTTTTGCAAGCTGGCATTCCGGGCGATGCCGTCGAATTTGGCTGCTACGTCGGCACGACGTCGCTATTCTTGCGCCGGCTGTTCGACGCGTACGGTCAATCTGACAGGCGCGAACTACATGTTTACGATTCGTTCGCTGGCCTGCCCGAAAAAAGCACTGAAGACAGTAGCGTGGCAGGTGACCAATTCAAAGCCGGCGAGTTGAACGTCAGCAAAAAGCAGCTGCTGCACGAATTCCACAAAGCGAACCTGCGGCCACCTATCGTGCATAAAGCATGGTTCAGTCAACTCACGGACAACGATGTACCGGAACATATCGCGTTCGCATTCCTCGACGGTGACTTTTATGATTCAGTTTTTGATTCGCTGCGACTAATATGGCCGCAGTTAGACCCCGAAGCAATCGTGACCGTCGACGATTTCGGCCGCGAAGCTTTGCCCGGAGCCGAACGGGCGGTACGTAACTTTCTGCGGGACAAGCCTGGCATAAACTTGCGCGCCGAGCATAATATCGCCATCATAAAGCCATGAAGCTGCATATCATCACCATCGGCGAACCAAAGCTCGCGTACGCCCGTGAAGCCTGGCATGAGTATCTGAAGCGCTTACAGCGATTCCACTCGGTGCGTGTAACGCATCTCGCCGACAAATTCGCCGGCGACGCCAAGACTATCTTGCAGGCCGCCGGCAACAGCTACAAAGTCGCACTCGTTATCGATAGCAAGCAGATGTCGAGCGAGGCGCTCGCGAGTTTTCTGGAAGCACGCGCGCTCGAGAGCAGGGAGCTAAGCTTCATCATCGGCGGGCCTGACGGATTGCCCGTGGACGTCATCGCACAAGCAGATTTCAGATGGAGCCTTTCCGAACTTACGTTCCCGCACGATCTCGCCATGGTCGTGCTACTCGAAACGCTGTACCGCGCCAGTACCATTTCCGCCGGCCACCCCTACCATAGGGGTTGAGTTAGTATAACTAATATTATATAATAATGTGGTTCATTTGCCTCTGTGTAGGTGAAAGTACTCGTGTCGAACCCCACGCACGAGGACAAGCTACGAGTAGCTGAATCTTCGGCTACTTATTAGCTTGCCCTCCGACGCATGGAGATCCACGAGAGTTATCGTTAGTGGATATGCTGCAAAACAAGTTGCAGTATTGGCAAGTGCCGTTCGACAAGGGAGGACTGTGTCATGCAGGACCACAACGCGGCCATCGCCGAAGCCCACGCCGCCCAGCGCTGGGAGCCCCGTCCCGTCGACGAGGTCATCCCGCTCTGGAAGCGTGAGCCCGGCCGCCGCGGACCGCTCAACAAGGACGAGAAGGCCGCCAAGGCCGCAAACGCCGACGCCCGCGCGGAGTACGAGCGCATGCGCGAGGAACTCATCGTGGCACGCACGTCCGCCGACCACTGGCGCTCTGAGGCCGAGGAGAAGAGCGGGCAGCTCGACCAGGCCATCGCGCAGATGGAGGGCTGGGAGCGTGACTGCCTCCAGAACGACGCCGAGCGCAGGCAGGACCAGCAGGCGGCTCCGGTGTTCGCCACGGTCGTCGCGCAGCTCGCGCAGGACACCAAGCTGGAGATCCGTCAGGTCAGCGTCGACCCCGCGACCAGCCAGCAACGACCGCAGATGCACCTCATGCTCGGCAGCAACAACGACTTCTCGGTCGTGCTGACCGGCAACGCCGACGGCACCATCCAGGTGGCCATCGAGCGGGGGCGCATCATGTCCTTCATCGTCGGTACCGAGGGCCTGGACGAGAACCAGCGGGACGCTGTCCGTGGCTACTTCGCCAAGAAGAAGCTGCCCAGCGCCGCGGCTGCGGAACAGGCCACCGCGTCGACCCGCACGGGAAGGCACAACCTGGCAAACCGCCTCGACAGCCTCATCACGCTGCTGAGCGCATTCAACTGCGGTAGCGAGAGCTGCCCCATCCACGGCAAGGGCGGCCTGATCCAGGAACTCCGGATGCTGAAGCACTACCTCAACGCCGGCTACGCCGCCATGTTCGGCTCCCAGGGGGAGTACGGCATGACCGAGCCGTCACAGGGCTTCAGCATGGGCTCCTTCCACCGCTACGGCGGCCTCCATGCCGAGAAGGCCCGCCCCGAGTCGAGCTGGGACTTCCGGAACGACATCATCTGATCCACTACGATGCACGACAGGGACGAAGCCCTGACCGCGTGAGCCGACGGCCCACAACGTGAAACTTCACCGCGGCGAGGGGAGCTGCTGTGTAACTGGTGATCGCTTCCAGCGGTCGGCAACCAGCCACACAGCAGCATCCCTTCGTAGAACAAAACTAGACGCAGACGACCTTCCGGTCGTTTTTTGTTTGCAAGATTTATCAAAGAAAAAGCCCGAGTCGAAATTCTACGCTCCTTACCATGGACAACAGCTTCGGTGACAATCGGGAGTGCTGAAAAAGAAATGATACTATAGCCTCATGAGTGATATCACCGCAGAAGACATACATAGTGCAATTCACATGAGCAAGTTGAGAGACTACTCTGGAAAATTCAGGGAATTGGGTGGTGGTGAAGTCAATGACACATTCGTGCTTGATTGTGGCGACCAAAAAGTTGTCTTTCGGTTCTCGCGATATCCGGGCAACAATACACTTCGCCACGAAGCCCAAGCGCTAAGTCTAATGAATATACCCAATATACCTCGCCTGATTTTTTTTGATATTTCAGCCAGCATAAAGGGTAAACTGTGGATTGCAGAAAGCTATGTACCTGGCCACTCCGTCTCCAGCCTTACCATAAATCAATACAGGACTCTTGGTGGGCTTCTCGCACAAGTCCACAAAGTTCATGCACCGGTGCAAAGCAACGTGAACCTTTGGGAACACTTTCTATACGCCAGTAGTCATTTCGGCGATGAGCATACGCTCTTGCATCATCCAGACTCAAGCTTAAAAGACCTGGTCCATCGTGCGCAGAGCTATTTCGGCCAACAAACCGCGTTGTTTGAAAACGTCGAAAAGTCTTTAGTACACGGCGATGCTACACCAAACAACGTCTTAGTAGAAGACGACAGGGTTTCACTGATCGACTGGGAATTTTCCAAATTCGAAGATCCCATGCTAGATTTTTCAACGATTTATTACGATGACATGGAATATAACCGGGGTAAGTGGCGACCTCATATCTCATCCGCCGCAAAGTCCGCACTCTTTGAAGGTTACGAAGCAGGCGGAGGGTCAATCGACGAGGAGAGAATCCAAGTATGGATGAATCTAGACAAGCTAGGCGCTGCCACGTATCTTTACTGGAAGATGTATGAGTCCGGCCATACTATGGAAGAAGACCAAGTCGCACAGTACCGGACGGATTTCCAAAGCCTAATCGAGTCATTGCAGCGCAACCTCCCGTAATGCGCACGCACTGGGATCGCTTTTTGCTCTATACTAAGCCATATGAAGAAACCATTTACCGACGAAGACGCTGCCAAGTTAGTAGATTGCGCTGTTGAACTAGCCAAAACTATTGCGACCGACTCGAAAGGCCCGCAGCCAATGGCTATCTGCTGTATGAAAGCAGAACAAGGCGTGATGGGAGTCCCTACGGCTTTCCGGTGCATGGATACCGTCAAACCCACCAGTGCCACGTTTGCCATACATAAAGCATTTACCGTCTTGTTATACAATGCTGACACCAAAAAGCATGCCGATCGTATCAAAGACGGCAGCTGGAGCGAAGCTGACATGATATTGCAACAACGTGCAATCCCGCAATTCACGCCATGGGATGGCGGCATTCAAGTCAAAGATGATGACGGCAATGTGGTTTGCTCACTTGGCGGAGCGGGGCGCACCTCCGAAGGTGACCGCCGTCTCGTAGTTCTGGCAGCGCACAAAATGGGCTACAAGACCAACTTCGACGAAAAGGGCGATCCGCTAGCCACATAGCATTTTAGAGTCAGCCGCTCAACAAGTAGAAAGTTGTACACAAACAAAAAGAGGCAGCTCGTGCCTACCTCTGTAATATACTGGTGACCCCTGCGGGATTCGAACCCGCGATCTTTTGGATGAGAACCAAATATCCTGGACCACTAGACGAAGGGGCCGTCTAAAATTTACTCGGCATAGTTTATCACATCTGTTACCTCGCGTCGAGGGTAGGACGGAAGGGTGTATGTTTTTGCGTGTCGATTGCTTATAATTAAGCGTAAGCCGTATGAAATTGAACAACACCTTGCTTATCCTTATTGCTGCCGGCGTACTCGTAGTGGTACTTGCTGCGCTGATTACTGTCCATGCGATCACGGCCAAGAAACGCGCGGGGTCGAAGGTCAATGCCGGCGGGTTAGCCGGTGCGCTACGCGATGAAAAACTCAAGTCATCTATCATCCTCGAAACTATTGAAGACGGGGTAATGCTCATAGACTCCCAGAAAAATATCCAGCTCTTCAACCAAGGCGCGAGCAAAATCACCGGTTGGCCGGGCGAGGAGGCGACACACCTCAGCTGTGAATCGGTCATCAAGCTCGTCAATAACAAAGGCGAGCCGTACAGTGAAGCCGAAGATCCCTTCAATCGCATTTTCAAACAGGCGAACGCAGCGACCATACGTGACAACGTCGCGACGCTCGTGACGCGCTCGAACAAACACATTGCGATTACCTTGAGCGTATCACCGCTTCTGAGTGACGATGGAAAAACCGTGACCGGCGCCGTAGCGATATTCCGCGACGTCAGCCAGGAACGAGCCGAGGAGCAGCAGCGTGGCGAGTTCATCAGTACCGCCAGCCACGAAATGCGCACGCCGGTCGCAGCCATCGAAGGTTACCTGGCACTCGCGCTTAACGACAAAGTCGCGACCATCGACAGTCGGGCACGCGATTACCTCGAAAAGGCGCATGCATCCACCCAGCACCTGGGCAAACTATTCCAAGACCTGCTTACGTCAGCCAAGGCAGAGGACGGTCGCCTGACGAACCACCCGGCCGTCATCGAAATGGGCGCGTACTTACAGCAACTCACTGAAGATCTGAAGTTCTCAGCCGAAAAGAAGGGCCTGTTCACTGAGTTCACACTTGGGAGTAGCAACGTCATCGACGCTAGCAAGGATTCGACATCAGAAAAGGTCGTCAAGCCGCTGTACTATACCTGGGCCGATCCGGACCGTATGCGCGAAGTCATCACCAACTTGTTCGACAATGCCGTCAAGTACACCGAGCAGGGCAAGGTGTCAATCGGGCTCACCGGTAACAACGAGGTCGTACAGCTATATGTGCGCGACACCGGCCCGGGCATTCCGCGCGAAGACATTCCACACTTGTTCCAAAAATTCTACCGCGTCGACAACAGCGCCACGCGTACTATCGGCGGCACGGGGCTCGGACTGTTCATCTGCCGCAAAATCGTTGAATTGTATCAAGGCCGTGTTTGGGTCGACAGCGAGCTTGGCAAGGGCAGCACGTTCTATATCAACCTGCCGCGCCTCACCTCACAGCGCGCTGAACAGCTCCAGACGACCGCAGCAGCCGACAACTCAAATAGTTTGCCGCCAATAACTTCGCCAACATCCGTATGACATGGTACAATTTAGGAAAACATAAGCTTATACAAGAACAACACATCGAAAAATAGACGGGGGCAATAGCAGGCATGGCAAAAATAATGCTGGTCGAGGACGATACGAACCTGAGTGAAATCTATCAGGCGCGCCTGACAGCAGAGGGGTACGATATCGTCTCGGCACACGACGGAGAGGAAGCACTGGCGCTTGCTGCCAAGGAAAAGCCGGATTTGGTTATTTCCGATGTGATGATGCCGAAAATTAGCGGTTTCGAAATGCTCGACATCCTGCGAAACACGGAAGGCCTGAAAGAAACAAAAGTCATCATGCTAACCGCCCTCGGACAAGCCGACGACAAGTCACGAGCTGAATCGATGGGCGCTGACCGTTACCTCGTGAAATCACAAGTTACGCTTGAAGACATCGTGAAGGCCGCGGAGGAACTGCTCGGCGGTGACACGAGCGCTCCAGCACCTGCCGAGCCTGTAGCAGCAGCCACCCCCGCACCGACGCCTGCTGCACCAACACCCACTCCAGTGGCGGTAGCTGTAGCCGCTCCGCCCGAACCGCAACAACCTGTAGCGGCCGTTCCGGTCGCAGCGCCTCCGCAACCCCAAGCACAAGCTGTAGCACCCATGCCTACCACACCAGCTCCCAGCATGCCCACTACGCCGGCCACAGCGCCCCCCGTAGCCGTTCCTGTCGCAACCACACCAGATCCTACGCCAGTTCCCACTGTGATCCCGACGCCAGCACCTGTCGCCGCCATGGCTCCGGTTGCCCCGGCGCCGCAACCCCAAGCACAAGCTGTAGCACCTGCGCCTACCACTCCAGCCCCCGTACCCGCTGCCCCGGTCGACGCGACTTCAGCTGCAGACAACCAACTCGTCACTAGCGCCGTAGAAGATTTAGAAAAAGCTGCCCAGCCCTCACCGGCACCGGCTCCGGCCGCAACAACCGACAGCCCCGCAAAAGACGTTGGAACGACTGCGCCACCCGCTAGTCCAAGCCCAGAAACCGACGACACTACCAGCAGTAATGGTGGCGTAGCTCATAAAAAGGTAATCAAACCGATCGACAGCTCTGATTCGCCGAAACCAAACTTAGAAACGCTCCTTGCAAACGAAGAACGTAAGAACCCCGGCAGCACCATGGATGACCCTATTGCCGCCGGACGCCCCCAGGGGCAACCTACTACCACGCCCGCGCCACGCGTA
>Ga0187809_10000547_pt1 | contig 19646 bp, 18 predicted proteins | sample NC_wetland_sal_i_8_FD_132415 | JGI IMG/M metagenome (GOLD analysis project Ga0187809, IMG submission 132415) | Wetland sediment microbial communities from Neuse River Estuary, North Carolina, USA - ASW_4 | ecosystem: Environmental > Aquatic > Freshwater > Wetlands > Sediment | place: USA: North...
AAGCCGCCACCAAAACCGCTGCCGCCCGAACTTCTAGGTGCACTGAAACTGCCGTTCACAGCCGACGTAAAGCCGCTATTCAGTGACCCGACGAGATAACCGGCACTGAACGCTGAGTAGTTGCCCGAATACCAATCTGGCGGAGTTTTGTAAATATTCTTGAACTTTCCCGCCCATTTGTCTTCGACTTTCAGGACGATGGCGTAGGGCAATAGCTTTTCGAACAGCTCTACCGTATGTGTCGGCTTGCTGGATTTTTCCGCATATGGCGCGTCGGGACTTTGCAGTTTCGCGATGCGATTTTTCTCAGCGACCTCCAGGTACATTTTCAGGCCCAAGATGTGCTCTTTGGCTGCAACGCCTTTCGCAGTCCGCGCCGCCATCACGTGATAGAAAATGGCGAACAAAACTATGCCCACGATCACACCCGCCGCCAGCCATCCCTGCAATACACTGCCCACTAAGAACAAGATTGCCCAAATGAACATGATCATCGCGGTAATCGACATAGTGACATATGTGGAAGGGTTGGAGGCAAAGTAGCCGCGCGCAGTTAACGAAGCCGCCACCGTCCGCTTAATATCCTTCGCCACGGTATAGAACTTGTTAGCCATAGCCGAAAGCGTAATTGTTTCTTGCGCGCCATCTCCTCCGAATAGATTTTCCATAAGCTGACGCTCCCATTCATTCAGACCGCCCCAATCTTTGCTGCGCACGTGCAGCTCGTACGATTTTTTCTTGATGACTTTCAGTTGCGTGCTGTCTGTCTCGACAATCCGGATATAGCCGCGAATCGCGAGATCGATAATAGTCGCCGTGATGTCACGATTGTCGACAACAAAGTCAATTACGGTACCTACCTCGAGCGGCGACAGATTATCCGGTGCGTCATATTCGGGAATAATCGTGCCTCGACCTTTCGCATCGCGACCCCGCTTCAACCACCATATGAAGCCGCTACCGCCAAGTACTATAATCGGTACGACAAACTCTACGGTTTGTACCCAATAGTCCGCCAGGTAATCCCGCCAGGTCATCGGATGAAAATAGCCCTTCTGGAACCCTACCACTAGGGTCAGAGTAGACTGTGGCTCAAGGTTTGCAGCGCTTGTGGTAATACTATCGCCGGCGACCGATACTGTACATGCTTGCGATGTCGATCCATAGGTGCCGACAAAACATTCCGGCTTTTGCATCCATAGCTTCAAGCCTGTTGGCGTATGCACCGTTGCATGTAATACCGTAAACGGTTGGTTCCACTGGTCGCCGTTGATATCCCAGTACAATTCGTCGTGATCTTTATAGAACGAGATTACATTTTGCATGGAATAGTCAATGGTGTATTCCTGCGAGCCAGTCACTGTGCGGTTCGGGTCGCCAACCTTCAGCACCTCATTGCCGTTACTCGTGCTTGTCGTATATTGCGTCGGCGCACCGCTCGTCGAGCTTATTTTATTGATGTGCAAATGGAGCGGATGTCCTTTGTAGGATTCCGGCAATGCACGCAGGAGGCCGTGATTATTGTCGGTGAAATCTACCGAAATTTTTTCGACCACGCGCATCTGCCCTTGCGGGTCCGCGTTGGTCACATAATAATCAGCTGAAAAGTTAGTAATGGTGAAATTGTTGACGTCAGCGAGCACAGTGTTCGGCAGCGCACCGCTTGCCGCAAGGGCAAGTGGCAGCAGGAGCGCAAAGAGTCGCTTTTTGATATTAGATCCTTTCGGCGCTAAACATTTCCTTGGCTACTTCGGCGACGTGGTCGAGCAGCTTGCCAACTTCCGCATCCGTGAGCGTCCGCTCATAGCTCGCAATGCTTACGCGCAGCGTAATTTGCTTGTTGTCGCGATCGTCTTTACGCTGGTAAATATCGACCGGGCTAAGATTTACTAGAGTATTTTCGGGCTTTATTTCCTCCAACTTTCGCTGGCTCAGGTCGAATAATTGCTGGTACGACGTGTCTGCCGCGACTTTCAGGCAAATGTCCTGCTCGACTTTCGGAAATCGTGGCAGCGGTTGATAGGCAGCGCGGCGCTGCGTCAATAGATCCATATGCACTTCGAAACCTGCGGTATACGCCGGTAGTTTTAGGCGCTTGCGTACGCTTGCTTTAAACTCACCGACGACGCCCCAAACTTGACCATCTCTGACTAATACCGCCGAACGACGAGGTTCGTAGGGTGCCGTCAGCTGTACGCCCCACGCATCAGTCCTAATATCAAACGCATCAAGCGAAACGAGGTTGTCGGTCTGCAGTTTCACAATTTGCTCAAGATACATATGCGCATAGTAATATGGCGCGCCAGCTGGCTGTCTCTTGTCCCCATACGCAATGGCGAACGCGACATGATTGTCTTCATTCGGGACATGCGGCTCGGCAGCGTCCATCTCGCCTTTATAATGCGACCTGCCGATTTCGAACAGGGCGAATTCGTCATGGCCGGCTTTGATGTTGGCGTGAACTTTGTCGAGCAAACTCGGCACCAGGCTTAAGCGGTAATACTGCAAATCGGGGCTCAGTGCATTGGCGATTTGGAAAGCTTGCGATTTATCCTGGCCAACTTTGTCGAGCAGGTTGCCGTGTACGAAGCTGTACGTCAGCACTTCGTTGGCGCCGGCTTTGCTTAAAGTTTCGCGGATTCTACGCTTCATCTCTAACAGTTGATTTTCCCGTGCCGGTGTAATATCGCGCCGAGGCAGCTCCAGCGGCAAATGGTCATATCCGTACAGGCGGCCGACTTCTTCGACAACATCTTCAGGAATCTCTATGTCTGTCCGCCAGAATGGAGCTTTTACTATTAGCAAGTCGTTGCTTTGTTGCACGTTGAATTCTACGTTCTTGAGCAGTCGCGCTATTTCGCCGGCAGACAATCTAAGGCCGAGCCGCACGTTGATAAATTCTGTCGTAACGTTTACGGGCGCATGCACTGAACCCCGTTCTAACAGTTCGTCGGGCAGGTGGATGTCGTCGATGAGTTCGCTTGCGACTTTACCCCCGGCAAATGTTCGAATTTCATCAACAATCTTTGCAACGACCAGCTTGTTCTGCAGCGGACTCTGCCCTTTGGTGAAGCGCGTGACGGCGTCGGTGAATATGCCGTGCGCCATAGCAGTCCGGCGCATTTCGTACATGTCCCAGTTGGCGGCCTCAATGATTATATTCCTCGTATTCTCATCGACTTCGGTTTCTGCCCCGCCTATGGCGCCGCCGACACACACAAGCTCTTTGTCAGTGGCCACCATCATCGCATCTTTACGCGGCTCGATGGTTTTGCCGTTAAGCAGCGCGATTTTCTCACCCTCATGCGGATGACGGACAATCAATCGGGCGCCGCCGCCATCGGTCCGCGCCTTTACTTTGTCGTAGTCGTAAGCGTGAATCGGTTGGCCGGTCTCGAGCATGAAGAAGTTGGTATAGTCGACGACATTGTTGATGGGACGCAGGCCAAGCTCTGACAGTAAAATCTGCAGCCATACCGGGCTCGGCTTAATCTCGACATCGCGCAGCGCAATCGCCGTAAATCGCGGGACAAGCTCCGGAAGTTCGTTGCGCACTTCGAGCGGCAGCGACTCCGTCTCAACAGCCGGGATTTCGGGGTTCATCGTATACCATTCCGGGCTTTTGTAGGGGCGGTGCTGGATGCCCTCGAGCTCGCGCGCCACACCGATAAAGCCGAAGCAATCAGGCCGATGCGTGAACATCTTGTTTTCTATATCTATGACGACTTCACCTTGCAGGTTGTAGGCTTCAGTGAAGCTAGTACCGGGCGCGACATCTTTGTCGACCTCCAGAATACCTTCGTGACTGTCGCCGATAGCGAGCTCCTTCGGGCTAGCCATCATGCCGTTACTTACTTTTCCGCGCAACTCGCGCGCTTCAAGCACAAACGGATCTTTGCCAATTGTACTGGGCACAGTCGATCCAGGCGGCAGCCATGCAGCGAGCATGCCTTCATGCACATTCGGCGCTCCGCAGACAACTTGCACGTGACCGTTTTCATCGCGTGCGACATGCTGCGCCTTGCCGCCATCATCTACTATACAAAGATGTAGCCGATCGGCATTCGGGTGTTGCAAGCATGAGACAACCTTCACAACAAGCACATTCTCATACTTCGATCCGAAATCGACAATCTCTTCGATCGCGCCGAGTTGCGCGCCAATTTTTTCCGCCAAAACATCAACCCCGTCGGGTGCAGGATCTCCAGCGGACCCATAGTGTTGATTGACGAATCGAATGGTATTCAAACTGATTTTCATGCCATTGCCTTTTTGACGCGGTCTTCAAGTTCGTCCATAGTCGTGTGAAACTCTTCTTCCAAATCAATCTCGTAGTGATACGCCAAAACCAACAGCGACCACAAACAATCGGCAAGCTCGTGCTTCAGCTTTGCGTCGACGTCGTCCATGCGCCGCATGTTCTCCTTGGCCATGATAATTTTTGACAGGTCGCCGATATCGCCTACCAAGCCCATCACGTAATCTTTCGGACCCCATTGACTATGTCCATCTTTGCGATTCAAATCATAATAGCGGCGTCTAATCTCTAGCGCTTTCTGTTGTAGTTCATTTAAATCACTCATGCGAATTGCCTCAGGAAGTTTAAGTTTGCCGATTCGAAATGGCGGATGTCTTCAATGCCGTATTTCATCATCACAAGGCGCTCCAGGCCACAGCCCCAGGCAAATCCGGTGAACTCATTACTGTCGATGCCGGCCATTTTGAGCACGTTCGGATGGATCATGCCCATGCCGAGTAATTCTATCCAGCCGGTCTGGCTACAGATGTGGCACCCTTTTTTCTGGCAAAACGGGCAGCTGAGCGCGAGCTCGAAGCTCGGTTCGGTAAACGGGAAATAGAACGGCTGGCTCTTAATTTCAATGTTCTGTTGGTAATACTCGCTCAGGAAGGTCTTGAAGGTCGCGAGCAAATTACCGGCGTGGATCCCCCGATCAACGTAGACGCCCTCAAACTGATGGAAGGTATGTTCGTGTCGCGCATCAAGGTCCTCATTGCGGAAGACGCGACCGGGCAACAACACAGCAATCGGCTTGCCCTGCTCGAGATTACCTTTGTATTCTTGCAAGACACGGTTCTGCATCGTACTGGTATGGGCCGGCGCAATAAACTGCTTGCCGTTTTTGTCAGTTTCGACGGTCATGAATGTATCGTAATCGTCACGTGCCGGGTGACCTTCCGGAAAATTGAGGCTGCTGAACATATGATAATCATCATCAATCTCACGCGATTCAACCGCCGTAAAACCCATACGATAGAAAATGTCGAGTACAATTTCCAGCTCAGTCATCAATGGATGTTTGCTGCCGTGATCGCTTGTCAGGAAATTCGGGCGCTTGTCGGTAGGCACGTTAATGTCGAACGGCGCCGTAATATCAATTGATGGCAGTGCTTCAGTCTGTTCAGCCTGCGTAGCAACCATCTGTGCAAGCTCTGCACGCAGCGCGTTGATTTCTTTCCCGAATCCTGCCCGCTCTTCTGGCGGCAATGTCGGAATCTCAGCATACAGAGCCTTGAGCTCGGTCGCCTTCAAGATGTCTGCTTTGTTTTCGAGTTCGCCGAATCGGCGTTTCAGCATCTCTGCAATCTCAGCAATACGTGCATTCGAATAGTTCATATTGCCAATAGTATACCAAGCTCCGAACAGATGTACACATTTGACAAGCATTAGCTCGGGTTGTATAATGCTCTACTGGACTCTTTCTGAGCCTGACAGAGCAATTGCCGAGGAGGGCAAATCATGGTGGCGCACGTCATACTGTACGTAGCGATCGCAGGTTCGATCCTAGCTCCTGTGGTCGGGCTTACCTGGCCGCACGTACGGTCACGGCTCCTGCCCGCTCAGCAGCAGAACTGCAGGTCGCACTAATCGGCCGAGGGCGCGGTTGCCGGCCCTGGCGGCGGGAACAGACGTGAGAACGTCTGATAGGTGTGATTTCGGCTTGCCCGGAACTAATCCCTTTCCCGCCGCCAGCCGGCGAGATAAAATTCCCAGCCCACAAATAAAAGATGTTGAGGCGCTTGCGTCTCCGTTTTTTATTTTCCTTACCCCCAAACTCCTTCCCCCTCGATACAATGCTCTGTCCTTTACCGGAAAACTTAAAAATTTTGAGCTTTGCGGTGAAGCCAAATCTATAAATACCCTCCGCCTTCCGCCGTGGAGTAAAATGGTCCTATGGCAAATTTTTCATTTGACGTAGTAAGCGAATACGACAAAGCGGAGATGAACAACGTCTTCGACCAAGTGCAGCGCGAACTTGGCAACCGTTATGACTTCAAAGGTACGCCGGCGGCTATCGAGTGGCTGAACGCTGACAAAGCCGGGCTGAAAATCACCGGCAACGGCGATTGGCAGATCGATGCGATTCTCGACATCGTCCGCAAGAAACTGGCTGCCCGCGACCAAAGCCAAAAGGTGTTAGACATGTCGCGCGAAGCTGTGGTGGCAAATCTGAAAACCACCAAAGATGTTCCGTTCAAGCAAGGGCTCGACCACGATAAAGCCAAGCAGATTGCCAAGCTCATCCGCGACGATTTCCCCAAAGTAAAGACGCAAATCCAAGGCGATAGCGTACGCATCATGAGTACCAGCAAAGACGATCTGCAAAAAGTCATACAGCTTTTAAAGACCCGGGAGTTCGACTTTCCCTTGAGCTTCACAAATTTCCACTAATTTCTGTAACATAAGTCACATTTTTCTTGACCGCTCCATAGAACGGGCGTACTATACGGTTCGACAAAGGTGTGATTCTCTTTTGCCAAAATATTTTGCATTGCATATTATCTGTGCAACATCTTGCAATTGATTCATAAATACGGCAAAAATGCCGCCAATAAACACAGAGACTTCGGTCCGCTAAAGGATACTAGTATACGATGAGTGAAGTTATTATTGCTGATCCGCCTGAACAATGTAACTATCTCGACACACATCCGTTAGACCCCACGGCGCAAAACGCCATAGCGTTTATCGGTGTCGGCGCGAATACCCGCCACTTGGCTGAAGCCGGAGCGTTGCCTCATCTTATGGCGGAGCGACCGGTTTATTTCTTTCAGCACGGCGAGCCTCAACTTGACATTCCAAAGGGTCAACTCATACGCACCGATACTGCAAGTGGCAGGGCTGAGGCCGAAGAACTCAGACGAAGCGGCGCCCTGCACGCCGAGTATGTAAGTACGCCGCCAGAGACACATTTACGAATCATTCAAGACGAACTTGCACTTGCCGGCGAAGGTTTACTCAATCGACTTGTGGTGGCGAAGCCAGTCGTAGCTAACGAACAACAAATAGAAGAAGCTGACATCGCTCTATGGGAAGCTGAATGGAGCCGCATGAGGCGTGGCATTCCTATGCCTCGAGTCGGCGATCAAGAAAAGTCTTTCCTGTACGTTCACGAGCATTACCAACGCAAAGAAGCATGGAGCGAGTTCCAACGACGGCTCGGCGACGTTATAGGGATACTCGGCCGGCCGACATCAGTGTTGGTTGATATCGAAGAGCCGAAAACATTGGAAGAAGAACATCGGGAACGAGCATTCGGCGATGGCGCCTTGCCCGATATTGGCACCCACGCCACGAGCTTGTATCTGGACGTTGCAAATGCAATTGACAGTAGTAGGCGTTATATGGCTTCCAACCTCATAACCAGCCAGGTCAGGCGTTTCCGCTACGAACCGACCGTGCTGCAGGACGACGTAGAAACGGGATTTATCGTACATGGCACATCGCAAGTCTACGACCGCGTAGAACACGAGGAACACGTTGTAGACTTTACGCTTATGGGCGGCAAGGGTCTTTCAAATCGAAAAGAAGCCACTGTGTCGTTCGTACATCCAGACACGGGAGATGAAAGCGCCATCACTGTCGATTTGAAGCGTAATGTAATTTGTCTTCCGGATGATGCACCGGCAGAACTCAAGGCATTATTCCCGAAAACTGAATTTTCCGACAACGGCTACGGCCGTGTGGTACTAGCGGGCCTGAACGGCGGCGACCCCGACGTTAGCTTCCAGCACTGGTTCCAAGCCAAAGTTGTGACGAAGTGGGTAGCCGAACTTACTCGCCAAGCCCGAAAGAATGATATGGTCAGACACGACATCGGTACCTCCTTGAGTGAGATGGATGGCGTAGCAGTACGAACCGCCGGTTCAAGGAAGTACCTTGTTGCAAGCGGTATCGGCAATTCAGCGTTGCAGAATGCATAACGAGTGATATGTTAACTGTTTACAATGTCCGACCTAACTGACACTATGTCAGCATGGTTACGATTACCTATTTCGTCCATGGGACTACGACCGATAATGAAAAACAACTGGCGACCGGCTGGTTACCAGGCGAGCTATCCCGACTAGGACGCAAGCAGACAGAAGCGCTTGGTGACCATATTGCCAACCAAGAGTTTGATGCGATTTTCTGCTCTGATCTGGAACGTGCCATTGTATCAGCAGAACTTATGTTTGGCGATCGCCAAATTATTCAAGACGAACGGCTGCGCGAAGCGAATTACGGCGACTGGAACGGCAGTCCGCACACATTCAAGGACAATATGGAAGACTTCGTCGACAAGCCTTTTCCGAATGGAGAAAGTTACCGCGACGTCGAGAAACGCATGCGTGACTTCTGCGCATATCTCAAACAGCACTACGACGGCAAACGCGTCGCGATCGTCGCCCACCAGGCCCCGCAGCTCGCACTTGATGTCATTTGCAATGGCAAAACCTGGCCGCAAGCCATCGCCGAGGATTGGCGCAAAACCAAAGCCTTCCGTCCCGGTTGGAGCTACACTATTGCCTGAAATATCTACACTGCGGCTGTTCCTCAGATGAGCCAGGTTCCATCCGGCAAAATCCTTCTTGTAATTCCTATTATAACAACTGCGGACTTACGATATACTAGCAAGCATGAGCGATTCTTCAGAGCTGGTCGAGCAGGCTAAGGCCGTGCTTACAGACAATGACCGTGGCTTATACACAATTCCTGCCCACGGGATATACCCGCATCAATGGTTGTGGGATAGCTGCTTTATTGCGATCGGCTGGCGTCATCTCGACATTGAGCGGGCAAAGATTGAGATCCTCAGCCTATTGCGCGGCCAGTGGAGTAACGGTATGGTGCCGCATATGATCATGACGCCAGGCAAAAAGCAGCGCATGCACAGCGGCGTCTGGGATAGTTGGCTTAACCCGTTTTCTCCGGACGATGTCGCTACGAGCGGCATTTCGCAGCCGCCCATGCTTGCTGAAGCTATCGTGCGTATTGGTGAAAAGCTGCCCTTAGCTGAACGACGCAGTTGGTATCGCCAGGTATGGCCAGGATTACTCTCCTACCATCAATGGCTTTACAATGAACGCGACCCGCACCACGAAGGACTCGTGCTGTTGATTCATCCGTGGGAGACCGGGCTCGACAATACGCCGCCATGGATGGCTGAACTTGATGACCACCTGCGGCCCTGGTGGATACGCGTCCTACAGAAAACTAAGTTGGAATTTATCTTCAGCCGTTTGCGACACGACACACACTACGTACCGGAACATCAACGGCCGACTAATGTCGAAGCGCTGGCGCTCTTCAGCGTGCAGCGCCGGCTGCGCCGCAAAGCATACGACATCAACAAAATCCTCGATCACACATTATTCGCCATTGAGGACTTAACCTACAATTGCATTCTAATCCGCGCCAACGAACACTTGCAACAAATCGCTAAGACATTGCGCGCCGAAATACCGGAAGAACTGCAGAAAAGCATGAAACGCACTCCGAAAACGCTTGAAGAACTCTGGGACCCGTACACCGAGCAATATTATGGCCGTGACTTTGTAACGCACCGCCTGTTGAAAGAGCCCAGCATTGCGGCGCTCATGCCCTTGTATGCTGGTACCATTACGCAAGAACATGCGGCTCTGTTGGTCAAGACGCTAGAAAACGAACATGTATTCGGCCCTGCCTACCCGGTGCCAAGCACGCCGCTTAATTCGCCGTGGTATGACGCCACCCGCTACTGGCAAGGGCCCACATGGATTAACATGAACTGGCTCATCATTGACGGGTTACGCCGCTATGGCTTCAAAGACCACGCCGATGCGCTCACGGAAAGTACGCTCGAACTTATGCAGAAGCACGGCTTTTACGAATACTTCAATCCTGAAACCGGCGAACCGCTGGGCGCTCACAACTTCTCATGGACCGCTGCGCTCGCCATTGACCTCATAAAGAAGTAAGGATGTATGTAGTATGCCGAGCCTGCCTACGCCAGGAGATGCGGCCGGTCTAAGCGCCCGAGAACTGGCGGCACATATTCAGACAGACGTTACGCCGGATGACGAAATTGCCTTGGCATGGGCAGAGCTAGCGTATGCGCGAGCGCTCGATCCGTTAATTCAAGCAGAAGATCCAACCCTCGCAGGTGAAGTTGCACGCAATGCAGCGTTGCGCAGCGAACTATACGGCTCGCCTGTGTCAGATGTGACTACTTGGATGCGCCGCTCTTACGATGCGCTCAGACGAGGAGATCTGACACCTCAGAAGGAACGCGAGCTTGCAGCCAGTCACCTCGTGCGCGGCCGTATCCTACACCAACAGCTGATAAGTGAGCGCAGCGTCCAAACTACCACCGCAACCCGTCTGGCGTTTGCAAGCGGCGACCGAATTTTACAGGCGCAGCATACATTTGGTGCACGTTGGGATAGATACGGCACAATGAACGCACGCCACTGGGCCACATTCGAAGCCAACGACCAAATCGCAGGCACGCAGCCCGCACTGGCAGTCGTACTCGCTCTGCGTGGCATGTGGCGCGCGCTACGCGCCGATCATGAAGGCCAACATAGTGCCGAACATCGAGCTTTCGTCAAAAAACAAGTCGGCGCCAATGCTCTGGCTGGCTTCGTCGCCATGTCGCGACCGATAGCAGCCGTACCGGGCGTTCGCGGGCAGCGCTTAAAAGCGCGAGAAAGAATGCTCAGCTAGACTTACCAGTATCTTCGGTTCAACTTTTGGCAGCTGCGACAGCCCGACACCGTTTTGACGATTGTGGGCGAAGCCACACTCCTAAGGCTTGCGCTACAAGCACGCCATACGTTGCAAATATCATGTAGACCGGCAATAGCAAAAGCGTGATATCGAGACTGCCGACGGAAAATGCGCCGAATAACGCCGAAGTGCCAATGAGAAACCATGCCAGCACTGATTCGCTCGATGGGTCGATATACGCTTTGTACAGTGTCGGTACCGTCCCGGCAAAGTTTGCAATCAATACACCAAATAACGCGTACAGCGGCTGGTCTACCGTAAACGAGACGGCGGTACTTGCAACCGCGATGATAAGTGCGGTCACATCCAACCTTTTCCAGCCGCCGACGCCAAAATGCAGCGCCAACAAAAATACCAGCAGGTTTCCGGCAGCATTAGCAGCGGCATATAGTAATGACCAGCGCGCATGCAATCCGATTTGCGATTCAAACGCAATCAGGCCCAGCACTGTCCAAATAAACCAGGATGTCCGTTCCGGCTTTGTCTTGTGTCGCAGTATGCTGATAAGATACGGCGGCCCCGCGAGCAACATAGTCGCCCCGGAGAGTATCGCAAATAGTTCAGCCATCTTCTTAGTCTTCCATATTTGGTTTCTCGAGCGCGAGCGGCTCGACGCTTGCCACCGTGCTGGCGATTTTTACCACGTCTTTGTCGACTTTTTTAAGTTCTTTGTGTGCATTATTGAAATGATTCACGGTCGTGCCCAGGCTGCTGCCGAGTTTTTGCATCAGCTGCTCATAGGTTACAATGTGCCGACCGAGTTCGCCAACGCGCACTTGGATTTCTTTGGCCTGCTCTTCAATTTGCAATGAGCGCAATCCTTGCAACACTGTTTGCAAGTAGGCCATGAAGGTCGTCGGACTGACGATAATCACGTTCTTTTCGCGGAAGGCGTATTCGATCAAATCGCGCGCGCTCGTGTTCGTCAGACCCACTTTGTTGACAAGCAAATCGTAATAAATCGCTTCGGACGGAATGAACATAAATGCATAGTCCATGGTCTGCTCGTTCGGACGGATATACTTGGATGTCTCGTCGATGCGCTTCTTTAGGTCGTTCCTGAAATCACGTGCCAGTTCTTCACGCGCAGATTTGTCAGTGGCCTCAAGCAGGCGGTTATAATTCTCAAGACTGAATTTGGAGTCGACCGGCAGCAGCTTGCCCTTTTCAAGCACAATCACCGCATCAGCGATCTCGCCGTTCTTGAATTTATATTGCAGTTTAAAACGGTCTGGCGGCAGCACATTTTCGAGCACCTGACTCAGATAGTATTCGCCGAGCACACCACGCTGTTTTGGATTCTGCAGCACGTTTTGTAATACCTTCAGTTCGTCGGCAACATTAACGACACGTTTATTTGTCTCGTCTAACTTTGTGAGCCGTTCGGTGACATCGGATATGAGCTTCGAGCTGGCGGTGAATTGCTTCATGATACTTTCGCGCATCAGTTCCTGATTCCTGTCCAGCCGTTCGGTAATCTGCGTATTCAGTCCGTCCTTGAGCTTTGTGATGTCATCGCTCAGGTTCTTCAGGTCCTCCTTGAGCAATAATGCACTGCCTGCATCCTGCTTCGGCGCAGCCTGCTGCTTCAGCAATACGCCGAACAACACGAGTACCAGAACCCCCAAAACGATAACCGCGATAATCATACGTATAGTTTAACAGATTTAGCTAGCGACTATCTTCACCGTCGTGCCAACAGGCGCCCAGTTGTAAATCCACTTTGCGGTAGCCAGCGGCAGCTCCACACAGCCGTGTGAGCCGACCACGGCAGCGGTTTCCGGAGCATAGATATTAACGTGGCCGAACTGCGACGGTTTGCGCCAGGTAGCATCGTGAAAGCCGTAAATGCCATATTTGTTACTCAGCCACGGCATCCAGTAACTTACGGGGTCGTCCCAACAGCCGGTTGCGTCGCAGCCTTTCAAATCCTGGTTCGTCTGTTTGGCGTAAATGTGGTAGGTGCCGGGCGGTGTGAGATCTGCGGCGTACTGCTCCATACCCGTCACGACGGCCGAGTCGTATGCGGTGGTCGCACCATTACACGCCCACAAATGCTGTTTACTTATATTTACTAGGATAAGCTGAGACACCGTATTGTCGGCACAATAGTTTATCGGTGGCTTACTGGCGATCTGAGTGTGCGATTGCTGCGCAATATGCTTACCCGAAGTCGATGTCGCAGTATTTGTATCTGGCTTCTTCGGCCCGTGTCCCAAAGCGTAAGCAGCCGCACCGCCGAGCACTACAACTGCAGCTATCAAAATTACCAACTTCGGCAAAAGCGAAGGGCGTTTTTTCGCGCTTTCGTGCGCCGGTTGTCTGAAACTCGTATAGCTTCGATACACGTACGGCTGGCGATGGGAGGAGTGTCGTTTCACGCTGTATATTATACATGAGCCCGGTGTTGGAGCCATGCGCTAAGACGCACAATCAGATAGATTACGAACACAGCGCTAGTAATGAAAAAACTTACCGGATACGGCTGATAATACGAGATAAACAGCCCGAGCCATGTCACTCCAAGAGCGATCGCTACAGATGTCACAATACCTTGCAGCGGTCGTCGGCTCAGGCGTTCGGCTACGGCAGCCGGCGTTACCATCAGAGCAAAGATCAGCAGTACACCGACGACCTGTACGGCAATCGAAGTCGCTAGCGCGATGAGCAGCATAAACAAGATATTCATGCCGAGGATTGATACGCCTTTAGCTTCGGCTACATCTTCATCAAGCGATGTGAACAACAAGCGACGGTACAAGACCGCGACCGCTATAAGCGTAAGAAGCCCCGCTATAAGCGTTGTGACCACATCGCCACTGCTGATACCAAGAATTTCCCCGAACAAAAGCGAGTATGCTTCGGTTGCGTAACCCTTATACAGACTAATGAACAACACGCCGAGCCCGAGCATGAAGGCGAGTACCGTGCCAATCTGCACATCCCGGGTCGCGGCGCGACGGCCGAGCGTCGCCATGCTAATACCGCCGCCCGCAGTAAACGCCACCAGCCCGACAAGCGGATTCAGCCCCAGCAGGACTGCTCCAGCCGCACCCGCGAACCCTACATGGCTCAGTGCGTGGGCTGCAAATGACAGCCGCCGCAACACTACAAAGTATCCGACGACGCCGGCGACAACCGCCACAATAGTGCCCGCCTCAAACGCATGGCGCATGAAATCGTATTGCAGCATAGCTTGGAAATCGGCCCATACGTTCACACTGAAGCTATTCATGGTGGGCCGCCTCCTCGGTGCCGAGCACGGCAATGCGGCCGCGCGAATCGCGCAATACCTCCACCGGCGCATCGTACAATGCTGACAAACGTTCATTTGTCACAACCTCTTCCAGCGTGCCGGTCGCGACATGACCGTTTACAACGTAAATCAACCTGTCGACGACAGGAAGCAGCGGGTTGATATCATGTGCAATCAGCATCACGGCGACATGCTGCGAACGCGCAACCTGCCCGACCAACTGCACCAACTCGGTTTCGCGCTTGATGTCCAAGTTTGCAAGCGGCTCGTCCAATAGCAGCAAATCAGGTTTGCCCACTAACGCCTGCGCTAAGAATATGCGCTGCAACTCACCGCCTGAAAGTTCACCGAGCAAGCGTTCAGCAAGGCTTTCCGCATCAACCGCTGCAAGCGCCTGGAGTGCCTGTTTGCGCTCACGATGTACTGCCTTCGGCGTATCAAATCCCCAACGGGTACCGCACAGGCCGAGTCGCACGAGCTCAATCGCTGCAATACGCATCTCGTCGTCAATAGGGCGACGTTGCGGTACATAGCCAATATGCGGATTGCCGCGGCGAGGCGTCTGACCGAATACCCGCAGTTCGCCCGCACGCGGCCGGTTTAAGCCCAATAATAACTTGAACAGCGTTGACTTCCCCGCCCCGTTAGGCCCGAGCAGACCGACGAATTCACCTTTGGCAACTGCAAAATCAGCATCGTGCCACAGCGACCGTTTACCATAACCCGCGCTCAGACCTGTAGCCTGTACGATTATATCTGCTTTTGCCGCGCTCATATTACGGCTATTTTATTGTCCGAGGGCATTCGCATTCAAGGCATTTTCAAGATTTATTAACTCTGCATTCATCCACGTCTGGAATGAGGCATCCGGCGGTTGAACGGTTTCAGTAATGCCAACAATCGGAATCCCCTGATCGGCTGCGAGCTTTTTCATGCTTTGGGTAAGCGGCGTAACTGTCTGTTCGTTGTATACCAATACTTTTACCTGCCCGCTCTTCAGCTGTTGCTGAAATGTCGCCACGCTATCTGTTGGCGGATCATTTCCTTCCGCTACGGCTTCAATAAATGGCTCTGGCGATATCAAATCAAGGCCGGCAGCATTAGCCAGGTACTGGAAAATATCTTCAGTGGCCGCAACCTTCGTGCCGGCAAACTGTTTCTTTATGCTCTTTATGCGATCCTGGTAGCCAGTCAGGGAAGTCTGCAGCTTCTGATACTGTTGTTGGAAATATGTTTTGTCGCCCGGATCGAGCGCAATGTAGTCTTTCTCAATCTGCGCCGTCACTTGGTTGACGTATGCCGGATTGTACCAAAAGTGCGGATTGTCGCCGTCCTTTTTACCGAGCAGAGTTGCCACGGTCAACACCTTGCGACTTTTGCTCGAGCTTGCGCTCAATAATTTGCCTCCCCAGCTATCATAGCCAGCCCCATTGAGAATCACATAATTTGCCGAGGCGAATGTGCGCGCAGTCGCCGTGTTACTTTCGTATTCATGCGGATCAGCATTAGGGTCGGACACAATCGATGTGACCTTCACGTGCGTGCCGCCGATTTGCGAGGCAAGGCTGCCCCAAAAGTTTTCCGCAGCGACAACATGCAGTGTATTACTTTGAGAGGTGTTGTTTTTGGTACTATGTACGACTGCAGCGACTACAGCTCCGACGATTACCACGCTGACTACCCCAGCAAACCATTTTGCGAATTGATGTTCCTGTTTCATGCAAAATCCTTCATTACACTCTGATTTAGAGCATAATGTTCAATGTATTTTTTTGCAAAAGTGTCGCATTAAATGCTATAATTGCAGCATGTCTGACCCATCAGCTCAATTTGAGATGTTACTGAAAGGAAGCGGCTACAGTATAACCACGCCGCGCAAGGTAGTGTTTGCAGCTTTGCAGAATAAGGAACCGCAAACCATGCACAGTGTTGTTGCCGCCTGCAATGATAAAGTCGACCGCGCCAGCGTATATAGAACAATCCAGCTGTTTGAACAACTGGGCGTCGTGCAGCGGCTGCAGATTGGCTGGAAATACAAATTGGAACTAAGCGATAAATTCAGCGCGCACCACCATCACCTGAGCTGCGTACAATGCGGGCGCACTATCGCGATTGACGAAGATACTGCACTGGAGAAACGTATGCGTCTACTCGCCAGTGCCTACGGCTTTTTACCGCAAGGCCACCAACTCGAAATTCGCGGCCTGTGCGAAGCGTGTCAGACCAAGACGTAAAAGCCTTTAACCTTTGCTGGAAGCTTTTTCGAGAATATGCGCATTGACGCGTTCAGCAATAAAGGCGCTCGCAGTTGGCGAGATACTGTGCCGCGATGCGACAATGTGGGTCTTGATATGCGTCGCCTCCGGCCCAAGAATCGCCCGTGCTCCGCCGCGCAGCACCACGTGGTCATGCGATCCGTAGATGAGATCCATCGGCACGTCCAGTTGTTTCATATCCTCGGCAGTCGTCTGCGTCATAATGGTATTCTTGAGGCTTTTGACAAACGGCGTCCAGGTCTGTTTGCTGATCTGGAATCCAGCGAGCCGCGCCGCAAGTTTTTGTATCATCCGCGCGTTAGTCGGCGAGTATTTCGGGTGTTTCAGTATTCTATTGTAGGCAGCAAAATACAATTTACGCAGCGCGGTATATCGCTTCAGTGAAGGAGCTTCCGTATAGAGCGGCATTTCATACAACACCAGATGTTTTACCAATCCTGGATAAAGCCGCGCGATGTGTACCGCAACCAGACAGCCCATGGAATGACCGACGAGCGTCATCGGCTCGGCTATATTTCGTTTTCTAATCCCCTTTATCACCGCCTGAGCGTGATCGTCGACTGTATAATCCAGCCAGTCCGGCTTCGGCGACTCGCCAAAGCCCAACAGGTCAAACGCCAGCACACGATGGTCTGCCATCAGTAGCTCGGTTACATGCCGCCACACTTTACTGGAGCTGCCGAGGCCATGGAGCAATACTACCGGGGCACCTTCGCCTACATCTTCTGTGCATAGCGCTTGATAGGGCCGACGAAAGGTTTTGTGCCACAGCCGGTCGAATAGTGGGTGCATAGTTTCAGTATACGGGCTTGTACAAGAATCATCGAGCTGAGGATACACCGAAAGTTTACGTCTACCGCTCCAGCGGATATAATAGCCGCTGATGAACCTCGACATTATCGCTATCGTATTCGGTGTGATTTTCATTTCCGAATTGCCCGACAAGTCAATGTTCGCATCGCTCATACTCGGCATGCGTTACCGCAGTTTGTATGTGTGGGCCGGCGCCTCGACCGCGTTTCTGGTACATGTATTGATCGCCGTCACTGCAGGGCAAGCGTTTAACCTACTGCCACACCGCGCGGTCGAATCGCTGGTTGCAGCACTTTTCCTTGCGGGTGCGCTGTTGCTCTTTTTCGGTAAGCATGGCATTGAACAAGATCCTCAGAGCGGCGAAGTTGCAAAGCTGGTCGGCAAGTCGCACAGCTTTTGGAAGGTATTCGGCACCGCATTCAGTGTCATTTTCCTCGGTGAATGGGGCGACATCACGCAAATCGCAACCGCGAACTACACCGCGCATTACCACGCGCCGCTCAGCGTCGGCGTCGGAGCCGCGCTTGCGCTTTGGTCGGTGGCAGGCATCGCCGTGATAGCCGGACCGAAATTACTCAAGCTCATTCCCGCCAAAACCCTACAGCTAGTCACCGCCTGTATTCTTCTGCTTTTCGCAGCCGTCAGCGCCTTCAGCGCCATACGCGGCTAGCAATTTCAAAACCACAATCCACAAAAGTTTATGAACTCTGGTTTTGGCAGGGGGTCGCTTGGGTGACTTCGTTGGCGAATCGCTTGGAGGCGACTCGAGCTTCACGAAGTCCTGCGACCACCTGCCGGTCAGGCCCGTTTGCGGGCAACGGATATTAGAAGTTAGGCGGCGAGGCCGGGGCGCTGGCGCAGACGCGCGAAGCGCTTGGTAAGCCCGGCGTGTACCGTGAGAGCGTAGCCGCCCCACGTGCCAGCGCTTTCGCCGAACTTTGACAGCATGATCTTCGGCGCATCCACGATGCGCAACTCCTTCTGAAGTGCTGCCTCGAGACGGGAGAGAATCTGGCGCTCCGCCTGCTGCTTGGAGGCGACGCCGCCGCCGAAAACGAACACCGGGACGGCATGCGTGACCTGCAACGCGCGGCAGCCGACGACCATGGAGTCGATGACCTCGGCCCACTGGTTGTCGTCAAGCTCCTTGGCCGACGTGACGACGAAATGCGCGCACACGCCCGCGCCGGCCACGTACCGCTCCCAGCAGTTTTGCTGGCCGCAGGGGCAGCTCTCGCTACCGGTCGGGTTGATGTTGATGTGGCCCGGCTCTCCGGCGTACACCTTTGTCGCCTTGCCGAAACGCCGCACGACAGTACCGCCGATGCCAGTCCCCCAGATGATGAACGCGAAGTCCACCCCCTGCAACTCCTCGTTGAACAGCGCCTCCGCGAGCCCTGCGGCCTGCGCGTCGTTACCAGCAACGATACGCGCGTGCGGGAATGCCTGCTCCAGCGGCTCGACGAAGTCACGGCTGATCCACCACACCAGGTTGCCGGAGTTCGTCAGCCACCTGCCGTTACGGGCGAGCTTGCCAGCAATACAGACGCCAATCGACCGGACGGAGGCGTGGTGCCTGTGCAGCAGTACGAGGAGCGCCTCGACCACGTTGTACATGTCGAGGTCGAAATCGCCGAGAATACGACGACTTGCCTCGCCCGACATCCGGAATTCACTCCGGCCGATTTCACGCCCCTTGTAGATGAGCGCGACACGGCACGTGGTTCCACCGACATCGATGCCAACGTCCACCTTGCGCTTACGCATGGTGTTCCTTCCTACTCGATCCGAAATGTGCTTGAAGCCTATGACATGGCTTACAAGATTGCGCAATTTTATCATAAAGAGGTAAATTTTACAATTCACGTAACACCGTGCGCTATAATGAGGTCATATGGATACGAGACCGTTGGCGGAGCGGATGCGGCCGGAGAAGCTAGACGACATTGTCGGGCAGGAGCATTTGATTGGCACTGGCAAAATCATCCGCGAGATTATTGAGAAAAAGCAGCCGACGTCGCTGATTCTGTGGGGACCGCCGGGTTCTGGCAAAACTACCTTAGCGCGGATCATCGCACGCGACACGAACGCGGAATTTATCGAGCTGAGCGCCGTTACCGCCAAGAAAGCCGATGTTACAAAAGTGGTCGCAGACGCACAAGCCAACCAGCGGCTCGGCATGCGCACGATCTTGTTTGTTGACGAAATCCACCGCTTCAACAAAGCGCAGCAGGACGCGTTTTTGCCGTAT
>Ga0187809_10000548_pt1 | contig 19632 bp, 29 predicted proteins | sample NC_wetland_sal_i_8_FD_132415 | JGI IMG/M metagenome (GOLD analysis project Ga0187809, IMG submission 132415) | Wetland sediment microbial communities from Neuse River Estuary, North Carolina, USA - ASW_4 | ecosystem: Environmental > Aquatic > Freshwater > Wetlands > Sediment | place: USA: North...
CAGTCTTCGCGATCCTGCCCCGTGAGGTGACCACGCGCCTGCAGGAGCAGTTCCACTTCTACGTGTGGAACGAGCACACCGGCGAGGTTCGCTGGATGTGCGCCTACGACACCACCGAGCAAGACATCGACGACTTCGCCGAGGCGATCCGCAAGGAGATGTCGCGCGGCGAATAGCCGGCGCTTCGCGCCCGCGACCCGGTCAAGTTGTGTCGGCGAGCACGCGATAGAGAGCCTGTCGCAGAATCGTTGGCGCCGGGTTGTCTGGCGGATGCTTCGCCGGGTTGACGCCTGTCATGCCGGGGCTGGGGCGGTGGCCTTGTGGAGCTTGAGCAGGTTGGCGACGGCGGCCGCCAGGGTGAGTTCGGTTTGCGCTTTTTCCTTTCCTCGTAGGGAGAATCGGCGTAATCCGATGCGGTCTTTGAGGTGCCCGTTGACCGGTTCGACTGTGGCGGCTCGGCGCTGGTAGGTGGCGATCCCTTCTGGTGTGCGGAGCCGGTGGCCCATCGCCGCGACCGGGTCGGCGCCGTCGGGAGGCGGCCCGGCCGCGGGGTTTTCGCGGGCGGCGCGTCGTTGCCGGCGGGCCTTGCCGACCGCGATCAGCCGGTCGGGGCCTTTGGCGGTCAGGTTCGCGATGGACAGGTAGCCGGCGTCGGCGAGCACGACCCCGATCGCCAGCTCGGCGCCGGTCGCCTCGCTGAGCGTGCGGACAGCGGCCTCGGCGGCTCGCGTCATCGGGGTGAACGCCTCGACATCCCCGGGTTGGCAGGTCACCACAGCGGCGAGGATGACCTGGTCGTCGGACACGGCCAGCTGCGCGTTGTAGCCGTGGATCCAGCCGTTCTTGGCGGGCATGCGCCGGCTGTCGACGTCGGTGAGGTTCACCTTCGCGTCTTGCTCGCGGGCCGCCCGCCGCTCCAAGAGTCGCAGCCGCTCCTGCTCCTGCTCGGCGAGGACGCGGGCCAGCCGGCCTCGGGCCGCCCGCACCCGGCAATGGTCCTCGACCGGCACCGGCGGCTTCCCCTGAGGCTTGCGGCCGACCCCGGCCGCGGCGTCGGCGGTCTTTTGCCGGTGGGCGTCCAACCGGTCTTGGGCCAGCGCCCGCGCCTTGGCCAGCGCGGCCGCCGCGGCGTCGAGGCGCGCCGACCAGCACGCCATTCCCGCCTCGGCCGCCGCGTCGTCGGCGGCGTCGGCCTCACGCAGCCGCTCCAACGCCGCCTTGATCCGCGCCTTGCGGGTGCGCGGATCGGCCCACTCCTCGGGCAGCTCGTCCCCGCGCGCCGCGCCGAACAACGCGTCCTCTTCGGCGTCGACCCGCTCGGCCTCCTCCAGCATCGCCGCCGCCTGCTCGCGCAGCCACGCGGCCGACCGGTCCGCGGACACCGACGCGTCCGCGGCGATCTTCGTGCCGTCGACCGACACCACCCCGACCCGGCCCAACCCGGCGCGGGCGCACAACACCAGCACCTGGGTGAACAACTCCTCGATCCCGGCCCGGTGCTCCGCGCGGAACCGGGCGACCGTCGCGTGATCGGGGACGTCTTGCGCGCAGATCACCCGAAACGCCACATCGGTGGCGCACAACCGCTCGACCTGCCGCGACGAGCGCTGCCCGCACGCGTACGCGTAGACCAGCAACGCCAGCAGCATCCGCGGGTCGAACGCCGGACGCCCCGCCCCGCCCAACTTGCGCCGCGCCTCAAACGCCGACATGTCCAACTCGTCGACCACCGCGATCACGAACCACGCCAAATGACCGGCCGGAAGCCACTCCGCCATGTCCGGCGGCAACAAGAACTGCTGGCCACGGTCAACCGGCCGGAAATCCTTCGCCATACACGAATTCTCGATCAACCAACGTCGACAGGGCGCAAGCGACACCCGATTTTGCGACAGGCTCTCTACCGCGTGCTGACCGACACAACTCGGCGTGGCCTTGGCGGCGGGTCTTGGCGGCTGGCCGCCTCAGTGGTTCCAGTGCCGCAGCGCGGCCACCGCGCGCGCGGTGACGTCCTCGACCGGGCCGGTGGCGTCGATGCCCTCGAGCAATCCGCGGGCGGCGTAGTACCCGATCAGCGGCGCGGTCTGGTCGGCGTAGACCTCGAGCCGGTGCCGGATCGTCTCCTCGCGGTCGTCGTCGCGCTGGAACAGCTTGCCGCCGCAGTGGTCGCAGATGCCTTCGACCGCGGGCGGGTCGAACAGCACGTGCCAGACGTGCGCGCACTCCCGGCAGGTGCGTCGTCCGGACAACCGGCGAACCACCTCGTCGTCGTCGACGACGAGCTCCAGGACGACGGACAGCGGGGTGCCCATCTCGTCGAGCATGTTGTCGAGGACCTCGGCCTGGGCCTCGTTGCGGGGGAACCCGTCGAGCAGGAAGCCGTCGCGCGCGTCGTCCTCGTCGAGCCGGTCACGCACCATCGCGATGGTGACTTCGTCGGGCACCAGGTCGCCGGCGTCCATGTATCGCTTGGCTTCGTGGCCAAGCTTGGTGCCCTGCGCGACGTTGGCTCGAAAAATATCGCCTGTCGAGATTTTGGGCACGGACAGATGGGAGGCAATGAACTGGGCTTGGGTCCCTTTTCCGGCGCCTGGGGGACCGACCAGGACCAGTCGCACCGGCGGCCTACCGGAGGAATCCCTCGTAGTTGCGCAACATCAGCTGGCTCTCGATTTGCTTCACCGTGTCGAGACCGACGCCGACGATGATCAACACAGAGGTTCCGCCGAACGGGAAGGCCTGTGCGCTGCCCACGAACCCAAGTGCGAGTTCAGGCAGCACGGCGATGAACGCCAGGTACGTCGCGCCCGGGACCGTGATCCTGGACAGCACGTAACTCAGGTATTCGGCCGTGGGCCGGCCGGGTCTGATACCGGGGATGAAGCCGCCGTACTTCTTCATGTTGTCGGCGACGTCGTCCGGGTTGAAGGTGATCGCCACGTAGAAGAACGTGAAGAAGATGATCAGCGCCGCGTACGCCAGCAGGTACGTGGTGTGCGGGTTCGTCGGCGACAGATAGTTGTTGATCCAGGTCTGGAACCCGACGTTCTTGCTCCAGACCCGCGTCGCGAGCGACGGGATGTAGAGCAAGGACGACGCGAAGATGACCGGGATGACACCGGCCTGGTTGACCTTCAGCGGGAGATAGGTCGACGTTCCGCCGTACATTCGGCGACCGATCATCCGCTTCGCGTATTGCACAGGGATGCGCCGCTGGGCCTGTTCGACGAACACGATGGCGGCGATGATCACGATGCCGACGAGGATCACGCCGGCGAACGTGACGTTGCCCTTCGTCAGCCGGATCGAGTTCAGCTCCGACGGGAAGCGGGCGGCGATCTGGGTGAAGATGAGGATCGACATCCCGTTGCCGATGCCGCGGTCGGTGATGAGCTCGCCGAGCCACATGATGATCGCGGTGCCGGCGATCATCGTCAGCACCATCGTGCCGATGACGCCGAAGCTGTCGTTGGTGACGATCTTCATCGCCGACCCGGTGGTGGGGTCGTTGCACGAGTTGAAGATCTGACCGGGGGTGCGCGCGAGCGCCACGAACGCCGCCGACTGCAGCACCGCCAACCCGATGGTCAGGTAGCGGGTGTACTGCGTCATCTTGGCCTGCCCGGCCTGGCCTTCGTCCTTCAGCTTCTCCAGCCGAGGGATCACCACGACGAGCAGCTGAATGATGATGCTCGCCGTGATGTAGGGCATGATGCCGAGCGCCAGGATCGACAGGTGCAGCAACGCGCCGCCGCTGAACAGGTTGATCAGTGTGTAGATGTCGCCGCCGTTGGCGGTCTCGAACTTGAGGCAGTAGTTGATGTTCTTGACCGAGACACCGGGCGCGGGGATCGAGCTGCCAATCCGGAACAGCACCAAGATGGCAAGGACGAACAGCAGCTTCTTGCGCAAGTCGGGCGTCTTAAACGCCTGCGCAAATGCGGTCAGCACTGTTCCTCCTGCATCGCCCCGCGGCTGCGGGACGCCGTCTTTTCCGGTGTGGCGCTGCGGTTAACAGGCGCTCCGCGACTGTAACGCACCAAGCCCGCGGGCCGGGGCGCTACAGCGTGGTGACGCTCCCGCCAGCCGCTTCGATCTTGTTTTTCGCGGACGCCGAGAAGCGGTGCGCGCGGATCTGCAGCGCCACGGTGAGCTCGCCGTCGCCCAACACCTTGACCAGCTCGCCGCCACGCACCGCGCCCTTGGCCGCGAGGTCCTCGACCGTGACGTCGCCACCTTGCGGGTAGAGGGCGGCGAGCCGGTCGAGGTTGACGACCTGGTACTCGGTGCGGAACCGGTTGGTGAAGCCCTTCTCCTTGGGCAGCCGCATGTGCAACGGCATCTGGCCACCCTCGAAGCGGGCCGGCACCTGGTAGCGGGCCTTGGTGCCCTTGGTGCCACGGCCGGCCGTCTTGCCCTTCGAACCCTCGCCGCGGCCAACCCGCGTCTTGGGCTTGTGGGCGCCCGGCGCCGGGCGCAGGTGATGCACCTTGAGCGCGGCGCCAGCGCGCGCCAGCGCCTCAGTGGCGTCAGCGCCGTCGGTCTTGCTGTTCGCAGCCACGGTTAGTCGACCTCCTCCACGGCGACCAGGTGCGAAACCGTCCTGATCATGCCGCGTATCTCGGGGCGGTCCTCCTTGACCACGGTGTCCCGCAGCCGCTTCAGACCCAAGGTGCGCAACGTGTCGCGCTGGTTACTGGTTCCGCCGATCTCCGAACGGACCTGGGTGACCTTCAACCGTCCCATGCTCAGGCCCCCACTCCGGCGCGGGCCCGCAGCAGCGCCGCGGGCGCGACGTCCTCGAGCGGCAGGCCGCGACGAGCGGCCACCTCCTCAGGACGGACCAGCGACTTCAACGCGGCCACGGTGGCGTGCACGATGTTGATCGCGTTGTCGGAGCCGAGCGACTTGCTCAGCACGTCGTGGATGCCGGCGCACTCGAGCACGGCGCGCACCGGACCGCCGGCGATGACGCCGGTGCCGGGGCTCGCCGGACGCAGCAGCACCACGCCGGCCGCCGCCTCGCCGGTGATCGGGTGCGGGATGGTGCCCTGGATCCGCGGCACCTTGAAGAAGTGCTTCTTAGCCTCCTCGACGCCCTTGGCGATCGCGGCCGGCACCTCCTTGGCCTTGCCGTAGCCGACGCCGACCATGCCGTCGCCGTCACCGACGACGACCAGCGCGGTGAAGCTGAAGCGTCGTCCGCCCTTGACCACCTTGGCCACGCGGTTGATCGTCACCACCCGCTCGACGTAGGCGGTCTTCTCCGCGGCGCCCTCCGGGCCCCTGCGGTCGTCGCGCCGCCCGCGGCGCTCGCCACTGCCACCGCCGGCGCCGCTGCCGCCGCCGGGTCCGCGGCGCTGAGGTCCTGGCATCAGAGGTTTCCCATCTCGTGAACGGTCGTGCGTGAAGTAGAAGTCGTGATCAAAGCGTCAGCCCACCCTCGCGGGCGCCGTCGGCGATCGCCGCGACCCGGCCGTGGTACTGGTAACCGCCGCGGTCGAAGACGACCGCGTCGACGCCAGCCGCCGAGGCGCGCTGGGCGATCAGGTTGCCGACCTTGCGGGCCTTCGCCGTCTTGTCGCCGGTGAAGCCGCGCAACTCCGCCTCGAGCGTGGACGCCGAGGCGAGCGTGCGGCCGGCGCCGTCGTCGACGATCTGCACGAAGACGTGCCGGCTGGACCGGTTGACGACGAGGCGCGGACGCGTGGCGGTGCCGCTGACCTTCTTGCGCACCCGGAAGTGCCGGCGAGAAAGCGACGCCGCCTTGCTCGAGCCACGGGCGTGACGCCGGCTGAGCAGTTGTGAGGAACCGGAAGCCATGGCGTTACTTTCCTGCCTTTCCAACCTTGCGGCGGACGTTCTCGCCCTGGTACCGCACGCCCTTGCCCTTGTACGGCTCGGGCTTGCGCAGCTTGCGAATGTTGGCCGCGACCTCGCCGACCTTCTGCTTGTCGATGCCGCGCACGACGAAACGGGTCGGCGCTTGCACCTCAAAGGAGATGCCGTCAGGCGCGGCCACGACCACCGGGTGGCTGAAGCCGAGCGCGAACTCGAGGTCAGAACCCTTCGCCTGCACGCGATAGCCGGTGCCGACGATCTCCAGTGTCTTGGCGAAGCCTTCGGTGACACCGGTGACCATGTTGGCGACGAGCGTGCGCTCGAGCCCGTGCCGTTCCTTGCTACGCGTCTCGTCGTTCGGGCGGGTGACGACCAGCACGCCGTCGTCGCCGCGCTCGATCGCGATCGGGTCGACCAACGTGTGGGTCAAGGTGCCCTTGGGACCCTTCACCGTGACGACGCGGTCGTTGATGTCGACGTCGACCCCACTGGGGATTTGAATCGGAAGCCGTCCGATCCGGGACATGAGCTGTTCTCCCTTACCAGACGTAGGCGAGGACTTCGCCGCCCACGCCGCGCTTCGCGCATTGCTTGTCGGTGAGCAGGCCGGTGGACGTCGAGATGATCGCGATGCCAAGCCCGCCGAGCACGCGTGGCAGGTTGGTCGCCTTGGCGTACACCCGAAGACCGGGCTTGCTGACGCGGCGGACGCCCGCGATCGAACGCTCGCGGTTCGGGCCGTACTTCAGCTCGACGACGAGGGTCTTCGCCGAGGCGTGCCCCTCGACCTCCTCCACGTGCCAGCCGCCGATGTAGCCCTGCTCGAGCAGGATCTGCGCCACGTGCTCCTTGATCTTGGAGTGCGGGATCGGCACGTTGTCGTGGTAGGCGTTATTCGCGTTGCGCACACGGGTGAGCATGTCCGCGATCGGGTCGGTCATCATGGTTGGCCACTCGGCCTTTCTCGCCGTGGTTTCCGTCCGCGTTTGCGGGCCGGACCTACGGCGTCAGAGGATTACCAGCTGCTTTTGGTGACGCCCGGAAGCTCACCGCGGTGCGCCATCTCGCGCACGCACACTCGGCACAGGCCGAACTTGCGGTACACCGAGTGCGGGCGCCCGCACCGGCTACAGCGGGTGTAGGCGCGGACGCCGAACTTCGGCTTGGCCGCCGCCTTGATGATCAGGGCTTTCTTCGCCATGTGAGTCTCAGTTCTCCCTGAAGGGGAAGCCGAGCAGCCGAAGCAGCGCGCGTCCCTCGTCGTCCGTCGTCGCCGTGGTCACCACGGTGATGTCCATGCCGCGGAACCGGTCGATCTTGTCTTGGTCGATCTCGTGGAACATCACCTGTTCGGTGAGACCGAAGGTGTAGTTGCCGCGGCCGTCGAACTGCTTGGGCGCCAGCCCGCGGAAGTCGCGGATGCGCGGCAGCGCGAGGGTCAGCAGTCGGTCGAGGAACTCCCACATCCGGTCGCCGCGCAACGTGACGTGCGCGCCGATCGCCATGCCCTCGCGAAGCTTGAACTGCGCGATCGACTTCTTCGCCCGGGTGACCTGTGGCTTTTGGCCGGTGATGGTGGCCAGGTCGCGCACCGCGCCCTCGATGAGCTTGGAGTCGCGGGCGGCGTCGCCGACGCCCATGTTGACGACGACCTTGACCAGGCCGGGCGTCTGCATGACGTTGGCGTAGCCGAACTGCTTTTGCAGTTCTCCCGCGATTTCCGCGCGGTAGCGCTGCTTGAGCCGCGGCAACGCGGTCGCGCGCTCGCTGACAGTGGCGGTCATCTCTAGATCTCCTTGCCGCAGTGCTTGCAGATGCGCACCGGGCGGGTCTTGCCAGTCGCCTCGTCGACGACGTCCTGGCGCTTGCCGATACGAGTGGGCTTGTCGCACTCGGGGCACACGACCATCACGTTGCTGACGTGGATCGGCGCCTCTTGGGTGACGATGCCGCCGGTCTTGGCGCCGCGCGTGCTCTGGGTCACCTTGGTGTGCTTGCGAATGCGGTTGACGCCCTCGACAAGGATGCGGTTCTTCTCGGGGTCGGTCTCGATGACCTTGCCCTTGCCACCGCGGTCCTTGCCGGAGATCACCTGGACGGTGTCGCCCTTGCGCACCTTCAATCCAGCCATGAGTTAAAGCACCTCCGGAGCGAGCGAGATGATGCGCATGAACTTCTTCTCGCGCAGCTCACGGCCGACCGGGCCGAAGATGCGGGTCCCGCGCGGGTCGCCGCCGTCCTTGATGAGGACCGCGGCGTTCTCGTCGAATCTGATGTACGAGCCGTCCGGCCGACGGCGCTCTTTCACCGTGCGGACGACGACCGCCTTGACGACGTCGCCCTTCTTGACACCGGCGCCTGGCAGGGCGTCCTTCACGGTGGCCACGATGACGTCGCCGATTCCCGCGTAGCGGCGCCCTGAGCCGCCGAGCACGCGGATGCACAAAATCTCTTTCGCACCCGTGTTGTCGGCCACCCTGAGGCGCGACTCCTGCTGAATCACTGTCGACTCCTGCTTCTCGTTTTACTGCTACGCGGACGACGCAAGCGCCGTGTGTGTTACTTGGCCTTCTCGAGGATCTGGACCAGGCGCCACCGCTTGGTGGCCGACAGCGGCCGGGTCTCCATGAGGAGGACGCGGTCACCGACCCCTGCGCTGTTCTGCTCGTCGTGCGCCTTCAGCTTGCTGGTGCGGCGCATGACCTTGCCGTACAGCGGGTGCTTGACGCGGTCCTCGACCTCGACGACAACCGTCTTGTCCATCTTGTCGCTGACGACGAGGCCCTCGCGAACCTTGCGGAAGCCGCGCTTCTCGTCGCCGTTCGCGACCGCCGTGCTGGTGGTCTGCTCGCTCATGCCGCGCCCTCGGTGTTCTCTTCACGAACCGTGATGCCAAGCTCCATCTCACGAAGGACCGTGTAGATGCGAGCGATCTCCTTGCGCACGGCGCTGAGCCGGCCGTGGCTTTCCAGCTGTCCTGAGGCGTACTGGAAGCGAAGCTTGAACAGCTCTTCCTTCGCCTCGCGCAACTTCGTGACCAACTCGTCGGTCTCGAGCGTGCGCAGGTCGTCTGCTTTGCCCATCTCTACGCCTCCCCGACCTCGCGCCGCACGAAGCGGCACTTCATCGGCAGCTTGTGCATGGCCCGCCGCATCGCCTCACGAGCGACCGGCTCTGGAACGCCGGCCAGTTCGAACATGACGCGACCGGGCTTGACGTTGGCGATCCACCACTCCGGCGAGCCCTTGCCGGAACCCATGCGGGTCTCGGCCGGCTTCTTGGTGAGCGGGCGGTCGGGGTAGATGTTGATCCACACCTTGCCGCCACGGCGGATGTGCCGGGTCATCGCGATACGCGCCGACTCGATCTGCCGGTTGGTGACATACGCCGGCTCCAACGCCTGGATGCCGTATTCGCCGAAGGCGATGCGGGTGCCACCGGTGGCAGCGCCCGAGCGACCCGGGTGGTGCTGCTTGCGGTGCTTGACCCTGCGGGGGACGAGCATGACTCAGCTCTCCTCTGCCGTTGGTGCGGTTGGCTCGGACGTCGTCGCGGCGGTGGGGGTGTCAGTGGCGGTGTCGGCGGTGGCGGGCGCGACGCTCTCGGCGACGCTCGCCACGTCGACCGCGGCGGCCTCCTCGACCGGGGCGCTCGCGGGCGCCGCGGCCTCACGAGCCGGACGCGCCGCGCGCGGGGCCCGCGCCGGGCGGGCGCCACCGCGCGCCGGGCCACGACCAGGAAGCGCGGCCTCGTGCTCGCGACCGGCGACGACGCCGTTCAGCACGTCGCCCTTGTAGATCCAGACCTTCACGCCGATCCGGCCGAAGGTGGTGCGGGCCTCGTAGAAGCCGTAGTCGATGTCGGCGCGCAGCGTGTGCAGCGGCACCCGGCCTTCGCGGTAGAACTCGGTGCGGCTCATTTCCGCGCCGCCGAGCCGGCCGGAGACCTGCACCCGGATGCCCTTGGCGCCGGACTTCATCGCGCTTTGCATCGCCTTGCGCATCGCGCGCCGGAAGGACACCCGCTGGGTGAGCTGCTCGGCGACGCCCTGCGCGACCAACTGCGCGTCGATCTCGGGGTTCTTCACCTCGAGGATGTTGAGCTGCACCTGCTTGCTGGTGAGCTTCTCCAGGTCGCCGCGAATGCGGTCGGCCTCGGCGCCGCGACGGCCGATCACGATGCCCGGGCGCGCGGTGTGGATGTCGACCCGAACCCGGTCACGAGTGCGCTCGATCTCCACCCGAGAGATGCCGGCCCGCTCCATGCCGCGGGTCATCAACCGGCGGATGGCGACGTCTTCTTTGACGTAGTCGCGGTACAGCTTGTCCGCGTACCAGCGGCTCTTGAACTCGGTGGTGATACCGAGCCGGAACCCGTGCGGGTTGACCTTCTGGCCCACTACTGGGTCCCTCCTTCGTTCTCATCGGACGTCGCGTTGCTCGAGACGTCAGGCTCGGCTGTCTTCTTGGCCGCGGTCTTCTTCGCCGGCGCCGACTTCTCGGCGGTCGACGTCTCGGCGGCGGCATTTGTCGCCTTCGGCTCCGCCGTCTTCTTCGCGGCGGTCTTCTTCGCCGGCGCCTCGGGAGCTTCCGCGGCGACCTTCTTGGCGGCTGTCTTCTTGGCCGGCTTCTCCGCAGCCTCGGCCGCTGGCTCGGCAGCCGCCTTCTTGGCCGCCGTCTTCTTGGCCGGGGCTTCCTTCACCGGCTCAGCCGCGGCGGCCGGGACGACCCGCGCCGGCTTGACCCGCTTCGGCACCGCGCGCTTGGTGGCCAGCGTCTCGGCCTCAGCCGACCACGACTCGACGTGGATCGTGATGTGGCTGGTCCGCTTGCGGATGCGGTACGCGCGGCCTTGCGCGCGCGGCCGGAACCGCTTCAGCGTCGGGCCTTCGTCGACGTAGGCCTGCGAGACGACGAGGTCCTCGACGTCCAACCGCTCGTTGCGCTGCTGCGCCATGTGCTGGGCGTTGGCGACGGCGCTCTCGAGCACCTTGTAGACCGGCTCGGACGCCGCCTGCGGCGCGAACCGCAACACCGCGAGCGCCTCGTCGGCGGGCAAGCCGCGGACCAGGTCGACCACGCGGCGCGCCTTCATCGGCGTCACGGTCGAGTAGCGCAGCTTCGCCTGCGCGCGGACGATCGGACCGTTCAGGGTGCCGGTCGCACCGATCGGGCTAGCCACGACGCGACCTCCGATCGTCCTTCACGTGGCCACGGAAGGTGCGCGTCGGCGCGAACTCGCCGAGCTTGTGGCCGACCATCGACTCGGTGATGAACACCGGCACGTGCTTGCGACCGTCGTGCACCGCGATGGTGTGACCGAGCATGTCGGGCACGATCATCGAGCGCCGGGACCACGTCTTGATGACGTTCTTGGTGCCCTTCGAGTTTTGAACGTCGACCTTCTTCTGCAGATGGTCGTCGACGAAGGGCCCCTTCTTCAGGCTGCGCGGCATCGCGTGGAGCTCCTAGCGCTTCTTGTTGGACTTGCGGCGGCGGACGATGAGGGCGTCGCTGGCCTTGCGGGCCCGGCGGGTGCGGCCCTCCGGCTTGCCCCACGGGCTGACCGGGTGCCGGCCTCCCGAGGACTTGCCTTCGCCACCGCCCAGCGGGTGGTCGACCGGGTTCATGGCCACGCCGCGGACGGTCGGGCGCTTGCCCTTCCACCGCATGCGACCGGCCTTGCCCCAGTTGATGTTGGACTGCTCGGCGTTGCCCACCTCGCCGACCGTGGCGCGGCAGCGGACGTCGACGTTGCGGATTTCACCGGACGGCATCCGCAGCTGGGCGAACGCGCCTTCCTTGGCGACCAGCTGCACGCTTGCACCGGCCGAGCGGGCGATCTTCGCGCCGCCGCCCGGCCGCAGCTCGATCGCGTGGACGACCGTGCCGAGCGGGATGTTGCGAAGCGGCAGGTTGTTGCCCGGCTTGATGTCGCTGCTCGGGCCCGACTCGACCGTGTCACCTTGCTGCAGCCGGGCCGGCGCGAGGATGTACCGCTTCTCGCCGTCCGCGTAGTGCAACAGCGCGATGCGCGCGGTGCGGTTCGGGTCGTACTCGATGTGCGCGACCTTGGCGGGCACGCCGTCCTTGTCGTTGCGGCGGAAGTCGATGAGCCGGTAGGCCCGCTTGTGGCCGCCGCCCTGGTGGCGGACGGTCACCCGGCCGTGCACGTTGCGGCCGCCCTTGGAGTGCAGCGGGCGAACCAGCGACTTCTCCGGCTCGTCGCGGGTGACCTCGACGAAGTCGGCCACGCTCGCGCCGCGGCGACCGGGGGTCGTCGGCTTGTACTTGCGGATGCCCATCGCTTCGTTTCTTCCTTAATTCGTTGGTACGCGGGTCAGGAGACCGGAGCGCCGAAGATGTCGATGCGGTCGCCGGAGGCCAGCGTCACGATCGCGCGCTTGGTGTCCTTGCGCTTGCCGTAGCCGAACCGGGTGCGCTTGCGCTTGCCCTGCCGGTTGACCGTGTTGACGTTGAGAACCTTGACGTTGAACAGCTTCTCGACCGCGATCTTGATCTCGGTCTTGTTGGCGGTCGGCGGGACGAGGAACGTGTACTTGTTCTCGTCGAGCAGCCCGTAGCTCTTCTCCGAGATCACCGGCGCGATCAACAGGTCGTGCGGGTCGGTAATCACTTGGCCTCCTCGCCTTCGCCGCTGCCGCCACCGAGGAAGGCGTTCAGCGCGCCCTCGGTGAACACCACGTCGTCCGAAACCAAGACGTCGTAGGTGTTCAGCTGGTCGGGGACCAGCAGGTGCACCCGCTCGACGTTGCGCAGGCTCTTCCAGCCCAACTCGTCGCTTCGTTCGAGGACGACGAGGACGTTGCGCCGCTTGTCGCCGACCGCGGTCGTGAGCGCCTCGAGCGCCGCCTTGGTCGAGGGCGCGTCACCGTCGACCACGCCGCCGAGCACGTGCACCCGGCCACCGCGAGCGCGGTCGGACAGCGCGCCGCGGAGCGCGGCCGCCTTCATCTTCTTGGGGGTCTTCTGGTCGTACTTTCGCGGCGACGGGCCGTGCACGACACCACCGCCGGCGAACTGCGGCGCGCGGGTCGAGCCCTGACGCGCGCGGCCGGTGCCCTTTTGGCGGTACGGCTTCTTGCCACCGCCGGAGACCTCGCCGCGGGTCTTGGTATCGGCCGTGCCCTGGCGGGCGGCCGCGAGCTGGGCCACCACGACCTGGTGGATCAGCGGCACGTTGACCTGGACGTCGAACACCTCGGCTGGCAGCTCCACCGTGCGGTCGGTGCCGGCGATCGTGACGGTGCTCATACGGCGCCTCCCTTGGCAGCGGTGCGGACGTAGACGACGCCGCCGGTCGGGCCGGGGATCGCGCCCTTCACCAGCAGCAGGTTCGCCTGCGCGTCGATCGCGTGCAGCGTGAGGTTTTGCGTCGTGGTGCGGACGCCGCCCATGCGACCCGCCATGCGCAGGCCCTTGAACACCCGGCTCGGCGTCGCGCACGCGCCGACCGAACCCGGGGAGCGGTGCTTGCGCTCGGTGCCGTGCGAGGCGGAAAGGCCGCGGAAGTTGTGCCGCTTCATGACGCCGGCGAAGCCCTTGCCCTTGCTGGTGCCGACGACGTCGACCTTTTGCCCGGCCTCGAACGCCTCGACGGTGACCTCTTGACCGAGCGTGTACTCGCTCGCGTCGGAGGTCCGCACCTCGATGACGTAACGGCGCGGCGGGACGCCGGCCTTGCGGAAGTGCCCGGCCTCCGGCTTGTTCACCTTGCGCGGGTCGATCGCGCCATAAGCCAACTGCACGGCGGAGTAGCCGTCGACGTCCGGGGTGCGGACCTGCGTCACCACGCAAGGCCCGGCCTGGACGACGGTCACCGGCACGATGCGGCCCTGGTCGTCGAAGACCTGCGTCATGCCGAGCTTCTCGCCCAGCACGCCCTTGATCTGCTTAGCCATGAGAAGTCGCGTCCTCTTACAGCTTGATCTCGATGTCGACGCCCGCCGGCAGGTCGAGCCGCATAAGCGAGTCGACGGTCTTCGGGGTCGGGTCGATGATGTCGATGAGCCGCTTGTGGGTGCGCATCTCGAAGTGCTCGCGGCTGTCCTTGTACTTGTGGGGCGAACGGATGACGCAGTAGACGTTCTTCTCCGTCGGCAGCGGCACCGGGCCTGCGACCTGCGCGCCAGTACGCGTCACCGTCTCGACGATTTTGCGCGCCGAGCTGTCGATGACCTCGTGGTCGTAGGCCTTGAGCCGGATGCGGATCTTCTGTCCCGCCATGGTGGTCCCGGTTCCTGTCTCTCGTACTACCGCTGCTGTTACTAGCTCGTGCTCACGGGACGGCGGCCGGAGGTGAACCTCCGGCCGCCGTGCCGCACTACTTCAGGATCTTGGTGACGCGACCCGCGCCGACCGTGCGGCCACCCTCGCGGATGGCGAACCGCAGGCCCTCTTCCATGGCGATCGGCTGGATCAGCTGGACCGTCATCTCGGTGTTGTCGCCCGGCATGACCATCTCGGTGCCCTCGGGCAGCGTGACGACGCCGGTGACGTCCGTGGTGCGGAAGTAGAACTGCGGACGGTAGTTGTTGAAGAACGGGGTGTGCCGGCCGCCTTCGTCCTTGGACAAGACGTAGACCTGCGCCTCGAACTCGGTGTGCGGGGTGATCGAGCCCGGCTTGCAGACGACCTGGCCGCGCTCGACTTCCTCGCGCTTGGTGCCACGGAGCAGGACGCCGATGTTGTCGCCCGCGCGACCCTCGTCGAGCAGCTTGCGGAACATCTCGACGCCGGTGACCGTGGTGCTCGCGGTCTTCTCGTGGATGCCGACGATCTCGATGGTCTCGCCGACCTTCACGATGCCGCGCTCGACGCGACCGGTGACGACGGTGCCACGACCCGTGATCGTGAAGACGTCCTCGATCGGCATCAGGAACGGCTTGTCGATCTCGCGGACCGGCTCGGGGATGTTGTCGTCGCAGGCCTGCATGAGCTGCAGGATCGACTCGCCCCACTTGGCGTCGCCCTCAAGCGCCTTCAGCGCCGAGACGCGAACCACCGGGACGTCGTCGCCGGGGAACTCGTAGGTCGACAGCAGCTCGCGGACCTCGAGCTCGACCAGCTCGAGGATCTCCTCGTCGTCGACGACGTCCGCCTTGTTGAGGGCGACGACGATGTAGGGGACGCCGACCTGACGGGCGAGCAGGACGTGCTCCTTGGTCTGCGGCATCGGGCCGTCAGCCGCGGAGACGACCAGGATCGCGCCGTCCATCTGCGCCGCGCCGGTGATCATGTTCTTGATGTAGTCGGCGTGACCGGGGCAGTCGACGTGCGCGTAGTGCCGGTTGTCGGTCTGGTACTCGACGTGCGCGATCGAGATCGTGATGCCGCGGGCCTTCTCCTCCGGCGCCTTGTCGATCTGGTCGAACGGCGTGAAGGGGTTGAGGTCCGGGTGTGCGTCGTGCAGGACCTTCGTGATGGCCGCCGTCAGCGTCGTCTTGCCATGGTCGATGTGACCGATGGTGCCGATGTTGACGTGCGGCTTGGTCCGCTCGAACTTCGCCTTCGCCACTGGATGCTCCTTGAGGACGGTTGCTTCGCCGTACGACGTGCTTGTTGGCTTGCTGGATGGGGTGGGTGTGCTTCTTGCGGTGATTACTCGCCGCGGGCCTTCTTGATGATCTCTTCGCCGACAGACTTCGGGACTTCGGCGTAGGAGTCGAACTCCATGCTGTAGCTCGCCCGGCCTTGCGTGCGACCGCGCAGGTCGCCCACGTAACCGAACATCTCCGACAGCGGCACCTTGGCCCGGACGACGCGGGTGCCCGCGATGTCGTCCATCGCCTGGATGATGCCACGGCGGCTGTTGAGGTCGCCGATCACGTCGCCCATGTACTCCTCGGGCGTGCGCACCTCGACCGACATGATCGGCTCGAGGAGCGTCGGGTCGGCCTTGCGGGCGGCCTCCTTGAAGGCCATCGAGCCGGCGATCTTGAAGGCGAGCTCGGAGGAGTCGACCTCGTGGAACGCGCCGTCTTGCAAGGTGACCACGATGTCGACCAGCGGGTAGCCGGCCAGGATGCCGAACTGCATGGCCTCCTGGCAGCCGGCGTCGACCGCGGGGATGTACTCGCGCGGGATGCGGCCACCGGTCACCTTGTTGATGAACTCGTAGCCGCCCTCGCCATCGCCGCTTTGACCCGGCTCGAGGTCGATGATCACGCGGGCGAACTGGCCGGAACCACCGGTCTGCTTCTTGTGCGTGTAGTCGACCTTCTCGACCTTCTTGCGGATGGTCTCTCGGTAGGCCACCTGCGGCTTGCCGACGTTGGCCTCGACGTTGAACTCCCGCTTCATGCGGTCGACCAGGATGTCGAGGTGCAACTCGCCCATGCCGGCGATGATCGTCTGCGCGGTCTCCTCGTCGGTGTGGACCTGGAAGGTTGGGTCCTCCTCGGCGAGCCGCTGGATCGCGACGCCCAGCTTCTCCTGGTCGGCCTTGGTCTTCGGCTCGATGGCGACCTGGATGACCGGGGTCGGGAAGGTCATCGACTCGAGGATCACTGGGTTGTCGGCGTCGCAGAGCGTGTCACCCGTGGTGGTCTGCTTCAGGCCGGCCACCGCGACGATCGAGCCTGCGCCTGCGACGTCGATGTCCTCCTGCTTGTTCGCGTGCATGCGAAGCAGCCGGCCGATGCGCTCCTTCTTGTCCTTCGTCGAGTTGAGCAGCGACGCGCCGGAGGTGAGCTTGCCGGAGTAGATGCGCAGGTAGGTCAGCTTGCCGAGGTACTTGTCGCTCATGATCTTGAACGCGAGCGCGGAGAGCGGCTCGTCGTCGCTCGGCTCACGGCGGATCTCGACCGACTCGTCGCCGACCTTGTGACCCACGACGGCGCCGATGTCGAGCGGGCTCGGCAGGTAGTCGGTGATGGCGTCGAGCATGGGCTGCACGCCCTTGTTCTTGAACGCCGTGCCGCACAGCACCGGGTTGAGCTTGCCGGCGATCGTCGCGCGGCGGATGCCCGCCTTGAGCTGCTCCGGCGTCGGCTCGACACCCTCGAGGAACATCTCCATGAGCTCGTCGTCGTTCTCGGCGAGCGTCTCGATCAGCTTCTCCCGCCACTCGCGGGTGACCTCGGCGTGGTCGGCCGGGATGTCGGCGATCTCGTACGCCTCACCCTTGCCCTCGCCGGTCCACAGCAGCGCGCGATTCCAGACCAGGTCGATGACGCCCTTGAAGTCGGCCTCGACGCCCCAGGGCAGCTGAACCGGCAGCGGGGTGGCGTTGAGCCGGGTGACCATCATGTCGACCGTGCGGTGGAACTCCGCGCCGACGCGGTCCATCTTGTTGACGAAGCAGATCCGCGGGACGTTGTACTTGTCGGCCTGCCGCCACACCGTCTCGGACTGCGGCTCGACGCCGGCGACCGCGTCAAAGACCGCGACGGCGCCGTCGAGCACCCGAAGCGACCGCTCGACCTCGACCGTGAAGTCGACGTGGCCGGGGGTGTCGATGATGTTGATCGTGTGGCCTTCCCACTGACACGTGGTGGCCGCCGAGGTGATCGTGATGCCGCGCTCTTGCTCCTGCGCCATCCAGTCCATCGTGGCCGAGCCCTCGTGGACCTCACCGATCTTGTAGTTGATGCCGGTGTAGAAGAGGATCCGCTCGGTCGTCGTGGTTTTGCCCGCGTCGATGTGAGCCATGATCCCGATGTTGCGGACCTTGGCTAAATCTGCCATGACACCCGTGGTCGCCACTGCTTGAGCTTCTCTCTTCGTTCGTCTTCGTACGTCTGCGAACCGACTGGGGTTACCAGCGGTAGTGGGCGAAGGCGCGGTTGCTCTCCGCCATCTTGTGCGTGTCCTCGCGGCGCTTGACGCTCGCGCCAAGACCGTTGCTCGCGTCGAGCAGCTCGTTCATCAGCCGCTCGGTCATCGTCTTCTCGCGGCGGGCCTTGCTGTAGCCGACCAGCCAGCGCAGCGCCAGCGTGCTGCTCCGGCTCGCCTTGACCTCGACCGGCACCTGGTAGGTGGCGCCACCGACCCGGCGGCTCTTGACCTCGATCGCCGGTTTGACGTTGTCGAGCGCGCGCTTGAGGGTGATCACCGGGTCGGTGCCGGTCTTGGCGCGGCAGCCCTCGAGGGCGTCGTAGACGATGCGCTCGGCGAGCGACCGCTTGCCGCTGGTGAGCACCTTGTTGACGAGCGCGGTGACGAGCGGCGAGCCGTACACCGGGTCGATGATGACCGGGCGCTTCGGCGCCGGACCCTTGCGCGGCATTAGCTCTTCTCCTTCTTCGCGCCATACCGGCTGCGCGCCTGCTTGCGGTTGCGCACGCCTTGCGTGTCGAGCGAGCCACGAATGATCTTGTAGCGGACGCCCGGAAGGTCCTTCACACGGCCGCCACGCACGAGCACGATCGAGTGCTCCTGCAGGTTGTGCCCGACGCCAGGGATGTAGGCCGTGACCTCGATGCCGCTGGTTAGCCGGACGCGCGCCACCTTGCGCAACGCGGAGTTCGGCTTCTTCGGCGTCGTCGTGTACACACGCGTGCAGACGCCGCGCCGCTGAGGTGAACCCTTCAGCGCCGGCGTCTTGGTCTTGCCGACCTTGTCCTGCCGGCCCTTGCGGACCAGCTGTTGGATCGTGGGCATGAGCGCCTTTCAGTCTGCGGCTCGTGTCGTTTCCGGTGGTTCCGTACTGCTTTGTCTCCGACCCACGCGGTCGGGCGTGTCGCCCGGCCGCACCCGGCTCGACGTGGTTGCCGAACCAGTGGATGGAGGCTCCTCAACTGCCGGCGCGACCAGCGGTCTGATCCGATCGCCGAGCGCAGCGCGCCAAGGAGCGGCCCGGGTAAGCCCAGGCACGAGGAGCAAGGTTACCTGCCGCTTCGCGGCGGGTCAAAACGGGGGTCCGGGGTGGCGCCCCGCGGCAGTCGTGGCCGACGGTCAGGGCTGCCGCTCGCCGCTCGCCCGGTTGTCGATTCGGACCACGGCGACGCCGCGCTCGAGGTCGACGTCGACCGAGCCCATCGGGTCGTGGCCGTCGTCCGCGCTGTCGTCGTCGATTCTGCGGCGCTTTTGCTCCGCTATGAGGGTGAGCTGCTCCTTGCGGGCCGGGCGGAAGACGCCGTCGATCTCACCGAGCGCGGCGGTCATCGCGCTGCCGCCTTTGCCGCTGCCACCCGCGCGAAACCAGTCCATCAACCCCATGAGGCCTCCTGGACGGCGCGGATGTGACCAACTCAACGACTGCCCGCTCAACGAGTGAAGGGTTTGGGTCGTTCCGGATGACCCGGAAGCGACCCAAACCCTTCAGCCGGCGATTGGGGACAGCTACTCGCTAGCGCTCGTGGCGTCCCTTCCCGAGCGCGTCAGCGCTCGTGGCGTCCCTTCCCGAGCGCGTCAGCGCTCGTAGCGTCCCTTCCCGAGCGCGTCAGCGCTCGTAGCGTCCGTAGTCGTACTCCTCCAGCGGGACGGCTTGGCCGGCGCCGGTTCCGAACCTGGCGTACTCGTCCTCGAAGCCGCCTTCGTAGCCGGTCATCGAGTAGACCGCGGCCTTGGCCTCTTCGGTGGGCTCGACCCGGATGTTGCGGTAGCGCGGCAAGCCGGTGCCCGCCGGGATGAGCTTTCCGATGATGACGTTTTCCTTCAGGCCGAGCAGCGGGTCTGACTTGGCGTGGATCGCCGCGTCGGTGAGCACCCGCGTCGTCTCCTGGAAGGACGCAGCCGACAGCCACGACTCGGTGGCCAGCGAGGCCTTGGTGATGCCCATCAGGACGGGACGCGCCGAGGCCGGCGTGCCGCCCTCCGAGACCACCCG
>Ga0187809_10000549_pt1 | contig 19630 bp, 20 predicted proteins | sample NC_wetland_sal_i_8_FD_132415 | JGI IMG/M metagenome (GOLD analysis project Ga0187809, IMG submission 132415) | Wetland sediment microbial communities from Neuse River Estuary, North Carolina, USA - ASW_4 | ecosystem: Environmental > Aquatic > Freshwater > Wetlands > Sediment | place: USA: North...
CTGCCCATTCCCGGGCCCATTCCCGGGCCCATTCCCGGGCCCATTCCCGGGCCCATCCCCGGCGGGCACGGCGATCTGCAGCCCTCCGCTGTCATCTTGGGCGAGCAGGTTAGCAGCCCGTAGTCAGTGTGCTCGCCCACTCCCCAGTCCTGGCTCTGCGGCGGTGGCGGCGGGTAGTGGAAGATCCGGAACAAGATCGTCGGGTCCGCGGTGTACCCGGTGGCAAAGTACCCGGCGTCCAGGCCCAGGCTCAGCGCGACCCCGGCCAGCACGGCCTGGCCCGCTCTGGTCAGCGCGTCGAGGTAGGCCAGCACCAGCGGGCGCAGCCGCGGGACCTGCCGCGGGAACAGGTTGCCCCCGTGCAGCGGGAGTCCGGCCCGCACCCGCGGATCGTCGTCCGGCAGCTCGGTGCCGAAGTAGAGTCCCTCCTTCAGATCCGGCCGGCCAGAGGTGAGCTCGGCGCCGACCGGGAAGAATCCCCGCCAGGCCCGGCCGCCGCGCGCCATGGCAATCTCCAGCTTGTCCGTCAACGGCAGGGCGAAGAACTCGGCGCTCGCCTCGGCCAGCTGGTCCACCAGCCCGGCCGGCACGTCATGGCCGGTGATGTAGAAAAAGCCGCGCTCGCGGCAGGCGGCCTGGATCTGCCCGGCCACATCAGCCCGCGCCGCAGCCGACGCGTGACCGACCAGCGGGCCCACATCGATGACTGGCAGCGCGACTGCCGTCACGGCTGGCCGTGGCTTCTGCGCCGGCGGCTCCACGCGCGGGTGAGGATCCGGACCAGGCTCAGCGAGGCCAGGACGACGATGGTCACGTCTACTGCCGGTACCCAGCGGACCTGGTCGCCCTTGACCACGTACGCGCCGGCGGGCATGACCAGTCCGCCGAAGCCTCCGCCGGCATCCGTGCGCCTGGCATCCGCGCGCCCGGCATCCCGGGGCCCGGCATCCGTGCGCCCGGCATCCGTGCGCCCGGCATCCGTGCGCCCGGCATCCGTGCGCCCGGCATCTCGGGGCCCGGCCTCCATGGGCCCGGAATCCTGCGGGGTCGCGTCAGGCTCCGCCGACCCATCGGCACGGGCGGCCGAGTTACCGGGCCGGGCACGTGATGTGCCCCCGCCGCCTCCGCCGGCCACCAGCGCGACCGGGATGATGAGCACGCCGTTCTTCTCGTACGCGGCGCCGAACGCGCGGCGCACCGAGAGATTCTCCGACACCTTCGCCAAGATGTTCTCTGCGTCCATGTCAGTTGCCTCCTATTTCCCACGGCTGACCGTCCACGTCGGCCTGGCCATTGGCCACCAGCCAGGCCAGCGCTTCGTGCAGGGCCTCCAGTGAGCTGTACCGCGGCGCGTACTGGAGGACCTCGCGCGCACGGGTGATGCTGGCCGTGATGCTGCGGAAGGTGTGCTCGCGAGTGACCGCGGCGTGTTCCGGTCCGGCCCGGCGGATGAACTCCGCCCAGTCGACGAAGTCCAGGACCGCCTCCCGGCCGAACCACTGCGCCACGCCGGCCGCCAGTCCGCGCTGCGTCATGGCCTGTTCGGCCACCACGTGGAAGCTGGCCCCGATCGCGGTCGGCCGGGACAGCGCGCGCTCGAAGGCCTGCGCCACGTCGTCGGCGTGCACGTGATGCAGGACGCCCAGCCCGTGATCGGGCAGGGCCAGCGGCCGGCCCGTCGCCAGGGCCGTCCACGTGGCCGGATCCAGGTTCCCGGCCGGGGTGATGACCGGCCAGCCCGGCCCGCTGATGTGACCCGGGTGCAGCACCACGGCCGGGACGCCGCCCGCCCGGGTCTCCTGGTGCAGCAGCGTCTCGATCTCGGCCTTGCCCGTGCCGTACTCGCCATAAGCGGTGCGGGGCTCGCCTTCGGTCACCGGCACCCGCAGCGCCGGACCGTGGACCCAGATGGTCCCGCAGTGCACCAGCAGCGGGCGCGACGGGCGCAACGCGTCGACGAGCTGCTGCGCCGACGCCTTCGTGAAACAGACCAGGTCGATCACTACGTCCGGACGCAACGCCGCCATCCGGTCGCCGAACGTCCCCTCCGCATCTTCCGCCTCCCGGTCCGCGGTCACGGTGGCCACCGCATCCCATTGCGGGCTGGCATGGTACGGGCCGCGGATACCGCGGCTGACCGCGATCACCTCATGGCCGCCGTCCACCAGCCGCGGCACCAGGTACGTGCCGATGTGCCCCGTAGCCCCGATGACCACCACCCGGCTCATCGCTGCCGATCCTTCCGCCGCCCGGCCCTACCCCACGCCATCCTCGCACGGCCCGATGCGGCGACGGCGAGCGCGACCAGCAGACCTACGCCGTTACGGCACCGGCACCGGGACGAACTGGGCGATGGCGCCGGATACCGCGGCCGGATCGTCGATCGGGACCCACGTCTTGGCTCCCGGAACACCGACCAGCGTGGCGCGGGGGAAGTCAGAGGCGAGTCGTCGTGCGTGCGCCATCGGGAAGAAGCCGCACGACTCGCCCCAGATCAGCAGGACCGGCCGGTCGAACCGCGGGATCGCCTCGGCGGCGTCGATGAGGAGTTGGGGACGAAAGCCAGCGGTCGCCGCGACCAGGTCGCCGGCCACCCGCCGATCCCGCCGGACCGGCCCGAAGAACGACTCTGTGCGCTCGGGATCCAGTCCCCTCGTGGTGACGGTGGCGATACCCCGGCGCCGGGCGGCCGGCGACCGCGCCTGCAGCCGGACCAGTACCCGGGCGAGCCGGGGGAGTGCGCGGCTCAGCGTCGCCGCCTTCTTGAGCGCGTCCGGCGGGAACTGGTCGTAGCTTTCGCAGTTGGTCAGGACCAGGCGGCCCACTCGCCGGAGCCCTGGATGGCCGGTAGCCAGCGCGAGCAGAAGCAGCCCGCCGGCCGTGTCGTTGACGACCACCGTGGCGTCTTCCACCTCGAGCAGTTCGAGGCAGTCGGGCAGCAGCCGGGCCAGCGAGGTGGCCGATCGGTCTGCTCCCGCGGACAGCGGCCACGGGTGCGCTCCCAGCGGCAGGTCGATCGTGATGCAGCGGTAGCGGTCCTGCAGCGCGGCGACGACGTCCCGCCACAGGTCATGATTTGCGAGCGCGCCGGCGAAGAAGACGAGCGTCGGCCCTCGGCCAGACGATCGGCACGCCAGCGGTCCGAGCCGGGTTTCCAGTCGTTCTGATTCCATGAGTATAAAACATACTCTCGGTATGTTACATCGGCCAACGGATTTTCTGACCGGTCCGTGCCGCAGGTCAGCCGGGACCGATACGGTCTAACGGCCGTCGCTCGGAGCCAGGCCTCGGAGCATGATGTCCAGCGCCGGCCCCAGTGCCGCCCGGGTCGCATCCGGGTCGCTGGCGCGCGCGATAAGCAGGCCGCCCAGCAGCGACAGGCCTGCGACGAGGTGGGCGAGCACGCCGGGGTCGAGGTCGACAAGCTGGCCGTGCGCGATGGCCGTGGCTATGAAGAACCGCAGGGCGACGTAGCCCGCCTGCTGCTCGGTCGGGCCTTCCGGTTCGAGACCGAGCACGGCGGGCCCGTCCACCAGCGTGATTCGCTGGATCTCCGCGTCGAGCGCGACGTCCAGATAGGCGTTCACCCCGGCCACGATCTGGTCGATCGGCGACCCGTTCGGCTCCACGGCCTCGGCCGTGCGCGCCTGCGCCTCCGCCTCCACCTCTGCGTACACCGCGCGGAACAGCGCCACCTTGCCCGCGAAGTGGTGGTACACCGCGCCCTTGGTGACCCGGGCCGCGGCCGCGATCTCATCGACCGACGTCTGCGCGTAGCCCTGCTGGCCGAACAGGGAGCGGGCGGCGGCGAGCACGGCCTGGCGGGTGGCCTCGACGTGCTGCGACCGGAGCGTGGCCGGCGGGTCGGTGCCGCCCCCGTCTGTCGCTGCTCGCCGGGGCATGCGGTCAGTATGGCACCGCGGGCGGCCGGCGGTCGGCCAGGTCAGGTAGCCGATGTCCCGCCCCAGAACTCCGGCCGCACCCATATTTTTAAATCAGATGGAACGGGCCGGTGTGCGTGCGGCCGTCACGCGCTGCGTGCGGCCCAGCGTTTACCAGCCGGTGCTGATTCCGTAAATTGACCCTTGGCGGATGTGTTCAACAGGGACAGGTGCGATGCCGGACGACATTCTTTCGATCTACGCCCAGAGCCAGCCGGACAAGCCGGCGGTCATCGACGACAAGCCAGACGGGACCGTGGTCAGCTGGAACTACGCCGAGCTTGAAGCGCGGTCGAACCGGCTGGCGAACCTGCTGCTGTCCCTGGGCGGCGGGCCGGGCCGCAAGGTCCTGTGGTGCGGGCCGAACTCGCCCGAGGTCGTAGCGGTCATGAACGCCACCAGGAAGATCGGCGCGGTCGCCGTGCCGCTGAACTACCGGCTGACGCCGGAAGAGGCGCTGTACGTCATCAACCACAGCGACGCCGAGATCGCCTACGTGGACACCGAGTACGCGCCGATGTTCGCCGCACTGCGCGACCAGCTGGAGACGGTGCAGCACATCATCGCGGTCGCCGGAAATGTGACTAGTGCTGTGCACCGACCGGTCCCAGCCGGGATGCTGACCGACGCCGACATCGCGGCCGCGCCGTCCGACTCGCCCGACGTCGGGGACGTGGCCGGGTCGGGCGGGACGATGATCTACACCTCGGGCACGACGGGCAAGCCGAAGGGCGCGGTCCGTTCGGGCCCCCCGGACCCGGAAATCCTCGGCGGCCTGGTGATGCTGTTCGGCTACCGGCCCGACGACATCTACCTCACCTCCGGCCCGCTGTACCACAGCGGTCCCAGCGCGTTCATGGGCATTGGCCTGCTCTTCGGCCAGACGATCGTCGTCCAGCGCAAGTTCGACCCCGAAGACTGGCTGCGGCTGGTGGACAAGTACAAGGTCAGCTCGACGTTCTCCGCGCCCGCGCTGGTCCGGATGATCTGCGCGCTGCCCGGACCGGTCAAGGACCGCTACGACCGCTCCTCCATGCGAATCATGGTGGCCAACGCGGCCCCGTGGAGCTACGCGCTCAAGCAGCAGTACGTGGCCGACTTCCCGGCCGAGTCGCTGTTCGAGGTCTACGGGTCGACCGAGCTCGGCGTGGACACCGTGCTGCTGCCCCAGGACCAGATGCGCAAGCCGGGCTCCTGCGGCAGGCCGGCGCCCGGCATCGAGATCATGCTGGTCGACGCCGACGGCCAGGAGGTCACGGGGACCGGGCCGGACCACTCCGGCGAGGTGTTCATCCGGTCTAAGACCGTGTTCAGCGCCTACCACAAGAACGACGCCAGCTACGAGGCGAACAGCCGCGGCGACTTCCATACGGTCGGGGACATCGCGTACTGGGACGACGAGGGCTACCTGTACATCTGCGACCGCAAGACCGACATGATCATCTCCGGCGGCATGAACATCTACCCCGCCGAGATCGAGGCGGCGCTGGAACAGCATCCCGAGATCTACGACGTCGCGGTGTTCGGGATCCCGTCCGAGGAGTGGGGCGAGGTGGTGCACGCGACCGTCGTGCGGTCGCCGGGATCGTCGCTGACCGTCGAGGAGGTCACGGCGTACGCGCGCGAGCACCTGGCCGGTTACAAGATGCCGCGGTCGGTGGACTTCACCGATGAGCTGCCGCGTACCGGATCGGGCAAGCTCCTCAAGCGTCAGCTCCGGGCCCCCTACTGGGCCGGCCGGACCGCCCAGGTCGGCTAGGGCTGCGGCTGTGCCTGCTCGGGCGGGGGCTGCTCGGGCGGGGGGCTGCTGGAAGGTGACGGTCACCGTCCTGTCCGCTGTCGGAGCGCTGCCGGCTACAGGGATTTGGTCGCCCTGAGCGATCCAGTTGGTGGCGTAACCGGATGGCTTGGCCGCCAGCACGAGGTTGAGCCCGTTCAGGAGGGTTTGGGCCGCCGCGAACGTCTGGTTACTAAGATCGGGCACCTTCCCGGCGAAGGCCACGTGCACCCGGGACCCGGTCGCCGTCTGCTGGTTGGGCGGCGGATCTTGTGATAGCGCGACCCAGTCGTCACCTGCCGCCGTCGGTGCGGGATCTAGATAGAGCGGCGTGCCGGCCAGCGCCGCGTTCACTTCAGACTTGGTGTGACCGATCAGGTTAGGCGTGGCGGTAGTCGGAACAGAAGCATTCAGGATATCTTGGCGGGCTTGGTCGGCCGATTTGGAGGCGAAGTAAAAACGCGGTGGCGGCCCCGGCACTGGCAATCACTCCGCCGAGCAGGCTGCTCCGCAGCGTTGTGTCATCAAGCTGGAAGGACACCGCACTGAAGATAAGCAGTCCGCCCACGAGTGAAATGGCCAGCCAGCTGCGCATGAATGTCCGGTCCGGGCCCGCTTGGTCATTCGCGCCCTGACCTTGCGCGCCGCCGGAGCGCGCCTTGTAACTGCCCTCCAATCGTGACCGCCCTAGGGCGGTCACGACCCCTCCGAGTATGACGAAGCCAGCGATCAGGCCAACGGTGATGTTAGCGGCGTTCGTGCTTAGGTGTGTTACCTGCGCGGTGATCATGTCCGACATTATGGATGCTGCGCTGCATTGCGCGGGCGAGCATTCTCGTCAGCCAGATGAAATGTCCGATATCACCGTTCGCGCCGACGCGTCGTGGTCGCTAATTCGGGTTCCGGTCGGCGCGGCGATGGTGCGACGCCGTCAGCCACCGCGCATCGCGGCGCGTGTGCCGTGGTAGATACGGGGCATGACCGTTGTGCCGGTGCCGGACCTGGCTGATGTGCTCGCGGCGCGTCAGCGCATCGCTCCTTACCTGCGGCCGACCCCGCTGTACCGTTATCCCGCGCTGGACGCGATGACCGGGGCCGGGCTGTGGGTGAAGCACGAGAACCATCAGCCGGTGGGCGCCTTCAAGGTCCGCGGCGGAGTGAATCTGGTCAGCCAGTTGTCCGTCGATGAGCAGCGCCGGGGCGTCATCGCGGCCTCGACCGGCAATCATGGCCAGTCGGTCGCTTACGCGGCCGACCTGTTCGGCGTCCGGGCCGTGATCTGCGTGCCCGAGCAGGCCAATCCGGTAAAGGTCGAATCGATGCGCGCCCTGGGCGCCGAGGTGGTCTTCCGGGGCCGTGATTTCGATGCGGCCCGCGAGTACTGCGAGCGGCAGGCCGCTCAGCATGGGTACCGGTACGTCCACTCGGGGGACGAACCGGCGCTCATCGCCGGTGTCGCTACGTACACGCTGGAAATCCTCCAGGACCGGCCCGATACCGAGGTGATCGTGGTCCCGGTCGGCGGCGGCAGCGGGGCGGCCGGAGCCTGCCTGGTGGCCAAGGCCGTCCGCCCGTCGGTCGAGGTGATCGGCGTGCAGTCGCAGGCGGCCCCGGCCGCCTACCGCTCCTGGCGGGCGGGCACGCTGGTGGCGGACACCACCAGCACGTTCGCGGAGGGGCTGGCCACCCGGACCGCGTTCGAGCTGCCGCAGCGCATCATGCGGGAGCGGCTGGATGACTTCGTCCTGGTCTCAGAGGATGCGCTGAAGTCCGCGACGGGGTTGATGATCGAGATGACCCGCAACCTCGTCGAGCCGGCCGGCGCGGCCGCCCTGGCGGCCGTGCTGGCCACACCTGAACGGTTCGCGGGCCGGACGGTCGCGATCGTGTGCAGCGGCGGCAACATCAGCCCGGCCCAGCTGACCGAACTGTGGCCGGGCTCCACTCCGCCATAATCGCACCGGCCCAAACAACTCAGAGCTCCGCAGAGACAACTTGACGGCACCGTGTCGCGTCATATCCAGTAACGGGACGCCGTCCGGCCATCTGGCGGGGGGCCGACGGTAACGGACGGCGGCCCGATTTCGCTAACACTGTGGAAGCTTCTCATCGTGCACGAACCGACGAGAGGAGGCGGAAAACGCTGTGTTGAGGATTGACCATCTGGCTGGCAGGGCTGCCGGCCGCTGCGCCGTCATGTTCGTTCATGTCGGTAGCGCTCCCTGCCAGATGGTCTGGCAAACGCCCGGAGAGAGAACGATACGGAGGGGCGTAAAGCCATGCACTTCAATCTCAGGGGAGCGCTCGGGATAGGAGTACCCGTGCTGCTCGGGGGTGCTGTCGCGCTGGGCGCGACCGTACTTCCAGCGAACGCCCAGACGTTCCAGGACACGGCGCTGTCCGCCAGCTCGGTGAGCGCCGACACGTTCGGCGGCGGCAACCTCAACGCCGTGAACACCCAGCAAGGGACGATCGCCCTGCAGTCCGGCGGGGCCGTGACCTGGTCGCTACACAGCCCGGTACCGTCCGGCGTATCCCTGTCCGGGACGACGATCAGCTTTTCGGGTCCCGCGCAGAGTAGCGGGACGGAGGTCATCGCCAATGCCAGGGACCGGGCGGGGAATGTCGAGGCGCTCGAGATCCCCGTCCTCGCGAACGCCCAGAACACCATCAGGGTGAACGGCCCGCTCGTCACGGACTCGGTGTCCAACCTAGCCAGGTCGAACACCGCGGGCACGGTGGTGTTCAGTGCCAGCAGCTCGGAGGGCAACAGCATCAACTTCGCCCAGTCGAACCTGCCGAATGGGCTGACCTCCGGTAATCCCGTGCTGACCTACGCCGGCGGTACGGCTGCTCCGAACACCTACGGCGGAGTCATCGTGACCGCGACCGACTCCGACGGCGCCGTGCTGAACGGCGCCTTCAGCCTCACGGTGTTCGCCCAGCAGGTCAACGTGAGCAACTATGGTGACGAGGTCAACAAGTTCGGCAATGGGTTCGACGTCTACCAGCAGCGCCAGTACGCCGGGGCGATCATCGCCGGCTGGACCGCGACCCAGGCCGACCCGGCGACGCACTTCCTGCGCAACAACGGGTCGCGCGCGGGCGCCTTCCAGTACGAGTACGCGCCCCATGGCTCCGGGACCGGGCTCTGCGTGTCGGATCCCGGCGGCGGCTGGGCCTCTGACCCGCTGCGTGACGGCCTGATCCTCACGCCGTGCAACAGCGGTCCGTTCCAGCAGTTCGTTCCGCAGTCGGACGGCTCGCTGCGCAACGTGGCCACCGGCCTGGTGGTCAACCCGAACGGCACCGGTGCGCAGCTGCGCGGCGCCAGTGCTCCCACGCCGTGGGGCGGCTCCTTCTACAGCTGGACACCTTTCAACAACCTGCCTGCGTAAGGCAGTAGCACAGACGGTGGAGGGGCCCCGCGGGGCCCCTCCATTCGTGTTGAAACAGGTACCGCAGCTGGCTGGCCGCGGCGCAACCCAGCCGACCTTTACAGCTACGGCTCCTACGACTCCGTCTGCTCCTACGACTCCGTCTGCTCCCGCGGCGACGTCGTAGCGACCGCGGGCGGCAGGGTGGCCGACAGGCGCAGGCGCTCGGTGTCGCTGAACGGGATCGGCTTGCGCTGGCCGGGATCCCAGCGGACCGAGACCACGCGCGCCTCGGCCGCCACTTCCCCCGACGGGGTGAGGATCGTCTCGCGGGTGGTCAGGCTCGTGACACCCAGCCGCTCGGCCTGTATCCGCACCGTAACCTGCTGGTCCGGGTGGTGGACCTCGGCGCGCAGGTCGATCTCGATCCTGACCACCACGTAGTTGGGATCAGCCCCGATGGCGTGCGCGTAGAACGCGTCCCTGCCTTCCTCGAGGTAGGTGAGGAAGACGGCGTGGTTGACGTGCCCCTGGGCGTCCGTGTCACGCCACCGGACCGGGACCAGGCGCTCGAACATCGCGGCCACGTGCTTGCTCCTTAACAGCGCTCAGGAACATCATCGGCCACGGCGCCCGGCCGGTCTTGCCTATCGCATGCGAAGGAAATCGAGCACCCGCCGGACCAGCAGCGCGGTGGCGTCCGGGTCGTACGACGGCAGCGAGCTGTCGGCAAAATAGTGCTGGTCGCCGGGATACAGGAACAGCTCCGCGTCCTTGGCCTGCTCGACGAGATCGCGGGCGGCGTCGATGTCGCCCTCGCCGACGAAAATCGGATCGGCGTCCATGCCGTGCACCTGCGCCGGCACCCCGTCCGGCCAGCCGGAGCCGAACTCCGAGACCGGGACGCAGGAGTAGAAGAGCAGGGCGCCGCGCGCTCCCGGCCGGGTCTGCGCCAGCATCTGAGCTGGCAGCACACCGAGCGAGAAACCGGCGTAGACCAGCTCGGCGGGCAGCCCCTCGACGGCCCGCACCCCTCGCCCGATCACCTCGGGGAAGCCGATCTCCTCGGCGTAGCGCATCCCCTCCTCAAGGCTGTCGAAGGTACGCCCCTCGAACAGGTCGGGCGTGTGCACGGTGTGCCCGGCGCGGCGCAGTTCGTCGGCGAAGGCGATCACGCCGGGAGTCAGTCCCTGTGCGTGATGGAAGAGCACTACCTCGGCCATATCAATCTTCCCTTCCGGCGCTGTGCGGTGACGCAAGCCATGCCAGGCACGGTACCCGTCATTGCGGACGAATTACGTCCGGATTACGGGCGCAGGCGGAAAGTCAGCTGCTGATCATCGACTCTACGTTGAAGGTCGGGAAGCCGAGGAACTGCCGCATCACGTCGGCGACCCGCTGGATGCGCACGGTGTCGACCGCTCCGGTCGGGTAGCTGTCCAGCGCCATCACCGCCGCCGTCAGCGGGGAGACTCCGAGCGGCGAGGGCAGCGCCTCCATGGCCTGTTCCACCGCGGCCCGGTCGGTATCCGCGATCTCCTGGCCCTGCTCGAACGCGGCCCGGAACGCAGCCAGGGTCGCCGGGTGCCGCGCCGCCCACTGCCGGGTGACGGCGCAGCCCTGAACGGGGAAGGCGGTGGTGGCGCCCTGGTCCAGGTCGGCGAGCAGCGTGACGCCCATCGACTGTTCGGCCTGGCTGGCGAACGGCTCGGGCAGCACGGCCGCCGTGACCTTGCCGGCCTTGAGCATCGCGGCCATCTGCGGCAGCGGGTAGTACGCGAAATGCACGCCGGACACGCTCAGCCCGTTATCGGCCAGCGCCGAGGCGGCCAGCAGGTACAGGATGTTCCCCGGCGCGTTCACGCCGATGGTCTTGCCTTCCAGGTCGGCCAGCGTCCGGATGCGCGAGCCGGGCAGCACGTACAGGCCCTGGGCTCCCGTTTCCATCACCGAGCCTTCGGCGAAGATGTCCAGGTCGGCGGCGACCATGGCGTCGCCGGCCGAGGTGGACCGCTTGCCCTGGTCGTAGTTCTCCTGGGCCTGGATGTAGCTGACGTAATTACCGCAGGAAATGTCGACCCGGTCCAGCGGCAGGTCGAGCGCCTGAGCGTTGATGACCGTCTCGGAGCTGACCGCCGGGACGAAGGTGACATGAAGGCCGTGCGCCGCGAACAGGCCCTGGTGGAGGGCCACGAAGAAGCCGGCCGAGTCCACGGCGGGTACCACCGCCACGTTTAGGTCCTGCTGTTCGACAGCGGGGGCGGCATTTCCCCCGCCGGTGAACCTGGGCAGGAACAAGATGGCCAGGACGGCGACCGCCATCACGGCACCTAGGGCCTCGGCGGCCCGGATGGCCTGGGTGAACCTGCGTGGCATAGCCAGTCCCCTTTCTCAGGGTTGACAGGGACATCCCGCGCACGGATGGCCGCCCGGACCGGTTGGGTCTTAGTCAGGCAGGCCGGCACCGCCGCGTTCATCAGGTTCGGCGGGCCGGTTCGAGCTGGTCCGGATCGCGCTGGCCACTCCGCGCTGCTCCCGGGCAATGTCCGAGTCAATACCGAAGCGCTCAGACGCCGGTTGCGCGAAAAATATTGCTGCAAATTGCATGGCAAGACATCGGTCAGCTGACGGATATTGAACCGATTGCGGTCACCCCTGGCCCGAACCGCGTCAGCGCCCTCCCGCGAGCAGGCCGGTCAGCGTCAGCGCCCTCCCGCGAGCAGGCCGGTCAGCGTCAGCGCTCCGCGGGCGGGCCGGTCAGCGTCAGCGCTCCGCGGGCGGGCCGGTCAGCGTCAGCGCTCCGCGAGCGGGGCCGACACCTGCCCACGTGAGGCTGGTGTGACGCCAGATACCTCCCGATGGCCGCGGGATCTCACGGCCGCAGCCCTTACCAGGTGAATCCCGGGTTTCACTGGCCTCTAACAAAGTGAACCCCGGGGTTCACTACGTTGCGCCCGACCGGTCAGAGGCTTATCGCGGCCGCGATGGCTAGCCGCCGGCCGGGGGCAGGCGCCGACTATCGTGCCGATGGCACGCTGCACCCGCTCTACTGGCCCGATGACCCATGGCTTGTAGCGGGCGCCAACGTACAACCGCGCCGCCGGCCTACCCCGTGGGGCGGGCCGGCGGCGCGGTGGGTCGTCGCAGTGCCGCAGGCTCAGAACCCGGAAACCTCCGGGTCGTCGTTCAGCGTGGCCGCCGTGGCCGCGCCGGCCGAGTTGAGGGTCACGGTCACGGACTGGTGCAGGCCGAAGCCCTTGCAGTTGAGGTTGTCGAAGGACGAGGCCAGCCGGTTGGCCAGGAAGGTGTACAGGGTGTCGCCCACCGTGGGTACCGGCGAGGGCCAGGCGGCGAAGACCTTCTCGTTGGCCGCGATGAACGGCGTCTGGATGTTGACCATGTTCTGGCAGAACATCTGCGGGCTGCTGCTCGCGTTGCTCTGGCTGTCGACCGGCGCCTGCCCGATCTCAGCGCGGTAGAGGTCGGTCTTGGCCAGGTCGAAGTTACCGCCGTTGTCCAGCACCATCTCGTCGTTCTCCGGGACCAGGGCCACCCTCGCGGGCTGGTTCGCGGCGGCGAGCAGTTCGTCGAGTGCCTGGGAGGTCGCCATCGCGCCGTGGTTCCCCAGGTCGGGCGCCATCAGCGGGGTGCAGCCGAGCGCCGGGTCCAGGAAGTCATCGATGAGGGCGTTGTCGCTGCCATTGACCAGCACCTGGGCGCCCGGCATGCGAGCCGCGTTGGCCGTGGTGTCCTGCGCCGTCTGGCCGGTGGCCGGATCGAACAGGTACTTGGTGGTCACGTTGTCGCTCGGGTCCTGGTCGATCATGTCGAAGTTGCGCGTCGTCGGGCACTCGCGGCCGGTGCCCAGCGCGGCGCCGCTCGCCACGATGTTCCTGGCGATTCCCGCCGACGGGATGGTCAGCCGCCCGGCCCGCTCCAGCTGGAACGCCGTGTTGAAGAAGTTGATGCCGTTGCAGAAGGAGACCTGGCCGAAGGGCGATCCCGGCGTGCCGTCGACGCAGTTGCCCTCGCTGAGCGCGCCGGGCGTCGCGCCCTGCTGGAGCAGGAACGTGCCATTGAACCCGAAGTCGATGGTGACGACGGCGTGCTTGGGCAGCTTCGGCACCACCGGCTTGACGGCCGGCGTGGTGCCGGCGGTGATGACCAGGGGGTTGTACACGGACAGGGCCCCGGTCTGCGTGTTCAAGATGGTGGCCTGGACGAACGCGCCCAGGTTGACCGAGTTGCTCATCTGGCAGCCGGTGCCCGCGGGTGACCCGCCGGACGGCCCGGTGAGCTGGTAGGGCGTGGCCAGCCCCCTGGCGGTCAGCGGCTGCGCCGGGACGATGATGTCGCACGTGTCCTCGACGGCCGTGGAGGAGACGCCCGTGTTGCCCGAATTAGCCGCCGTCGAACGGAGCTTCGGGGTGCCATGGCTCGAGGCGCCGACCACGATGCCGACGGTTACGCCCAACGCCATTACCGCGGCTACCGGGACCGCGATACGCGCCGCGCGATTCTTTCTGCCACGCCGACGCCGTGCGGATACATGGCCGCTGAGCATTCAGCACACCTCCATTGGTCACCCCGGAAAAGCTCTCCGGTCGAACACGCTAGACCAGCCACGATGCCGAGATCAGGAACTTTAGAAGATTCACACTTTGTCCGTTTCCAGCTGCGGAGCGACGTCAAATTCGCGGCAATTTATTGCGAAGTTCTTACGCCGCAGGTAACGGGCCTGCGGCCGGACCGGGATCACCTCGTGATAGGGCTAGCCTGCGCATACGGCGCCCGGATGCCGCCTGCTTAGAACGGAAAGTAGTTATAAAAATTCTCTCCGTATTCACAGCTTCTTGCGAAGAAGTTACGGAACAAGGCCTGCCGGTGGGTACGGTGAACGGGCGCGGGCCGGGGGAGCGCGGGCCGGAAGGAGCGCGGGGATGAGTGATGGCGGAGCCGACCGTGACATCTCGCTGTTGTTCGATGTGTTCGTGCTGCATCAGCGGGTGCGGTCACTGCTGGCCCGCGCCCTCAGCGGAACCGAGCTACGCGCCGACGAGTACGCGGTCTACAGCGTGCTGTTCGAGCGCGGGCCGCTGACCCCGACCCAGCTCGCGGCCAGCCTGGCCATGCCCGTGACCACGACGCTGGACTACCTGCGGGTGATGACGCGGCGCGGCCACGTCCAGCGCGCCCGCAATCCCGCGGACGGCCGCTCGTACACGGTCTCGCTGACCGCCGACGGCTTGACTGCGCACCAGCGCACCAACGCCGAGTGGAACGTCGCGGTGCGCCAGCTGGAAGATGCCCTTAGCATGCCGGTGTCGCAGGTGCGCGCCGCCTTGCAGGCCCTGGATGATGCGGCGGGCGCGGCGCTGGCCCGGTTCGCGGACTCCGAGCCAACCGCGGTCACCTCGGGAAGGTGATGTGCGCGGCGACCCAGGCCCGGATCGCGGTGAGGTAGCCCGGCGCGAACCGGGTGGCGTCCGCCAGTTCGGTGTCCAGGCCTTGCCGGGTGGCGATCAGGCCGTGGCTGCCGCCCGGCAGCACGATCACGGTCCAGTCCGGGTTGTGGTCGGCGGCGAGCTTCGCCACGCTCACTCGGACCGGGACCTGGCGGTCCAGCTGGCCGTAGATCCAGATCGCCGGGATGTGCAGGGCAGCCAGCGCGGGTCGGGGATCATAGCCTCCGGTCGCGGCCCGCACCGCTGCGTCCACCGTCCGGTCCGACTGGGCTGGAACGTACTGCGATCCGCCACTGAAGGCGGCATACACCCCCTGCTGGCCGCTGGTCACCGCCGGTGAGGCGATCAGGATCGCGAACCGCAGGCCGGGTACGTGCTCGGCGGCGAGCGGAGCGACCCAGCCGCCCTGGCTGTTGCCGTCGAAGCCGACCTGCCGCGGGTCGATACCCGGCTGGCCCATCATGAACCGGGCCGCCGCGGCCGCGTCGGTGGCCTGGATGCCGATGACCTCCGTCGTGGCCAGCTCACCGGGGAACACCCCGGTCGACGCGGCGACGCCGCGCTTGTCGAAGGCCAGCACCGCGAAGCCGAGGCTCAGGTAGATCTCCTGGGAGATGCTCTCGAAGTGGCGGTCCAGCGCACCGGAACCCTGCAGGATCACGATGCCCGGACGCGGACCGGGTCCGGGCGGGATGCTGAGCGTGCCGGCCAGCACGGCGCCCGGGCTCGCGAACCGGACGCTGCGCTCGGTGACCGGCATCCGGACGGCGTCGACCGGCACCCGGCCGGGCCCGGTCCCGGTCACCCGGACCGAGACCCCGGCCGCGTCGGTGCTGAACCGCAGTTGACCGTCGGCGGGCGCCGGGTCCTGCCAACCGGGCCCGTACGTGAACGTGCCGCCGCCGGCCGGGGTCAGTTGCCGGATCTGCTGCGAGGTCAGGTCGAGCCACCAGCCCTGGTAGGTCACCACGAACGCGCGGCCGTCCTGCTGGTAGACCCCTTCCAGCCGCGGGAACGACAGCGTCGTGAGGTCAGGACCAGCGGCGGCCGGGGAATTGTGCGGCGGCGGAGCCGCGGTCGTGCAGCCGGCCAGGACCGAAGCGCAGGTCATGATCATGAGCAAGCACGCCATGCGGATCCGGTGCGGTACGCCCACGCCGCCAAACTAGCACGGATCCGTGCTAGTTTGACAGATGTCGCGCGTGGCTCCTCGCCGTACGAACCCACGTCGGCTGGATGTCGTGCTCTAGGTTCTGACGTCGATGTACCAGTGGCCGGGCAGCGCGATAGGTCGCCCGGACGGGTCGGCGGTCACCTGCGGGACGTACCTGACCTCGAAGCTCGGCAGCGGCCCGGAGATGTCGAGCACGAGCCGGTCGTAACTGCACTCAGGATGCGCCGCGGCCCGGATCCCGGTGATGACCGGCGTGGCCGGCGCGGGCACGTGCCGGGTGACGCCCGCCGGGACGGACCGCCATCCGCCCGCGTCGCAGTACACCGACGGACCGGGCGCCGCGGACGGGACGGCGCCCGGTCCCGCCGAGCCGGTGCCCGTCGCGGGCACCGGGCTGGCCGCGGGAGTTCCGCTCGCGCAGGATGTCACCGCCGCCAGCACGAGGGCGATGAGAGCCACCCGGGCGGGAGCTGACGAAGCGGTGACGGGTCGCATCATGATCACCTCCCGCTCGGGTGCGTGCCCTAGCTAACCCCGGCGCCGTGCAGGGGAGTTGTCACCGGCGTGGTGAAGCGGTGAAGAACCCCCCCTTCATCCCGGCTCCATCACCGGTGCATCCAGATGCCTCGCCGTCCCGGTAGCCATGGGACATGGCTTCGGTGACGCAGAGGTGATGCGATGACGTGGTTGGCCATCCTGGCCGCTGGCCTGTTCGAGACCGGCTTCGCGGTGTCGCTGAAGCTCAGTCACGGCCTGACCCGGCTGTGGCCGACGGTCAGCTTCGCCATGTGCGCGCTGATGAGCTTCGCCTTGCTGACCATCGCGCTGCGCAAGCTCGAGGTCGGAGCCGCGTACGCGGTCTGGACCGGGATCGGCGCCGCCGGGACCGCGCTGGTGGGCATGATCTTCCTCGGCGACGCGGTGTCCACCCTGAAGCTGGTCTCGATCGGGCTGGTTCTCGCCGGGGTCATCGGCCTCAACCTGTCCGGCGTGACGCCCCCCTGACGGCTCCGCGGACCTCCTGATCCGCCTGATCACCTCGACCAGCCCGCTGACCCCGACCGTCACGCCGAACGCCACCGCGAGCCCGACCCACGGCCGGTCCTCGAACGCCTTCCCGCCCAGACGGCCCAGGTAGAACGAGTAGACAGCCCAGACCGAACCGGCGATCGCAGTCGCGACGACGAACCGCCTGCGGGGGTACCCGGTGATGCCGCAGCTCAGCGTGACCGCCGTCCGGCCGCCGGGCACGAACCGGCAGATCACGATCAGCGGCATCCCGAACCGGCGCAGCGACCGTTCGGCCCAGGCGCGCCGGCCGGCGCCCTTCTCGCCCGGGAAGAAACGGCGTTCGGCCCAGGGCTCGGCGCGCCTGCCGATCAGGTAGGACAGGTTATCGCCGAGGAACGCGCCCGCCGCGGCGCAGGCGACCAGCAGCCCGATGCGCGGATCGGTACTGCCCGCAGTCGCGACCCCCAGCGCGATGATCAGGGTCTCGCTGGGCAGCACCGGGAAGACGGCGTCCAGGGCGGGGACCACGACGGCGACGACATAGGAGAGCACCGAGGTGACCTGCAGGCTGGTGAGCAGGGTCATCGCGGGCTCCGCCCGGACGGCCTCACCGCGGGCTGCGCCCCGCCCGGCCCGGGCCGGGCGGCGCGTCGCAGCGCGGGCAATACCGCGTCTCCGGGATGAGAGCGAGCAGCCCGGCCGGGATCCCGGCTCCGCACTGCTCGCATCGGCCGTACCGGCCCGCCGCCAGCCGGCCGAGGGCCTCCTCGACGTCCCCCAGCTTGCGGCGGGCCCCGACCGCACGGCGCAGCAGCGCTTGCTCTTCCGGTCGGCCCGGCCCGTCAAACTGGCCGCCACTGGCCGTTTCGGTGGCGGCGTGATAGGCCAGCGACAGTTCGATGAGCTCCTCCAGCCGGGCCTGCCACCGCGCCTCCAGCAGGGCCCGCCACTGCGGGCCGTCCAGGACCGGCGTCGTTGCTGCCGTGCTTCGTTCTTCGGTTGGCATCATGCTCCTGCGGGATTGGGTGCTGCCCTCAGTGCACACCCCGGCCGTGCCGCCCCCATGTAGCCGTCATGGTGACGGCGTGAAATCCGCAGGCCGGGCCGCCCACTATCATCCCCGCGACCTGCTCGGCTGTGGCTGGCCCGGCCCGACCACGGCGACACGTCAGGTTGCCATTGCGTTAAATCCCGTAATTGTTGCCGTGGTTCCCGGATAATCGAACGCGTGTACCGTAGTTGAGCGCCTGACTGGAGAGAGCAGTTGATCAAGACAACCAGGCCAGACCGGGACGGCACCGTCCGCGTCACGTTCGCCCTGCCCGCCGACGAGCCCGACGGCGCGGTGTCGGTGGTCGGCAACTTCAACGACTGGAATCCCCTCGCCCACCCGCTGCGGCGGCGCGCGAACCACACCCGCAGCGCCGCGGTGACGGTCCCGGTCGGCAGCACGCTGCACTTCCGGTACCTCGGCGAGGGCGGACGATGGTTCGATGACGAGAGCCTCACCGCGCCCGTCGGCCGGGACGCCGCCATCACGGTCTGATCCGGGCCGGGAACCGTTGCATGATCGTGGGTCATTACCGGTGCTATGACGCCCGCAACGACCCACGATGACGATTCCTCGCCTAGGTTAGGCTCGGCGATCATGCGAAGGCTGCTGGTCGTCCACCACACGCCGTCGCCTGCGTTGCAGGAGATGTTCGAGGCAGCGGTCAGCGGTGCGCGGACCGACGAGATCGAGAACATCGAAGTGGTGGTCCGGCCGGCCCTGACCGCAGCTGCCGTCGACGTGCTGGAGGCCGACGGTTACCTGCTCGGTACCCCGGCGAACATCGGCTACATGTCTGGTGCCCTCAAGCACTTCTTCGACGGCATCTACTACCCGTGCCTGGAGGCGACCCGGCGGCGGCCGTACGGCCTGTACGTGCACGGCGCGTCGGACACCGGCGGCGCGGTGCGCGCGGTGGAGTCGATCGCCACCGGCCTGCAGTGGCGGCAGGTCCGGCCGCCGGTCTGCGTCACCGGAGCTCCCGGCAGGCCGGATCTCGAGGCCTGCCGGGAACTCGGGGCCCTGGTGGCGGCTGAGATCGCCGGCTGACCGTCGTCGGCTCCCCGCAGACCGCGGGGCAGGTCCGGCCGCCTGGCCGTCAGGCGGCGGTGGCGACCTTCCAGAGGTAGCCGTCCGGGTCGCTGAAGTACCCGGAGTACCCACCCCACTGGGCGCCGGCTGCCTCCTTCACCACCGCACCGCCGGCCGCCACGGCGCTGGCGATGACCTCATCCACAGTCTCCCGGCCGGCGACGATGTAATGGAACGAGATGCCGGTGAATCCGGATCCCTCGGCGGACACCCCCGCGTCGTTGGCCGCTGCCTCCCGTTCGTACAAGGCCAGCGAGGACGATCCGTCCCCCAGGCTGAGCGACACGAATGCCGGGTAGTCCTTGTCGATCGTGCCGCCTAGGCCTTCTCCGTAGAACTTCTTGGATCGGGTCAGATCCCTGACCCCGAGCATGATGGCGGTTACCTGCAAAGCCACTGTGATCTCCCTGGAAGGTGGTGTGTGTCTCTCTGGTCTGTCTGACCAGCCGGACCGCCCGGATGTGACGAGGCTCCGAGATACAGTTCAGGCCAGGGAGGTCAGGCCATGACGGATCCCGATTTCCGCGCCTGCGCGGCGGCCGGCCTTGGCGTGCTGCAGCGGTGGTATGACCAGTCAACCGGCCAGTGGACGAGCACTGGCTGGTGGAATGCGGCCAATGCGCTGACGGCGGTGATCCGGTACAGCAAGCTGACCGGGGACAGCTCCCATGATGGGTGCTTGGCCGCGACGTTCGCCGCCGCCCAGCGCCAGCACGCCGGCTTCATCAACGACTACTACGAC
>Ga0187809_10000550_pt1 | contig 19611 bp, 20 predicted proteins | sample NC_wetland_sal_i_8_FD_132415 | JGI IMG/M metagenome (GOLD analysis project Ga0187809, IMG submission 132415) | Wetland sediment microbial communities from Neuse River Estuary, North Carolina, USA - ASW_4 | ecosystem: Environmental > Aquatic > Freshwater > Wetlands > Sediment | place: USA: North...
AGCACCGCGATCAGGCCCCGCACCGCTTCTTCGTCGGGGATCGAGCGCAGGATCGGGCAGCTGGCGATCAGCGGGTCGCCTTCGAAATACAGTTGCGTGATCAGGCGCTGCGCCCAGGCGTCGCCGGAAATCGCGTAATGGATATGGGCGGGGCGCCAGTCGTTCACGCGGTTGCGCCACGGATACGGACCCGGCTTGATGGTGCGGTAGAAGTAGTAGCCGTTGTCGTCCGTCAGCATGCGGCCGCAGCCGCCGAAATTCGGGTCGATCGGCGCGATGTACTGGTCTTTCTTGTGGCGGTAGCGGCCGCCGGCATTGGCCTGCCAGAACTCGAGCAGCGCACCCGGAACAGCTTTGCCGCGCTCGTCGATCACGCGACCATAGACGATAATGCGCTCGCCGATGGCGCTCTCGCCGGACCTGGCGAAATTGTGGATCAGATCGTTGTCGAGTTCGCCGAGGATGGAATGGCCGAAGACGGGCCCGGTGATTTCGCTGATCGTGTTGTCGAGCGACAAAAGCGCCTTTTGCGGCGAGCGCAGGACCGAAGTCTTGTAGCCGGGGGCGAAAGCCGGCGGATGCCAGTTCCGGTCGCGCTGGAAGAAGGAGCCGGTTTCCGGCGTCTTGTTCGACATCATCGCATTTCCTCGCCTTGTCGGCATCCTGTGCTTTCCTGAGGCCACATCTTCGGCTCGTCAATAAGGCAGGCCGACATAGTTTTCGGCAAGCGCCGTCGATGCCGCGCGCGAATGGACGAGATAGTCAAGTTCGGCTTCCTGAATGCGCTGGCCGAACTCGCCCGTATTGGGAAAGCGGTGCAGCGCATTCGTCATCCACCACGAGAAGCGTTCGGCCTTCCAGACGCGCGCCAGCGCCCTGCGCGAATAATCGTCTATGCCGGCCTGTGACCCGCGATAAAATTCCGTGAGCGCATCGAAGAGATAGCGCACGTCGCTGACCGCGAGATTAAGTCCCTTGGCGCCGGCGGGCGGCACGATATGGGCTGCGTCTCCCACCAGAAAGAGACGGCCGAATCGCATCGGCTCGGCGACGAAGGACCTGATCGGCGCGATCGATTTCTCGAACGACGCGCCGGTGTGCAGGCGTTGCGCCACGTCCTCGGGCAAACGGCGTCGCAACTCGTCCCAGAACCGCTCGTCCGGCCAGTCCTCGATCCGGTCATCCAGCGGGCACTGCACATAATAGCGGCTGCGCGTGTGGGAGCGCATGGAGCAGAGCGCGAAACCGCGCCTGTGATTGACGTAGATCAACTCATTGTTGACCGGAGGGGAATCCACCAGAACTCCGAGCCAGCCGAAGGGATAGACCCGCTCGAATTGACGCAGCGCCTTTTGAGGCACGGATTTCCGGCTGACGCCGTGATAGCCGTCGCATCCGGCGATGAAGTCGCAGTCGATGCGATGCGTGACGCCATCCTTGCGATAAGTGACATTGGGCTTGGCGCCGTGGAAATCATGCGGTTCGACGCCCGCCGCTTCATAGACGGACGGAGCGTTCCCCTTTTCGCGCAAATCCATCAGATCGTGCGTTACTTCGGTTTGCCCGTAAACGGTGACGCGCTTGCCGCCCGTCAGGCCATGGAGATCGATCCGATGCAACCTGTTATCGAAGGCGATATTAACCCCATCATGGGGAAGGCCTTCGCGGTGCATCCGCGCGCCCGCCCCGGCTTCGTCCAGAAGCGAGACCGTCCCTTGTTCAAGCACGCCGGCCCGCACCCGGCCCATCACATGCTCCTTCGTCGCGCGTTCGAGAATGACATTGTCGATGCCCGCATTGGTCAGCAACCGGCCGAGCAGAAGACCGGACGGGCCCGAACCGATGATGGCGACTTGTGTACGCAACCGTTCCTCCCAACGATGCAAGGATCGGACCGGGCGCGGCTTGCAGCAATGGACAAATCCCGCAAAAGATTGGATTATCCAACCATATGGTTCAGGTCTGATGAGATGCAGAAGATTATCCCCACCTATCGGCTTTACCGGCAGGAAGTCGACGAAAGCGCCGACTTTTGGCTGCATTGCGAGGATCTGCCTTTCAGAAGCCGGCCGCATCGGTGGGAAATCGACCGCCACAGGCACGAGGTATTCTTTCAAATTCTCACCATCCAGAGTGGAGGTGGGGAAGTGCTCGGCGAGACTGATGTGCAGCAATTCTCCGCTCCTTGCGCGATCATCATTCCGACCGGCGTGGTGCATGGTTTCCGCTTCCAGCGGGAAAGCGACGGCACCGTCCTGACGATATTGGCGGATCGGCTCGAAGCCTTGGCCGCCACGGACCGCCGGCTTGCGGCCTTTTTTCGCATGGTTCGCATCGTTCCTCTGTTCGATTCCGACGCCGATGCCGCCGTGGCGCGGCGGTGTCTCGCCGAATTGAAGGCGGAACTCGATGGCCGTGCCGTCGGGCGCATGGCTCTGGTCGAGGCGCTCCTGTCGAAGGCGCTGGTTCATCTCGCGCGAGCGGGCAACAATGCCGCCGATGAGTTGCCGCCGGCCTCCGATCGTGATTCGTCGAGGATCGAGCGCCTTGTGGAGCTGGTGGACGCGCATTACCGCGAGCACAGGCCGGTCGGATTCTTTGCCGGGCGGCTCGGCCTTTCTCCCACGCATCTCAACCGCCTTGCACGTCTGCATTTCGGGAGCAGCATTCAAGCCCTGATCGACCGCAGGCTGGTTGCTGAGGCGCGCCGCGCGCTTGTCTTCACGATCGAACCCGCGGCCGCCGTCGCTCTCAGCCTTGGCTTTTCCGATCCCGCCTATTTCAATCGCTTTTTCCGCAAGAACACGGGCATGACGCCCGGCCGCTTTCGCGCATCGGCGCGACGCGCAATGGCAATATCTGGCGTTGGAAGCTAGCGCCTGATCCGGAAAAGTGGCACCGGTTTTCCGAAAGGATCATGTTAAAATAAAGAGATAAGAGCATGATGCGATTACCTGATCGCATCATGCTCTGATCGGTTCAAAGCGGCGCCTTTCTGACCTGCCCCCGGATTTCGCCGTCCTTATGCGCCGCCGTGTGGATGTTGATGTAGAATTTGCCGTCCAGAAGCTCCTTTGCCTGCTCCTCCGTCAGCGTCGCCGAACCGCTCGCAGGACTGGCAAGAGGCGCCTTGAAGGATATCACCGGAGCCGCATTCTCGCCCGGCCCGGCCGGACCGTGGAAATGCGCCGCCGTCGCCGGGCCGCTCAAACCGCCATAGGTCACCGTCCAGTCCAGCTGACGGGTGTTGGTATTATAGCTGATTTCGGCGGTGCCCTTCCCAGCCGTCTCCACGGGCGGAACCTGCTTCTGCCCATCGAGTGTTGCCGACAAGACGATCATCCGGGCGCAAGCGGGCGATACGGCAAGCACGGAAGCCGTGACTGCAAGCGAATAAAGAAATGACGAGCGCATTGGGGAAACTCCCTCTGCCGCAAATGCGGCTGCCTTCACCAAGGCAGATCCTCAACGCAAGCGCATCGTGCAGGTTTCGCCACCTCCCCAAAATGTGATGAAAAAGGGGCGGTCGCCCCGCCCCTTTCTCACCTGCAATTCTTTTGTCGGCCCAGCCGCTATTTCAGCGCCTTGTCGGTGATCTCATGCGTCCAGGCGCCTTCCGGCGCTTTCTTGACGACTTTCTGATCGACGACCATGGCGGCGGTGCGCTTGTAGGCATCGGTGTTCAGCACGCCATTGCCGACCAGTTTCGCCACCTCCTTGGCCATATATTTCTGGTGATCCTCGTCCTGGCCGCCATTGTCCATGACGAACTCTGCGGCTTCGTCGGGATGCGCGACGGCATATTGCCAGCCCTTCATCGACGCTCGCACGAAACGGACCATCTTGTCCCGGAAGGCGGCGTCCTTCAGCTTCGGCCCGAGTACGTAGAGCCCGTCTTCCAGCATGTCGTTGCCGAGCTTGGTGTAGTTGAACACCTTGAGGTCGGACGGCTTGAAGCCGGCGTCGAGCAACTGTCCATATTCGTTGTAGGTCATGACGTGGATGCAATCGGCCTGCTTCTGAACGAGCGGCTGCACGTCAAAACTCTGCTTCAGGACAGTGACGCCGTTCGGTCCGCCCTCTGTGGAGACGCCGAGCTTGTGCATCCAGGCGAAGAACGGATATTCGTTGCCGTAGAACCAGACGCCGATCGTATGGCCCTTGAAATCCGCCGGGCTCTTGATCGGGCCATTGGCGCGACAGGCCATTTCGAGACCGGCCTTGGCGTAGGGCTGGGCGATATTGACAAGCGGCACGCCCTTGTCGCGCGCTGCGAGAGCCGCAGCCATCCAGTCGACGATGACGTCGGCGCCGCCGCCGGCGATCACCTGCTCGGGCGCGATGTCAGGACCGCCCGGCTTGATGTCGACATCCAGACCTTCGGCCTTATAAAAGCCCTTCTCCTTTGCCGCGTAATAGCCGCCGAACTGACTCTGCGCGACCCATTTCAACTGCAGCGTCACCTTGTCCGCCGCCAATGCCGGCACGACCGACAAGGCCAGCGCTCCCGCCATGAGCGACATGGCAAGCCGTTTAAGTGTCATCCGTTTTTTCATTGTCATTCTCCCCTGAAGGCCGCCTATCCACCACGAATAGACGGATGCCAAAACGTCACCAGCCGTTCCACCAAAGCCACGACGCCGTAAAAGATGGACCCAACGATCGCCGCCACCGCGATTTCAGCCCACACCATATCGATATTCATGCGGCCGACCTCCGTGGAGATGCGGAATCCCATCCCGACGATAGGCGTACCAAAAAACTCTGCAACGATCGCGCCGATCAGCGCAAGCGTGGAGTTGATCTTGAGAGCCGTGAAAATGAAAGGCGCCGCGGCGGGAAGGCGAAGCTTCACCAGCGTCTTCCAGTACCCCGCCGCATAGGTCCGCATCAGGTCGCGTTCCATATGGCCTGACGCGGCGAGCCCCGCGACCGTATTCACCAGCATGGGGAAGAAGGTCATGACGACCACGACGGCGGCCTTCGATTCCCAGCCGAAGCCGAACCACATCACCATGATGGGCGCGATGCCGATGATCGGCAGGGCCGATACGATATTGCCGACCGGCAGCAGCCCGCGCCTCAGGAAAGGCACCCGGTCGGCGACCACCGCCACGAGGAAGCCCGCGCCGCAGCCGATAAGATAGCCCGCGAGAACGGATTTGAAGACCGTCTGCTTCACATCGGCGGCGAGGGTCGGCAAGGAATGCACGAACCGCGCCGCAATCGCGCTTGGCGGCGGCAAGAGCACGAAGGGAACGCCTGCCCCCCGCGTGAAGGCTTCCCACAGGAGAAGGATCCAGAGGCCGAAGAGAAAGGGAATGATGAAGGAGAGCAGCCGTCGTCCGGCTACAGTCGCCGGGCGGATCGCCGACAGGATGGTGACGAGCCGCCACGCCAGGAGCCAGCCGGCAAATAGCAGCGCGAAAAAGGACAGCCTTGCCGCCCCTTCATTGCCGGCGATGCCGATGACAAGCATGAAGACGGGAATGTGGACGCCGAGAAACAAGAGAACCGAGCCGGCGATGGGCGGCATGTTGGTGAAGGTAAGCGCGATCGCGCCGAAAAGCAGGAGCAGGATAGCTGCTGTCTGGCCGCCCCTGAACGGCAAGGCCGTACCGGCAACAGCGAGCGGCAGCGTCGCGCAGGCGAAAAGGCAAAGCAGAAGCGCAAGGATCGATTGCCAGGACGGCCGCTTCATGCCTCGCGGCTCCCCATGCTGCGCTCGACGATCCGCCCCGCGACGCCCACCGCCACGACGAGGAGGACCGCCACGATCGAGCCGGCCACGAGCGCCGACCACATGTCGATCGTCTGGCTGTAATAGGAACCGGCAAGCAGCTTCGCCCCGATCCCCGCCACCGCGCCGGTCGGCAGTTCACCGACGATCGCGCCGACGAGGCTGGCGGCGACCGCTACCTTCATCGAGGTGAACAGGAACGGCACCGACGCCGGGACCCGCAGCTTCCAGAACGTCTGGGCCTTGGAGGCGTTATAGGTATGCATCAGGTCGAGATTGATGAGTTCGGGCGAACGCAGCCCCTTCACCATCCCGACCACAACCGGGAAGAAGGACAAATAGGCCGATATCAGCGCCTTCGGGATCAGCCCGGTGATGCCGATGGCGGCGAGAACGACGATGATCATTGGCGCGATCGCCAGGATCGGTATTGTTTGCGAGGCGATGATCCAGGGCATGAAGCTCTTGTCGAGCGCGACCACGTGCACGATGCCGATCGCGATAAGGATGCCGAGCACGGTGCCGAAGACGAAGCCTACCAGCGTCGAAGACAGCGTCACCCAGGAATTATAGACGAGGCTGCGCCGGCTGGTGACGCGCACCTCGAACGTGTTCTTGAAGAAATTCGACGCAATCTGGTGTGGAGCGGGCAAAACCGGCTTCCTCTGCGACCACGTGCCTTCGACGAAGGAGACGAGGTCCTGCTTGTGGTCGAGCCGCTCGTTCATGTCCATCTGGAACGGCGCATTGAGCAGGACCGCGAAGGCGTACCACGCGACCAGGATCACCAGGACGACGGCGCTTACGGGGAGGATCTTTTCGCGGAATGTGGGCATGTCAGAGCCAGCCTGATCCCCCTCCCCCTTGTGGGGAGGGGTTAGGGGTGGGGGTATCCGCTCTCGCGCCCATCAAGCCGAGTTCGCATAGAATCTCTTCTACACAGCCGTCGAACGAGTCTGCGATCTCGCCGGTGGTGAAGCGGAGCACCTTATACCCCTGCCCTACCAGCCACTCATCGCGCCTGCGGTCGCTTGCAACTCCTTCGGGCCGAAAATGGTGTTCCCCATCCACTTCCATGACAATGCGGTGTTCGTGGATCACGAAGTCCACCACATAATTCCCGATAGGCGCCTGCCTGCGAACGTGGATTCCGTACCAGCGGCGAAACTCGCGCAATTCACTCCAAAGCTTACGCTCGCCATCGGTCATAGTATGGCGAAGCTTGCGCGCTCTCCGGATTACCACCGGCTCAATGGCTGTCGCCATATGCTATACCCTCGCCCCTAACATCATTCCATAGCGGGGAGGACTATCACATTTGGAAATCGGCCGAGATTGGGGCGACGTCCTACCCCCACCCCCAACCCCTCCCCACAAGGGGGAGGGGGACGCTCGCACCGCAATTTCAACCAAAACCGCCAAGATTTGGCGCTCTGCAAGAATGCAGCATCGTGTCCCTCCCCCTTGTGGGGAGGGGTTGGGGGTGGGGGTCATTTCATATGCGATAACTTTCCCGCGAGGGCCGGGGGAAACTGCCGTGCCCTTCCCCTCAATCCTCATAGCTATGCCCCGTCCTCAATCCCTCGCGCACACGGTGGGCGATCTTCAGGAATTCGGCTGATTCGCGAATATCGAGCGGCCGTTCGGAAGGCAGCGTCGAGTGGATGACATCGGTCACGCGGCCAGGCCTTGGCGACATCACCACGATCTTCGTGGAGAGATAGACCGCCTCGGGGATGGAATGGGTGACGAAACAGATCGTCTTGTTGGTCCGCGCCCAAAGTTCCAGAAGCTGTTCGTTCAGATGATCACGCACGATCTCGTCAAGCGCGCCGAACGGCTCGTCCATCAAGAGAAGGTCGGCATCGAAGGAGAGCGCCCGCGCGATCGAAGCGCGCTGCTGCATGCCGCCCGACAACTGCCAGGGAAATTTCTTCTCGAAACCGGTCAGATTGACGAGATCGAGCGTCCGTCTCACCCGTTCGCGCTGCTCGGCTTGCGAATAGCCCATGATCTCGAGCGGCAGCCTGACATTCTGTTCGATTGTTCGCCATGGGAACAATCCCGCAGCCTGGAAGACATAGCCATAAGCGCGCGCTTCGCGGGCCTGCTCCGGCGTCATGCCGTTGACGCTGATCGAACCTTTCGTCGGCCTCTCCAGATCGGCGATGACGCGCAGAAAGGTGGTCTTGCCGCATCCCGACGGGCCGATGAAGGAAACGAATTCGCCCTTGTCGATCTCCAGATCGACGTCCGAAAGCGCGTTGACCGGACCATCGGCTGTCTCGAAGGTCAGGCAAAGCCCCTTGGAATGAACGACAGGGGCAGTGCTTGACACGCCCTCGGGGGACGGCGCACTTTTCATTGCCGCGGTTTCCGCTGCTGCGCTTTGGCTCATGCGACCGCGCTCCGCCATTCCTTTCGTCCTGCGGAGCAGGCGAACGGAAAAGCGACTTGGAGGGACAATGTCGTCATCATCGATTCCGGCCTGCAAGCTGGTCCGTGCCGAAGGGACGTTCGACGGCAAGCAGGGCTTCCGCTATTTCGAAGGCATCGCGAAAGAGACCGTCGGATCGAGCGGCATCTGCATGCATCTGCTGACCATTCCGCCCGGCGGACGCGCCAAGGCGCACAAGCACAAACATCACGAGACAGCAATTTATGTGCTGGAAGGTGAGGCGAAAATGTGGTTCGGCGAAAGGCTCGAACAGGTGATGACGACGAAGGCCGGAGACCTTGTCTATATCCCCGCCAATGCCCTCACCTGCCAACAAACCCGACTGACAAGCCGGTCCGCGCCGTGATCGCCCGTACCGACCCGAACGAACAGGAAAGCGTTGTTCTGCTGCCGGAGCTCGATGCGCTGGTGCGGTAAAAATATCGCCGTCTATCGAGCTTTCGTCCGGCCCCTCGCCGGCGTTGCGCGCTCTTTTTATCAAATTCGCTCCTCTGCTCCCGCCGGAACTGCTGGTCTTGTTTTACACCCCGCTTGCCGGGATGCCCCCGCGCTCGACCTTGCGCGGCGCGGTGATCTCCTTCCATTTCGATAGCGCGCGGTTGACCGCCTGGAAAGGCTCGCGCGCGACGAATTCACCATGGCCGGGCTTGGCGTCGACCTTGCCGTCGTCGACCGCCATCTCGCCGCGCGTCAGCACGAACCGCGGCAGCCCTTCGACCTCCACGCCCTCGAAGACGTTGTAGTCGATGACGGACTGCTGCTCCTTGGCGCTGATCGTCTTCTTCTTCTTCGGATCCCACACGACGATATCGGCATCGGCGCCTTCGACGATGGCGCCCTTCTTCGGATACATGTTGAGGATCTTGGCAATATTGGTCGAGGTGACGGCGACGAATTCGTTCATCGTCAGCCGCCCGGTATTGACGCCCTTCGTCCAAAGCACCGGCATGCGATCCTCGAGGCCGCCCGTGCCGTTCGGGATTTTGGTGAAATTGCCGACGCCATAGCGCTTCTGCTCCGTGGTGAAGGCGCAATGGTCGGTCGCCACCACCTGCAGCGAGCCGGCCGCCAATCCTGCCCAGAGCGAATCCTGGTGCAGCTTGTTGCGGAAGGGCGGGCTCATGACGCGGCGCGCTGCGTGGTCCCAATCCTTGTTGAAATATTCGCTTTCGTCGAGTGTCAGATGCTGGATCAGCGGCTCGCCATAGACCCGCATGCCTTTCTGCCGCGCGCGCCGGATCGCCTCATGCGCCTGCTCGCAGGAGGTGTGCACGACATAAAGCGGCACGCCCGCCATGTCGGCGATCATGATGGCGCGGTTGGTCGCTTCCCCCTCGACCTCGGGCGGACGTGAATAGGCATGGCCTTCCGGCCCGTCATTGCCCTCGGCCAACAGCTTCTCCGATAGCGCCGCCACCACATCACCGTTTTCGGCATGGACGAGCGGCAGCGCGCCGAGCGCGGCGCAGCGCTGGAACGAGGCGTACATCTCGTCGTCATTGACCATCAGCGAGCCTTTGTAGGCCATGAAATGCTTGAAGGAGGTGATGCCGCGATCGACCACCTCGGCCATCTCGTTGAAGACCTGCTCGCTCCACCAGGTAATGGCCATGTGGAAGGAATAATCGCAGGAGGCCTTGGTCGATTTGTTGTCCCACATCTTGATCGCATCGAGCAGCGACTGGTTGGGTGACGGCAGACAGAAATCGACCACCATCGTCGTGCCGCCGGAAAGGGCCGCCCGCGTGCCGCTTTCGAAATCGTCGGTCGAATAAGTGCCCATGAAGGGCATTTCGAGATGGGTGTGCGGATCGATGCCGCCCGGCATGACATAGCAGCCGGTGGCATCCAGTTCATGGTCGGCGTGGAGATCGGGGCCGATGCCGACGATCTTGCCGTGCTTGATGAGCACATCAGCCTTCCAGATCCGGTCGGCGGTGACGATGGTGCCGTTTTTGATGACTTTGGTCATGAGCGATCCCCATTGCGGTGAGCAGTTTCAAGGTGCCAGTTCAACCGGCGGCAAGAGGTCGAAAAAGATCATCAGATAACGATCTATGTCCCGCATTTGCTCGATGGTCAGCCTCCCGATCGGCCCGCGCACCTTCGAACGGGGGAAAGTCTAATTTTCTCAATCTGGATCTGCGACCGCTGATGGAGGCCATTGGCGATATCCGGCTCAACTGTGACCCGCAGGTTCTTCGTGGGAATGACCTCCGATGTCAGAAAGCAGACAGTCACGCTGTCGATTTGACCAAGCAATCGATCGTTCTGGATAACGACGGCGGGACGAGGCTTGCCGTAATCGCCTTGAGCCGAAACGATCACCAATTCCCCGCGCAGCATCAGTCCAGATCATTCCATAGATCCCTGGCAAACGCATCCAGAACATCTGCCATGTGCTCGCGCTTGTCAGCCTCCCGAATCAAGCGGCAGTCCTCTTCTATCTGCTTCCAAAGCTCGTCGGACCACAGGTCCGGCAGCCACACTTCGACTGGCCGATAGCCCTTTGCCAGCAGTTCCTGCCTTTCCTCTTCCGTCAGTTCCTTCGGTCGGCCCATGGCGACCTCCTCTTGGCGAAAACGCCTATTATCTGCGCTTCCGCCTTCTCATTCAACGATCTCCGCCGTTTCCAGCACGGCGTGGAACAGCACATCGGCGCCGGCGCGCGCCCATTCCTGCGAAATCTCCTCCGCCTCGTTGTGCGACAGCCCATCGACGCAGGGGCACATGATCATCGTCGCGGGCGCGACCTTCGCCGCCCAGCAGGCATCGTGGCCGGCGCCCGAAATGATGTTCATATGCGAATAGCCGAGTTTCTCCGCCGCGCCGCGCACGCGTCCGACAAGCGTCGGGTCGAAGGTGACGGGATCGAAATGCCCGACCGCCTCGACCGAGCAGCCGACGCCGAGTTCCACCGCGATCCGTGCGGCTTCCTCCTCGATCGTCGCCCGCATGCCGTCGAGCTTGTCCTGGTCCGGCGAGCGGATATCCACGGTGAAGACCACCTGCCCGGGAAGAACGTTGCGCGAATTGGGCGAGAAGCGCATCTGGCCGACGCCGCCGACCGCGCCCGGCTGGGCGTTCATCGCCACGGTCTGCACCATCTCCAGGATGCGCGCCATGGCGAGCCCGGCATTGACCCGCATGTTCATCGGCGTCGAGCCGGTATGCGCCTCCTTGCCCGTCAACGTGAATTCGAGCCACCACAGGCCCTGGCAATGGGTGACGACGCCGATCTGCTTGCCCTCGGCCTCGAGGATCGGTCCCTGCTCGATATGATATTCGAAATAGGCGTGCATCTTGCGCGCGCCGACCTCTTCGTCGCCGACCCAGCCGATGCGCTTCAGTTCATCGCCGAAGCTTTTTCCCTCGCCATCCCTACGCTGATAGGCATAGTCGAGGCCGATGGCGCCGGCAAAGACGCCGGATGCCAGCATGGCGGGAGCGAAACGCGCTCCCTCCTCGTTCGTCCAGTTGGTGACGACGATCGGATGCTTCGTCCTGATGCCGAGATCGTCGAGGGAGCGGATGACCTCCAGCCCCGAGAGCACGCCGAGCACGCCATCATATTTGCCGCCGGTCGGCTGGGTATCGAGATGCGAGCCGACATAGACCGGCAGCGCGTCGGGATCGGCGCCTTCGCGGCGGGCAAACATGGTGCCCATCCGGTCGACGCCCATCGAGAGCCCCGCTTCGTCGCACCATTTCCGGAAAAGCTTGCGCCCCTCGGCGTCGGAATCGGTCAGAGTCTGGCGGTTATTGCCTCCGGCGATGCCGGGACCGATCTTCGCCATCTCCATGATCGAATCCCACAAACGATCGGAATTGATTCGGAGATTTTCGCCCGGAGATGCCATCAGGTCCTCGCTGAGTTTCCCTCCCCCTTGAGGGAGGGTGGCCGCGAAGCGGCCGGGTGGGGTGGTCTAATATGCGCTAGCCTCGTTCACCGACCACATCATACGTTACGAACTTTCGGCCCTACCAGATGTATGAAAAAGGTGGCGTCGGCGCACGGCTCCTCCAACCCCAACCGGCCGCTTTCGCGGCCACCCTCTCCCAAGGGGGAGGGAAACGATCCCTTACTCCACCTGCTCCAGCACGTTCCGCACGTGGTCGATCAGCTCGTCGATCTGGCCCTTGGTAATGATGAGCGGCGGCGACAGCGCGATGATGTCGCCGGTGGTGCGGATCATGCAGCCATTCTCGAAAGCCTTCACAAAGGCCGAGAAGGCGCGCTTGGTCGGATGGCCGGCGATCGGCTCCAGTTCGACCGCGCCGACAAGGCCGATATTGCGGATGTCGATGACATGCGGCGCATCCTTGAGCGAATGGAGCGCGTCCTCGAAATAGCTTTCGAGTTCGGCGCCGCGCGTCAGCAGCCCCTCTTCCTTGTAGGTATCGAGCGTCGCAAGGCCGGCGGCAGCCGCGATCGGATTGCCGGAATAGGTGTAGCCATGGGCGAATTCGATCAGGTGCTCCGGGCCGTTCATGAAGGCGTCGTGGATCTCCTTCTTCACGAAAACGGCGCCCATCGGGATCGTGCCGTTGGTGACGCCCTTGGCCGTCGTCATGATGTCGGGGACGACGCCGAAATAATCGGCGGCAAACGGCGTGCCGAGGCGGCCGAAGCCGGTGATGACCTCGTCGAAGATGAGCAGGATGCCGTGTTTGTCGCAAATCTCGCGCAGCCGCTTCAGATAGCCCTTCGGCGGGATGAGCACACCCGTCGATCCGGCGACCGGCTCGACGATCACGGCGGCGACCGTCGAGGCGTCGTGCAGCGTCACGATCCGCTCCAGCTCGTCGGCCAGTTCCGCGCCATGCTCCGGCACGCCGCGGCTGAACGCGTTCTTCTGCGGCAGGTGCGTGTGCGGCAGATGATCGACGCCGGTCAAAAGCGTGCCGAACATCTTGCGGTTGCCGACGATGCCCCCGACGGAAATGCCGCCGAAATTGACGCCATGATAGCCGCGCTCGCGACCGATCAGGCGGAAACGGGAGCCCTGCCCTTTCACGCGCTGATAGGCGAGCGCGATCTTCAGCGCGGTTTCGACCGATTCGGACCCGGAATTGGTGAAGAAGACGTGATCCATCCCGGCCGGCGCGATGGCGACAAGCCTGTTGGCCAGTTCGAAGGCGACCGGGTGCCCCATCTGGAAGGCCGGCGCATAGTCGAGCGTCGCCACTTCTTCCTGGACCGCCTGGACGATCTTCGGCCGGCAATGGCCGGCATTGACGCACCAGAGTCCTGCCGTTCCGTCGAGAATCTTGCGTCCGTCGCTCGCCGTGTAATGCATGTCCTTCGCCGACACCAACATGCGAGGCGCCTGCTTGAACTGGCGGTTCGCCGTGAACGGCATCCAGAAGGCGCTGAGATCGTTCGGCGCGACATTCAATCTGTTGGACATACCAAGCCTTTCTTGTTTGTCTCGTGTTCCCGTTTTCGGCCAACGCTTGGTTTTTCGGGCGCAGCTGTGCTACGCATTTTTTGACCGTTTGGACAAACGTTAGCATCGCCACAAAGGTGGTCAAGGGGAATGTAGCGGAAATGCCGCGGACAATGTGCGTTCCACAAAATGCTGGGCACTGGTCCAGGAAATTGGTCCAGAAACGAAGGGGGCCGGGAGCAGGCAGGGCGTGGAAGCGATCGTAAGAAAAAAGCGCACGCGCATCCAGAAAGAGAAGCGCGAGACCATCCTTCAAGCCGCGCTCGAGGTTTTTTCCACGCATGGTTTCCGCGGCTCCACGATCGACCAGATCGCCGAAGCGGCCGGCATGTCGAAGCCCAACCTACTTTATTATTTCCGCGGCAAGGAAGAGATTCACGAAACGCTGATCGCGCGTCTTTTGGAAACCTGGCTGGCGCCTTTGAAGGAATTGCGCGCCGATGGCGATCCGCTGACGGAAATCCGCTCCTATATCCGCCGCAAGCTCGAGATGGCGCGCGATTATCCGCGCGAAAGCCGCCTCTTCGCCAATGAGATATTGCAGGGCGCGCCGCGCATCATGCCGCTCCTCCAGACCGATTTGAAGAATCTCGTCGATGAAAAAGCGGAAATCATAGAGGGCTGGATGCGCGCCGGCAGGATCACATGCGCCGATCCCTGGCATCTCATCTTCTCAATCTGGGCGACAACCCAGCACTACGCCGATTTCGACGCTCAGGTGCGGGCTGTCCTCGGACCCGAGCGCGGGGGAGAGGAACGCTTCGATGATGCGGCCGAGTTTCTGGAGCAGCTTTACATCGGCGGCCTGAAGCCAAAGCTTTAGAGTTGTGTTCCGAGCCTTCCGTCGAAATATTCACTCCAAAACCGAAGCGATCACCATTAGCAGGCCCCCAGCCAGTGTGATGTTCACCAGCATCAGGTAAAGATTTGGCGCGCGCGCCTCGCCAGAAAACATCAGCGGATTGTGGTAAAGTCCGGTCGCCATGATCAGGAAAAGGATCAGCAGCAGCGCGCCCCAGAGTGGCCAGATGAGGAAAACCAGCGAAAGCCCGCCGATCCCCTGCATCGCAAATCCGGCCGTCATCAAAGGCCAGGGAAGACGCCACCCATAATTGGTGGCCCGTGCTTTTCTTTCGCGGAAATTACGGAAATTCCGAAAACATGCGATGAGGAAAAAGGCGCCGAAAACGATGCGCCCCACCGCCAGAAAAATCGATGCGTCCACCGCCTCTTCTCCAACACTCCACACGATAAGAGGACGGACCCGTCCGGTCCGTCCTCATGTGACGATATCCAATCGCAGTTCCTGATCGTCAACGACGCTCAGGCTGCTTTCGCATAGTCCACCGGATGGATCACATGGAAGGAAACGCAGATGCGGTTCCAGATGTTGATCATGCCGATCGCGACGGTGAGCTTGGTGATTTCCTCTTCGGAGAAATGCTGGCGCGTCGCTTCCCAAAGCGCATCCGGCACCCCGGCGTCGGCGATTTTCGTCACGGCTTCGGTATAGGCGAAGGCGGCGCGCTCGCGCTCGGTGAAGAGCGGCGATTCCTTCCATGCCGAGACGAGGAGCACGCGCTGCTGCGTGTCGCCATCGCGCAGCGCTTCATGGCTGTGCATGTTGACGCAGAACGAGCAGCCATTGATCTGTGAGGCGCGCAGTTTGATGAGATGGAGCAGACTCTTTTCCAGCCCGCATTCCTCCACCGCCTTGTTCAGCGCATAGACCTGCTTCATCAGTTCAGGGGCGTAGCTCTGGTATTTCAATCTCTGTTCCATTGTCTTTCCTTCACCCTTGTTTTGAACCCGATTTCTGCGGCCTCTGGTAACGCTCGACAAAGGCGCAACCCCGCGCGATCGAGCGCGGATCGGCATCGTCCAGATAGCCGGCGACGATATCGGACAGCCTCACTTCGGCGAGCGCAGCGCGGTACGCCTTCTCCGCCTTCAGCATCGCGACCTTGATGCCACAGGGTTTGACATACGCCGACGCCGGCAGCGGGTTGGGACCGTTTCGCCGGATCTCGGCGCAACGATAGGCAGGCTCCGGCCCCTCGACGGCAAGCACGATGTCGAGCAGCGTGATGCGCTCCGGCATCCGGGCGAGCCGGTAGCCACCATGCGGGCCGGGAATGGATTCGAGGATTTTCGCACTCGTCAAGGCATTCAGATGTTTGAGCAAATAGCTCGGCGACAATCCATGCGCTTCCGCGAGCGCGGCGCCCGGAAGCGTCGCCCCGTCCCGGACGCCGGCGAGCACGGCGCAGCAATGGATCGCCGCCTCCACGCCTTCTCCGAGTTTCATCGGCTTGATTCCTTATTCATGGATGTTCTTTATCGTGGATAATGTTTATCGTCAATAAGGAATCGAATGAGGCCCGTGCTCGTTACGGCCTATCGGTCGCAAAGGGATTTTATGCCGAGCGTTTCTCCACCGGGAGCGCGCCAATCAGGTCCGCGAGTTTGGCGAGGTGTTTTCCTGCGCAACGGGCGTGTAAACGGTGAGCCGCATGTCGGAACCGTCATCGTCTCGGCCGTTTCGGGGCCAGATGACGGTCCCCGGAATTGCCGGGCTGGGGGCGATCAACGGCATCTGCGATATGCCGCCGCGGTCATCGCCAGCTTTCTACCACTGCTTCAATCCCCTACTGCCCTACTCCCATGATCACCTACTCCGCCGGTTCCGCCACCTTCGCCATCGGATTGTTCGGATGCGTCGTCCAGTTGGCGTAGGTCGGGCTGACGATCTTGCCGGTGCGCTTGTCGAGCGCGCCGACAGGAAGCGGCTGCATGGTGATGCAGTCTTCCACCGGGCAGACATTGACGCACAGATTGCAGCCGACGCACTCCTCGTCCATCACCTCGAAATGCCGCTTGCCGTCGACCATGGAGGTGATCGCCTGGTGCGAGGTGTCCTCGCAGGCGATATGACAGCGGCCGCATTTGATGCAGAGAGCCTGATCGATGTGCGCCTTGGCGACATAGTTGAGGTTGAGATATTGCCAGTCGGTGACGTTGGGCGTGGCGCGGCCGATGACGTCGTCGAGCGTCGCATGGCCCTGTTCGTCCATCCAGTTCTTCAGCCCCTCGATCATCTCCTGCACGACCTTGAAGCCATAGGTCATCGCCGCCGTGCAGACCTGCACGTTGCCGGCGCCGAGCGCCAGGAATTCCGCCGCGTCGCGCCAGTTGGTGACGCCGCCGATGCCCGAAATCGGCATACCGCGCGTTTCGGCATCGCGCGCGATCTCCGCCACCATATGGAGCGCGATCGGCTTAACCGCCGGGCCGCAATAGCCGCCATGCGAACCCTTGCCGTCGATCGAGGGCTCCGGCGAGAAAGTGTCGAGATTGACCGACGTGATCGACGATATGGTGTTGATCAGCGATACGGCGTCGGCGCCGCCTTTCTTCGCCGCGCGCGCCGGATAGCGGATATCGGTGATGTTCGGCGTCAGCTTGATGATGACCGGCATGCGCGTGGTTTGCTTGCACCAGCGCGAGAGCATCTCGATATATTCCGGCACCTGCCCCACGGCCGACCCCATGCCGCGTTCGGACATGCCGTGCGGGCAGCCGAGATTGAGTTCGATACCATCCGCCCCGGTCTCCTCGACCGCCGGAAGGATCGCCTTCCACGCCTCCTCCACGCACGGCACCATTAGCGACACGACCAGCGCCCGGTCCGGCCAGTCGCGCTTCACCCGCTTGATCTCCTGCAGGTTAAGCTGAAGCTGACGGTCGGTGATCAGTTCGATATTGTTGAGGCCGAGGAGACGCCTGTCCGCGCCCCAGATCGCGCCGTAGCGCGGGCCGTTGACATTGACGACCGGCGGCCCGTCCTCACCGAGCGTCTTCCAGACGACGCCGCCCCAGCCGGCCTTGTAAGCGCGCACGACATTGTATTCCTTGTCGGTCGGCGGCGCCGATGCCAGCCAGAACGGGTTGGGCGATTTGATGCCGAGGAAGTTGCTGCGAATGTCTGCCATGGCTTACTCCTCCCCAATCCGGGATGGAATGGATGAAACGATCGTCATCGACGCTGCTCCGGCAAGGTGTCGAAGGCCGGAATGCCATCCGGAACGATGTGGAAACCGGCCTTCTCCTCGCAGAAGATCGCCATCTTCGGCCCGCCATAGACGTCAGGATCGTCGAGCGTGCCGACCTTGAGCACGAGTTGCGGCAGGCCCGGACGGCGCGTCAGGATATGCGTGCCGCAGGTCGCGCAAAAATCCCGCGTCACCGCATTCGGGAGGTCGGGGCGCTTATATTGTTTCGGCTCTCCTTCCACATAGGCAAAGCCCTCCGGTGGAATGAGCATGAAATAATTGGGGCCGCCGCCCGAAATATACTGGCAGGCACGGCAATGGCATTCGGCCTTGAGCACCGGCGCGGCGGAGACCTTGTAACGCAGTGCACCGCAATAGCAGCCGCCCTGGAGGTCAGTTTCCATTGGGTTTCTCCTCATGGGAGATGGTCAGTGAGACGTATGCTCCGCATTTGGCTATTTCCGACTGCAAGATTATATTGCCACGGACGGCATCTGCGGGGGTATAGGTATGACGACGGAACGACGCTTTACGATCCATCTGCTTCCTGAGCTTGAAGGCGGCTTCACTGTCCGCGTTCCCGCGCTGCCCCCGGTCGTCACCTATGGGGCGACCTATGAGGAGGCGCTCGCGAATGCCCGAGAGGCGATCGAGGCCGTGATCCAAGTCTATCGCGAAGACGGGATCGAGATCCCCCCCGACATCGAAACCCGTATCGACACACTCACCATCGCTGCCTGACCGGTGAACCCGCGCAGGCTCCCCGTCGTCAAGGGCAAGGTGGTGCTGCGGGCTTTGCGAAATGCCGGGTTCGAGCTTCGCCATGTGCGTGGCAGCCATCATGTGCTGACCCATCCAGGCCCTCCGCGGCGAATGGTGTCGGTCCCCGTCCACCGAAATCGAACGCTTCCCATAGGCACTCTGGCGGCCATTATCGAAGAGGCGGGACTTTCGGTCGAGGAGTTCATCGCACTGCTTTAAACCATCAGCGTGCGGTGGATGCTTTCCGCCGCGTCGCGGCCCTGCGCCACGGCCGAGACCGTCAAATCCTCGCCGCCGGCGACGCAATCGCCGCCGGCCCAGACCATGGCGATCGAGGTGCGGCCTTCCGCATCGACCCTGATTTTGCCGTTCTCCATCATGATCTGGTTGCCGCTGCCGTTGAGCGGGCCGGCGTCGAAGCTCTGGCCGATCGCCTTGAAAATTTGGTCGGCTTCGAGCCTCAGCATTTCGCCGGTGCCGCCAAAACTGCCGTCGCGGAACGCGGTATATTCGAACTCGATCGCTCCGACCTTGCCGTCCTCGACAATCACCCGCTTCGGCTGCAGCCAATGGCGGATCGTGACGCCGTTGGCGGCCGCCAGATCCTGCTCGTATTCGGACGCGCTCATTTGCTCCCGGCCGCGCCGGTAGCAGATCGTGACCTCCTCGGCGCCAAGAAGCTTCGACTGCACAGCGGCGTCGATCGCCGTCATGCCGCCGCCGATGACGACGACGCGGCGGCCGATCGGCAGCGCCGCGAGATCGCCGACCTGCCGAAGCGCCTCGATGAAATCGACGGCATTGCTGCTGCCTTCCGCATCCTCCCCTTCGGCGCGGAGCGCGTTGACGCCGGCCAGCCCCGCCGCGAGGAACACGGCGTCATATCTGCCGGCAAGGTCGGCCAGCGCGAAGTCGCGGCCAAGCGCCTTGCCATTCTCAATCGTGATGCCACCGATCGCCATGATATAATCGACCTCGGCCTGGGCGAAGCCATCAACGGTCTTATAGGCGGCGATGCCATATTCGTTGAGCCCGCCCGCCTTGTCGCGCGCTTCGAAAATCGTCACCTCGTGCCCATGCATGGCAAGCCGGTGCGCACAGGCGAGCCCGGCCGGGCCCGCGCCCACGATGGCGATCGTCTTTCCTGTC
>Ga0187809_10000551_pt1 | contig 19606 bp, 24 predicted proteins | sample NC_wetland_sal_i_8_FD_132415 | JGI IMG/M metagenome (GOLD analysis project Ga0187809, IMG submission 132415) | Wetland sediment microbial communities from Neuse River Estuary, North Carolina, USA - ASW_4 | ecosystem: Environmental > Aquatic > Freshwater > Wetlands > Sediment | place: USA: North...
ACGGCCTCGATCAGCCCCGACCAGTCCCGCGGGGTCACGGTCAGGTTCGGATGGCGCAGCAGCCCGATCGGTTCAATGCCCTGGATCGGCCGGTGAAAGTCGAACTGCACGCCGCGGCGGGCGTTGGTGGCGAAGGTAAGGCCGCGATCGGTGATGCCGAGCCGCGCCGGGCCGGCCACTTTGAGGTAGTGGTACGGCCCGGTCACGGTGACATCCTTGATATTCGCTCGACTGGTCCGAATCCGCCACCGACCGAACCGCACCTCCAGGTCGGTCTCGGTCACGGTGATCAAGCTGGTGCTCGGCGTGATGCCGAACAGGCGGGCCGGCCACCGAAAGGATGAGTCGAATTCGAAAGCGAACTCCCGGCCCGTCGTCGTCATCGGCTCAGTGATTGGAGACGTCGCCGCGCCAGCCGCCGGTCTCCGAGCCCTGGCCCTCGATGAAGTCCTTGAACCGGTCGAGGTCGGCCTTGACCTGGTGGTCATCGACGCCGACCGCGGCCCCGGCCTTTTCCACCACGCCTTCGGCGTCCCAGTCCAGCTGCACGGTGACCTTGGTCTGGTCGTCACCGAGGCGGTGGAACGTGACCACACCGGCATGGGTCTTGCCATCGGTCGACTTCCAGGCCACCCGCTCGTCCGGGTGCTGCTCGGTGATCTCGGTGTCGAACTCGCGGGTCACGCCGCCGACCTTGGTGACCCAGTGGGTGTGGGTCGGGTCGGTCTGCGTGATCGACTCGACGCCGCCCATGAACTGGGGGAAGGACTCGAACTGGGTCCACTGGTTGTAGGCAGTGGTGATCGGCACGGAGACGTCGATCGACTTGGTAACGCTCGGCATCGCAAACACTCCTCGATGGAGGGGTTTCCCTGCAGGGTTCAGGGTCGCCGCCGGCAGCACCAGCGGCCTGCAATCCACCGTACCGAGCCGGCACCGGTTGTATCTGTGCGCTTGATCTCGGCTCATCTGGGGTGTCCAGCCAACTTCTCGACCGGGGGCAGTCCCGTGAACCAGTCCAAGTTGCTCGTCGCGGCCGCATCGCTGGCCCTGCTCGCTGCCTGCTCCTCCAGCCGCAAGGTGGCCGACCATCCCAGCTCGACCTCCGCCGGCGCGCCGGTATCCCGGTCGACCGCGACCTCCTCGCCGCCATCCGCGACACTCACGTTGGCGGCCGTGGGCTCGCTGTCCGGGGCTTGGCACGGAAGCTACAGCGGCGCCTTCACCGGGACCTTCCAGGTGCAATGGGTGGAGGCTGGCGGCAAACTCGCCGGCACGATCACCCTGTCCGGCGAGCCCGCGCCGCTGCCACTGACCGGAAGCGTGTCCGGTTCGAGCATCCAGTTCGGCACCGTCGGCTCGCAGGCGATCACCTACTCGGGCTCGGTGTCAGGCTCGGGCATGCATGGGCAGTACCAGCTCGGTGGCGGCACGGCCGGGAGCGGACCGTGGAGTGCAACCCGCGGCTAGTGACCGACCCGGTCCGAGCGGCGGTAACGCTGGTACAGCGCCTTCCCGACGAATTCCCGAGTCTCGATCAGGTCAAACGGGATCGGTCCGGCGACCGCCGGGAAGAACGCAGTGCCACCACCGAGCACGACCGGGATCCGGAAGATCCGCAGCTCGTCGATCAGATCGAACGCCGACCCAGCCAGCGCGGCGCCCCCGATTTCGATGTCCCGATCGGTCGCGGATCGCAGCTCGGCCAACTCCTCGGCCACCGAGCGTGTCGCCAGCCGCGCGTTACCGATGACTGGCGACCCGGATCGGCTGAACACGACCTTGGGCAGCGCCGTCCAGACGTCGGCGAACTCGGCCTGGGCCTTCGTGCTGCGCAGGGCCGGGTCGGTCTCCCACGGCAGCATGATCTGGTACAGCCGGCGGCCGCACAGGTGCGCATCAAGGCTGGACACGCGCTCCAGATGAAAGGCGAACAGTTCCTCGCTGGGAACGCTCCAGCCGATGCCACCGTCGCGGTCGTTGACGAAGCCGTCCAGGGTCACGCTCATCGAGTAGATCAGCATCGGGCGACGTAGTTCGACCTAGTGGCGGCGGTAGCGGATGTGGGTGGACAGCGGCGAGTGCAGCACCTCGACCGGCTCGAAGCCGAACGATTCGACCCCGTCGAACATCCGCTCGCCGGCGCCGAGCAGGACCGGCGCGATGTCGAGGGTCAGCTCGTCGATCACGCCGGCGTTCAGGGCCTGCCGGACCGTCGCTGCCCCGCCGGCAATGTCGACACCCTGATTGCCGGCCGCCTCCCGGGCCGCCGCGTAGGCCGCGTCGAAGCCGTCGGTGACGAAATAGAACGTGGTGCCACCCTGCATCGGGATCGGATCGTGCCGGTAGTGGGTGAGCACGAATACCGGTGCGTGATAGGGCGGTTCCTCACCCCACCAGCCGGTCCAGTCGCCGTCCCACTCACCCCGGATCGGGCCGTACATGTTGCGACCCATCACGTAGGCCCCGCGCGGGCGCATCAACCACTCGGCCGCCTTGTGATCGGCCTCGGTGGCCCGCGGGTCGCCGAGATGCCAGCGGTGCAGTTCGATCCCACGTTCGCCCAGACCGTTGTCCAGGCTCTGGTTCGGTCCGGCGACGAAGCCGTCGAGCGAGATCGACATGTGGCAGGTCGTGTCGGACACCGCGAACCTCCTTGGTTGTACCGTTTCGCCCGGACGTTAGCAGGAACCGACCCGCGGCATCAGCTGGTGACGTCCTTCGTGCTGAACCGGGCGTAGGCCAGGCTGAGGAAGATCGCGGCGTAGCCGAGGTGCAGGCCGCTCCAGCGCAGCAGATCCGGTGCGCTGACGGTACTGCGCAGCAGTTCGCCGAAACCGAGCCAGTGATCGGTCAGCAGGATCGGGTGGATGCCGGACAGCTGCGGCACCGCGTCCAGCAGCGCCGACAGCACGGCCACGCCGACGGTGGCGGCCATCGCGGCAATGGCGTTCTCGGTCAGCGTCGAGACCAGGACCCCGGCCGCGGCCAGGCCGAACAGCGCGATGGCCACGTAGAGCGCGACCAGCGCGGTGCGGACCAGCCCGTTGCCCAGGCTGACCGTGTCGCCGGAGAGCAGCGTCACCGAGTGCAGGCCAAACAGCACTCCCCCGGTGATCAGCCCGACCAGGCTGACGGTCAGCACCGCGATCATGGTGAAGCTGGCCACCGCGAGGGTTTTCGACACCAGGCTCCGGGTCCGGGTCACCGGCAGGGTCAGCAGGTAGCGCAGCGTGCCGATCCCCGCCTCACCGGCGATGGAATCACCGGACACGACGCCGATCACCAAGGGCAGGAACAGCGGTAGCGCCACGGTCAGCGCGGTGAAGACCAGGAACAGGCCGTTGCCGGTGACCTGGCCGATGAACTGCGGACCGTCGCCGCCGCGGGGGCTGCTGAGCTTGACCGCGACCCCGATGAACAGCGGCACGATCGCCAGCACCAGCAGCAACGCCTGATTGCGGCGGCGGCGCAGGATGAGTGTGAGTTCCTCCTTGTACAGCCGCCAGAACGCACCGCGGTAGCGCGTCACGCCGGCGTGCACCATCAGCTCAGCGGAGGACATCGAAACCCTCACCGGTGATCGAGACGAACAGCTCCTCCAGATGCGGCCGTTCCACGCCGAGGCCGCGCAGCCGCACGCCGGCACCGACCAGCGCCGCGGCGATGTCCTCCGGGGCCAGCGCGCCGAGCCGGGCCGTGACCGACGATGTGTCGGCTTGCACGCTTACTTCGAGCAGTTCCAGCTCGGTCAGCAGCCCGGCCGCGGCAGCCAGGTCGGGGGTGGTGATCCGAATCTGCGCGGTCCCGTCAGCCAGCACCTCGGCCAGGCGGCCTTGGCGCAGCAGCCGGCCGCCGGACATGATGCCGACGTGGGAGGCGATCTGCTCGATCTCGGCCAGCAGGTGGCTGGAGACCAGGATGGTGATGCCGTCCTCGGCCAGGTCCCGGATCAGGTGCCGGACCTCGCGGGTCCCTTGCGGGTCCAATCCGTTCGTCGGCTCGTCCAGCACCAGCAGCTCCCGCGGTCGCAGTAGGGCAGCGGCGATGCCGAGGCGCTGTTTCATGCCGAGGGAGTAGTTGCGGAACTTCTTGCCGGCGGCGGCGGTGAGCCCGACCCGGGCCAGCGCAGCCTCGATCCGCTCGGCGCTGGTGGCGGGGTCGGCGGTGGCGTCGCTGCGGTCCAGGCGGCGCAGGTTGGCCTGACCGCTCAGGTAGGGCTGGAACGCCGGCCCTTCGATCAGGGCGCCGACCAAAGGCAGAACGTCAGCCAGCTGGCCCGGCATCGAACGCCCGAGCAACTCGATCTGGCCATCGTTGGGGTGCAGCAGGCCGAGCAGCATCCGGATGGTGGTGGTCTTGCCCGAGCCGTTCGGGCCGAGGAAGCCGTAGACCGAACCTCGGGGAACCACCATGTCCAGCCCGTCCACCGCCAGCTGGTCACCGAAGCGGCGGGTCAGGCCGACGGTGCGGACGGCGCAGGCCGATTCGGCCTCAGGGGCCGGCGGCTGAGCCGTTCGCGGATCGGCCTCGGTCGTCACTTATAGGTTCCGGCAGCAGCCGATTGCAGCAACGGAACCGACACCGCGCCGACGAAGATCCGTCCGTCCTTGGTGATCAGGGCGTTGACGACTGCGGTGCGCAGCACCCGGTCGCCACTCGTGCCGAGTGGCGTGGTCAGACTGTTCAGCAGTGCGCTCGGGGCTTGGCCGCGCCGCCCGGGGCCCGGGTTGAGCCCGAGGCCGGCTGGCAGTTCCAGGACGGAGGTCCACCCGCTGCCGAGCACGCTGGGCTGGGGCTTTCCCGGACCTGGCTGGGACGGGTGCACGCTGCCCCGACCGGCGAAGCCGAACGGATCGGCCGCGGTCTTGGACCCGGCCGGGGCCCGGAAGGTGAACGTGCTGGGGGCCGGGGTTGCGAAGGAGATCTTGGTGAACGCGGTCTCGAACGCGGGCGTGCTGCTCGCGCCGAACAGCTGGACGCGCAGCGGGACGTAGTGCTGAGCGTCCAAGGCGATCGCGACCCTGCGGACGGTGGAGCGGGAGTCCTTGGGCGTGAGGACGAGGGTGTAGGCGCTGCGGCCGGCGACCTTCTGGGTCGGGTCGACGCTGACCTGGGTGCTCGGCTGCACCGCGTTCAGGAACTGCTGGGCCGCACCCTGCGGGGTCAGCGTGGTGCCGGGCTGGTCCGGCGTCGGGTGCTTGCTGTCCGTCCGCGCCGGCAGAGTGGTGTGGGTGACCGTGTTGTCGTAGGAGGTGTAGGTCCAGAGGTCCTTGCCGTTGTGCACGATGTCGGACTCGGACAGCGAGCCGAGAACGGCCAGCCGCTGCTGCTGCGGTCCGGCGATCGAGACCCGGACGGTGTGCGAACCGGTCAACAGGCCCTGCCAGTTCAACGACGCCGGTCCCGCCGCGCCGGGCAGCGCGGGCAGGCCCCAGTGCGCCTGCTCGCTGATCGTGCCGGACAGCGCCGTGACCTGTGCGGTCTGGGCGGCGGTGAGCAGTTGCAGCGGGGTCTTGGCCGGCAGGTTCGGGTGCTGGCTGGCGAAGGCGTCGCTCGGGTGCAGGCCGCCCAGAGCAACCGCGCCGGCCACGACCACGGCCGCGGTGACAGCGGGGACCGCCCACGGGCGGCCGATGCGAGCGACGGAGGATGCGGAGACAGCCATGGGTCAAGAGTGCGCCTTCAGCAGTGAGAACGCGCTAAGTCTTGCTGGCCCGGTTCTCAGCCGGGTCACCACCGGCGGGCGGCCGATGGCCGGGTCAGGCGGTATGGCCGGTCCAGTTCGTGCCGTCCCACCACCGGAATCCGGGTCCGCTCGGGCTTGGGTACCAGCCGGGTGGCGGCAAAGACGGCACACCGCCCCCGAAGCCGGGCGCAGCCCCGAGCTGTGGGTGCATCGCCAGCGCCTGGGCACGTCGGACCAGCTTGGGACGAGTGGCCAGGTAGGACGGCAGCGCCACGATCCAGAGCAGGAGGGATGCAAAGAACCACGCCGCCGGTCCCATGTCAAGCATGCCGCCGCCGAGCACCCCCCGCTTGGCGCCCAGGCGGCTCGCATCGACCCCGACCCAGATCGCGGTCCCGAGAACGATCAGGAACATCCAGCCCTGCATGCAAGCCTCCCGACTCCGTCGCACCCGTTACGGCGACGCTCGTCCATGATCGGCAACCATGATCATCAACTGAGCGGTGCGGCGAATCGTTCTGGGCAGCAGGGGGCTTAGGTCCACCTGGAGCGTCGTCAGGCTGCCTTGCTCAGGCCCGGCATTCGAGCCCGGAGCTGGACCACCCCGTCCCCGCTGAGGTCAGCCGGCGCCGCCGCCCGACCGGTCATGGCCAGCACCAGGGACAACATCGGGCCGCTGACGCCGGCGCCGCTGCCGTGGCTCCAGTCGGTGTCGGTCGCGACCAGGCGCAGACCTTCGATGCACTTCCTGCTGCCGATCAGCAGGTTGGACGACTGGTAGAAGTCGGCGACCTGCATCGTCGTTTGCACCGGCGGAATATAGGAAAGCCCGAGCGGACGGCGGATGTCGGCGCCGTGCACCACCATCTCACCGATCCACGAGCCGACCGGCCCCGGCGGTGCGGTGGTGTCCTCGAACTCGGTGGGCGGGGTCTGCGTGGCCAGCACGAGCAGATGCGCCAGCGCCTGGTGCACGGTCCAGTCCGGGCACAGTGATCGCGTCGTCCACTGCTCGGCGGTGAGCGGTGCCAGGTCTTGGATGAGTTGCCGCCGTTCGGCGTGGATCAGGTCTCAGGTCGATGTGCCCATGTCCGGTCTGAATGGATTCTGCTACCTGCACGACGACCCGGCACCGGCGGAAATCGACAAACGTCTGCTCGGCCCGCGCGCAGACTGGGCGAAGCCACGGATCTGCCAACATTGATCGCGGACACTTATCTAAGCCTGATAGCTGCCGATTGCATCCCCGGTCCGACAGAAGGGAATCATGGGGTGTCGCATCACGAAGGCGCGTCCGCCAGCCAGAAGGCAGCCCAGCTTCGGCAGTCGGCGGCGGAGCTCCGAGCGAAGGCCGACCGAGTCGAGGCCATGGCGGCGAATTGGCAGGCCGGTGCTGACGGCGAAGAACGGACTGCCAAAGCCCTGCGTCCGCTTGAAGGTCCCAATTGCCACGTGCTGCACGATCGCCTGTTGGATCCAGGACGCTCGCAGGTCAACCTCGATCATCTCGTTGCCTCGGCGGCCGGTGTCTACCTCATCGATTCCAAGAACTGGTCCGGCTCGGCTACCGTGGTCGGCCATACGCTCCGCACGACCTCGGCCCAGGGTCGCAACTGGTCCCAGGACAAGGTCCTGGACAAGCTCCGGGAAACCGCAGCCCGGGTGGCGACCGAAGCACAGGCTGAGGTGTTTCCTGTCCTCTGTCTCACGAGCCCGAATTCATCGCTGTTCGGCGAACCCATCTTCATTCGAGGGGTCTTCATCGTTCCCGTTGCGCGCCTCGCTGACTGGCTGCTCGGTCGCCGACGAGTCGTCGATCCGGCAACGTGCCGGAACCAGGCGATCCGGCTGGCAGCGTCCTTCCCTTCCTCGACCCAGCCCGCCTTCCTATCAGTCCCGCCGCGCCGCCGCGCTCAGCCACCACGGTCCGACCGTCGGCCGGCCCCGACACGACCGGCGCCGGTTGCCAAGCAGAAGCCGCGCCCACGCGCCTGGCCGAGGGCACTGGTCGGCCTAGCAGCGTTGGTGCTTGTCCTGACATCGTTCGGACGAGGTCTCTGGACTGGCGCGGCGGAAACCCTGACCAATGCCTGGGTCCACCAATTGGCCAAGGGCTTGCCGAAACCAAGAGCGACGAACTGGACTCACCCGTGTAGCCAGATCTCTGACGCGGCCATCGCAAAATTGCTCGGGCACCCCGTATATCGCTACCAGGACGGTGGCTATGACGTCTGCACCTGGGGCTTCCAGCCGAAGTCGGCGACCGCGCCCGTCGTACTCCGGATTCAGACCGGCAAGCTCGCGCAGGCGCAGTATGTGCGCGGGACCAAGGCCACCTATGTCGACAAGGGCACACTGACCGAGTTGCTGGTCCCGCAGTTCGTGGCGATTCCCGGCTCATCCCAGCCGGCGAGTCGCACGACTCAGCCGATCGCGGTGATTCTGACCTGGCCCGCGAGCCCCAAGCCGCCGACTACACGAAGTACGGTGGCTGCGCTCGCCCTTGAGACGGCCAGGCACCTCCCGACCGGGCCGGGCTCGACCAGCCTGGCTGCGCATCCCTAGACATACGAGGGGCGCCGGCCGCCAGTTCACGCCACATGCCGTGACGCGACTGGTTGAGAAACGCCCAGCCTCGCCGGAGCGCCCCTGGTCCCATCGGCCGCTTGCTCAACCGACTCGAACAGTCCAAGATCGTCACGTGACGGCCGCCCGGGATGAGGAGTTCGTGCGTGCCGCTGCGTTGGTCTGGCTGAACGAGGTCACGCTCGGCGGGACGGTCCCCGTCAGCCGCGGCCAGCTCGCGAACGACTTTTCCTTTGCCGACCAGCGATTCCCGTTGATCGACCGGGGGCGAGGTATTCGCAAGCCAGTCGGTTGGCAGGCGGCGTTGTCGATCACCACGGCCGTCGCCAAGCCCGGATTCGCTCGGCCCTACGACGATGATGAAGGTCCGGACGGCCTGCGCCGGTACAAGCTGCGCCGCGATCAGCGCGGCAGCGCAGAGAACGCCGGCCTGCGGATCGCCCTGCGAGACCAGCTGCCCATTATCTGGTTCTACGGCGTGGCCCCGAGCATCTTCAATGCCATCTTTCCCGTTTATTTGACGGCTGAAGAACCGCAGCTGAACCAGTTCGTGCTTGCCCTGACTGAGGACCAGCGCACGGTGACACCGAACAGCCCGGTCGAGGCAACGTTTCGGCGCTACCTCATTGCCGAGACCAAGCGACGACTGCACCAACCGGTTTTCGCCAGCCAGGTCATGCTGGCCTACGAGACCCGGTGTGCGGTGTGCTCGCTCAACCACCGAGAGCTGCTGGATGCGGCGCACATCATCCCCGACACCGCGCCGGCTGGATTGCCAATCGTGGCGAACGGTCTGGCCCTGTGCAAGATTCACCATGCAGCCTACGACCGGAACATCCTCGGCATCCGCCCGGACTGCGTGGTGGAGATTCACTCGCGTCTCCTTGAGGAAATGGACGGACCGATGCTTCGACACGGCCTGCAGGAGCACCATGGCAAGCCACTCATGCAACGACCGCGCCGCCGGGTCGATCAGCCCGACCCGGATCGGCTGATGGAGCGCTACGCGCAATTCCGCGCGGCTTGATAAGCCGACCTCCGTCCTACGCTGCGCACACTAATTCGGCGGATTTTCTGGAAGGTCGGGGGCCGGCACGGGTGAGCAGTGGCCGGACAGCCACGTCGCGATTGCCGGCACATCAGCGCTTCCCGCGACCAGGTCGATCATGAACTGCTCGCCATCGTCGGCTGAGGTCAGCAGGCGTTGCCCATTTATGGCCAGGCAGGCCTTGGTCGTCAGCCATCTTCGAGTGAGGTAACGGGTCACTACTTCCCGAGCCGGTCGAGCAATTCGGAATCCTCAGCCGCGGCCGCATCGAAGATCTTGTCACGGGCGGCGGCGCGACGATCGGCAGCGATCCGGGACTGGATGGCGAGCACGGCGACCTCGTGCATCGACCGATGCTCGCGGGCCGCCTGCTCACGCAATGCCTCGGTGTCCTCCGGGCTGAGCTTCACGACAAACGCCATATCAAAACGATATCGCTGCCCGGCAAGGAACTTGAGGGCCGACGACCACCTACCAGCCGGCCTCGAGCACGACCGGCTCGTCACCGGGCGCGCACAGCTCCCGCAGCCGGGTGGCGTGCAGCGGGGTGGTCCGCCAGTGCGCGGTGAACGTCCTCGACCTGGCGTCGCAGACCAGTGACATGCGATGCGGGGTGTCGGCGAAGATCGCGTCGAGCAGCAAGGTCTCGGCGTCGGCCCAGCCGGCCGCGACCACCACCGGGGCGTGGCCGTCACCGATCCGCACGTCCACCACGTCGCCGGCGCCGTCGACGAGCACCACCCGCCCGCCGGCCCGGATACCGACCGAGGACAGCCCTTTCAAGGCTGCACATTCCCCGCCCAGCGGCGTGAAGTCGGCGTCCGTCCAGGCCGACCCGTCAGGCGTCCAGGAGGTGCCGGGTTCGGGCGCCAGGGACAGCGCAGCCAGCCGGTCGGCGAGGGCCCGGTCGGCCGGTGACGGTGGGACCGGGTTGGTTCCCATGGCCGGCAGCAGGTGCGCGTATACGGCATCGAGCACGAGCTGCAGGTGGGCGACAGCCGAGGTGATCGCGATGACCGCATCCTGCTCGGGCAACACCAGGCAGAACTGGCCCCAGGCGCCGTCGCCGCGAAAGCCGTGCCGGGCCCGCCAGAAGCCCAAACCGTAGCCCTGCTGCCAATCCGGGAATGGTTCGCCGGAGCTGTCAGAGTGCGCGCTGCTCGCGACTGAGGCCCAGCCGGCCGGCAGCAGCTGCTGGCCCTCCCAGCGGCCGTCGTCGAGGTAGAGCAGGCCGAGACGGGCCACCGCGTCCGGCGTGGCGAACAGACCGCTGTAGCCGAGGTCGGCCCCGGCCGGGTACTGCAGCCAGCGGATCGGGCCGACCCCGAGCGTGTCCAGCACTCGAGTGCGCAGCAGTTCCGACACCGTCAGGCCCGTCGCTCGCCGCACCAGCGCGGCGATGGCCATCACCGGCGACTGGTTGTAGGTGAACTTCGTGCCCGGCTCGTCCTCCACGGCCATCCGCAGGAACGCCCCCACCGGGTCGGTGGGGTCGGTCGCCACCGCGCTGCCCAAGGTCTCGTGCCGATGTCCGGTGCGCATCGAGGCGACCTGTAGCACGGTGCGGCCGCGGGCCCGCTCGGGCACCTCGGCCAGCGGGATCTCGGGGAAGTAGTCGAGCACGGGCGCGTCGAGCTCGACCAGCCCGTCACCGACGGCCAGGCCCAGCGCGGTCGCCGTGAACGACTTGCTCAGCGAATACAACAGCCCGAGACGGTCGAGGCGGAACGGCCACCACGCACCGGCGGCGATGACCTGCCGATGCCGGATCACGATGAGGCTGTGCGCCTCGACGCTGGGCTCGGCATCGAGGGCGTCGAGAAAGGCGGCGACGCCGGCCGGGTCGACACCCTGTTCGGACGGTGAGCTGGTCGGCAGCGGGATGGTCACCCTGGCACGCTAGCGCGCGTGGTCGGCCGCGGCGCAACAGCAACCCTTGGTTGACCAGCTCGAACCGCGCGGAGCACCTCGAATGCCGTCCTCCGCCAGATTGTTGGTTTCCCGGCATAGCGCCACCTATCCCTGAAGATCCGCACGTAAATCCCCCGTCACTCCAACCTTGCTGGCTATGCGCGGGCTGCCGCCAGAGGCCGGCCCCGGCCGCATCAGTCATACCAACGACGAGCAGCCTCGGCTACGACACACCCGCAGATAAACTCGACCGCGCGCTGCCGGAACTCCGGCGGGTGTGCGGCAGGCATTCCGGAACTCCTCTCCCAAGGCGATCATCGCCTCAGGTCAGGTGTGCGGGGAAGCGGGTCAGGGCATGCCTGCGGGTCGGTCGTGCCCCGGATGCGCGGTGTGCGAGCGGCAGAACTCACCCTCGCAATGGCCGCAGGTGAATCGAGCCTGCCGCTGACACTCGGCATGCTCGCAGGCGCCGTAGAGGTTGTCGGCGGCGAAGGACCGAGTGCTCTCTGGCCGCCGCGCCGCAACTTTGGCGGCGTGCTGGGTAGTCATTGCCCGCTCAGGCATCGGGCGTCAGGCCGACTTGGCCGCGGCTCGGTGCGGGGCGCCCAAGTCGTGCAGATATCGCAGCACGATCGTGTAGGACCGCACCAGGCTGGCTTCGGTGTAGGGCAACTGGAGCCGGGCGCAGTGCGCCCGGACGAGCGGTTGGGCACGACGCAGGTGAGCCCGCGGCATGCTCGGGAACAGGTGATGTTCGATCTGGTAGTTCAGCCCGCCGAGCATCTGGTCGGTGATCCAGCCACCACGCACGTTGCGAGAGGTCAGGACCTGGCGGCGCAGGTAATCGAGCTTCTCGTGCGCTCCGACGACGGGCATGCCCTTGTGGTTGGGGGCGAACGTGCACCCCATGTACAGGCCGAACACGGCCTGGTGGACGGCCACGAAGCACAGAGCATGCACGGGTGACAACAACCAGAAAATGGCCGTCAGGTAGGTCAGCAGGTGGACCAGCAGCAGGGCGACTTCGGTCCGGCGCAGCTTCGCCTCGCCGTGCCGGGCCAGCCATCGCACGCCGGAACCGTGCAGGTTCAGACCTTCCATCGTCAGCAGCGGGAAGAACAGGGCCGCCTGGTGGCGAGTGATTGCGCGGGCCAGCCTGCCCGTGCGATAGGCGGCGTGGTTCGTGGTGAAGACCAGCACTCCCTCGCCGATGTCGGGATCGTGCTCTTCGCGGTTGGGGTTGGCATGGTGCCGGTTGTGCTTGTCGGCCCACCAGCCGACACTCACCCCGGCCAACAGGTTTCCGGCCAGCAGCCCGACCACATTGTTGCCGGTCCGGCTGGCGGCAATCTGCTGATGCCCGGCGTCGTGGCCGAGAAATCCCCAGTGTGCACTGACAAGACCCAGCAGGACGGCCGCGGCGAGGACCCACCACGAGGCAGCCCAGGCAATGACGATTCCCCAGCCGAGGCCCTGCACGGCCAGCGTCGCAGCGAAGCGCAGCGCGTAGCGCCAGCGAGTCCGCTCCAGCAGTCGGGCCTCGCGGACCTGCTTGATCAGCACCGCGTAGTCGCTGCCGCGTTGCCGGCTGACAATCGCAGAATCAGCTGTCATCGCGGGCCGCTTCCCGTGCGCGGACTCTCCTGGTGGGAAGCGTGGATGGGGTGGCCAGCCTGACCCACCGTCCGCGCGCTAGTGCCGTCCCGGCCGCGTCGCCCTGCTGGCGAATCTTCTGCTCGGGCGCGATCACTGCGGCGTCCCGGTTGCGTCGGTCGGGGGAAGCTGACACACGCGGCTTTCCTCCTCGGGCACGTCCAACTCGGCCCAGACCCGTTTGCCCCGTCGGTGCGGCACGGTTCCCCATCTCCGGGACAGCGCATCCACGATCAACAGCCCCCGGCCTTGGGGCTGGAGCGGAGCCAAGTCCTGTTGCCGCGGTGCGCCCGGCCCGTCGTCCGTGACTCCCAGCACCAGGCACCGCCGGTGCAGGTCGATGTCGACCTCCAGTCGGTGCTCGCTTGCGTTGACCGCATTGGTCACCAATTCCGACACCACGAGCCGGGCCGTGGACAGGGCTTCGGTCCCGGCGAGGTCGGCCTGGACATGTGCGGTCACGAACTCGCGCGCCAGCCGGGGCGCGGACGGCGCCGACTGCAGGATCAGCGTGTCCGACCTACACACGAGTTCGCCGCCCAGAAGGAAAGGACGTGAGCTGAGCTGGACAGGCAATCGCCTGAACTGGAAACGAAAGATTCATGAAGCCCCATCGCGCCGCGCCGGCGCAGGTGCGTCGTTCGCCGAGGGCGAGGTCAGTAACCGGATGACTGACGTGCGACATAGCCTCAGTACAATAAGGGTACCAGTCCGCAAGCCCCCGCATGCCGACCGAGGCTGGCTGCAGGACGGGCACGGGCCGGCCATCCGGAAAAACCAGGAGCTGATTGAGGCACCTCCAGGCCGGGGCGCCGAGCGGCCCCGCCCAGAGGGTCGTTCAGACTGGGTGGACGTTCTCGGCCTGTGGGCCCCTCTGGCTGGCTACGACGTCGAACTCGACGCGTTGATTGTCCTCGAGGCTCTTGAAGCCGTCACCGGCAACGTTGGAGTGGTGGACGAAGACGTCCTTCGTGCCGTCGTCCGGGGTGATGAAGCCGAAGCCCTTTTCGCTGTTGAACCATTTCACGGTGCCTTGTGTCATGCCGGGTGTCCTCTCGGGGCCGTCCAGGCGCGCGCTGTGCGCTGCCCGGGTCGTGACGTGAGACGCCGCCGACCGGTCCGAGCCGGATGAGTGAGCGTTGTCGCGCGCTGCAGAAATCCCCGCGCGTCGCGACGTGAAGGACCAATGCCTAACCGGGCTGACCGTAGCACCGATCCGCTCCGCGTGGGTCCAGCTGTCCGCCCGTTCAGGCCGGCTGGCGACCGCATCTCGATCTTGCGCGGGGGCGCGGCCCGACGAACGCAGCGTAGAGTCGGCGCCACTGAGGCTATCTCGCACGCCAGCTGCCGCTGCTGGCCTCGCCCTCGGCGAAACAGCAAGCCCGACCTCTCCGGGTCGACAACGAGGCGCCATGTTGATTGTCCACGCGCTACCGGCTGCCGAGGCGTTCCGTGCGCGCAGTTCGATACGAGTTTGCGGCCGGCAATTCCCTTGTTCGGCCGGGCCTTCGTCCAGCCATTGCCGCGGCCACGCTCGCGGTGCCCCTGCCCCGTAGTACCGAGCCGCGACGGCAGCCAGAACTGACCTCTCCCGCCCATCGCAGAGGCTCATCTGGTTTTTAAGCCGGAATCACGCGAGAAACGTACGTCCACCAGCAACGACGAACGACCCGAATGGAGCCACCGATGAATGTCGACACCCATATTCTCAAGACCCTGCAAGCACGCGCGGCCAGTGACCGGCCGGTCACGATCAGCGACTTTGCCCGGCAACTGGGCGCCCACCCCGCCGTCGTGCTCGAGGCCGCCCGGCGGCTGGTCGCCAGCGGCCAGGCTGCCCCAGCCATGATTTCGGTTCACGGCGTACCCACTTTGCGCGGGCTGCTACCTGCCGCCTCGACCGCCACCTGATCGCCAGAAACGGGGCTCGGACGCCAGCGTGCACGGATAGCGTCGACGCTCGCGGGATAACCGCCCTCGTCGAGGCGCTGGAGGCGCGACCGGACGTCGAGCCATACGGGCTGACCGTGCTGCGGCGGGGCCGGCAGCTCGCGTCGGCCGCCTAGGGCCCCGTACCGACGGGACGCGTCCCGGCTGCTGTACTTGTTGAGCAAGAGCTTCACCTTGACCACGGTCGGCTTCGCGCCAACGGCTTGTTCGCACTCGATCAGTTCGCGGTTGGGGTCGGCGTGCTGCCGGTTGTGCTTGTCAGCCCACCAGCCAACACTCGGCCCGGCCAACAGGTTGCCGGCCAGCAGACCGGCGCCGTCGCCGGCGGGCATGCTCCGCGATCCAGTCTGATCCGCGTCGCCACCCGCCGCGACGCCGTGATCTTGACCAGCTACGGCGCTCACGCCGGCCGGCTCGAGTCAATGGTCGCTGGCTCCCCGACGGGAGGCTGCCCAGGGAGAAGGTCACCGAGTTGATCAGCATCACCTAGCGCCGCCCGGCGCCGAAGCGGAAGCCGGCCACGACTTGGTCAACCCAGATGCGACTGCGATATCGCGTCGGTTGCCGCGGACAGCGAGCGCATGAGTCAGCGTCCGGGTGTCAGCTTGGCGTTGCGTTCGACGCGGGAGGCGTCGGTGCCGGACTTGGCTGGCTTGGCCTTGACCGGCTGCTTGGGCTTGCGGCTTTCGCGGCCGGTCTTGTTCTTGCTCATGACGATGTGCCGTGACCCGGCGCCACGCCTTGACCCGGCATCGTCGGAGGTGGCGTCGAGGTCGTGGTGGCCGGGGTGTCGGCAAGGCGACGCGGGCGGAGATGTGCGATCGGAGCCCGCACAAACGACACCGAGGCGGCGGTGCGCGTGTCCCGGGGTGGCTGGACACGGCGGATGATCACGCGAGTGGACGGTGACGGGTCTGGCGTGGCGATGAGAGTGATGGCCATCAAAGGGCCCCGATCCGACCGCATCACGCGGCCTGGTGATGGTTCGTCGAAAGTCGAGGCCAGAGTCGAATGGCTGGCGTGCGAGATACTCGCGACCCCGCTGACGCTACACCGTTACCCCATCGCCGAGCCAGGCGGCAGCGCAGGGGGCTCGGTCGCAGCCTGCGCAGTCGCCGGCGTGTCTGCGTCGGGCTCGAGCCAGACTGGGATGCCAGGAGTGATCAAGATCGACCACTGTTTGGCGTCCTGGTCGATGAACGTGATCCAGCCGCCGCGGCTTGCGTGCGCGCCGATGGTCTCGGTGACCTTTCGGGTCGTCAGCCCGTCGAGCTCGAATGACAGGCTGGGCCCGTAGTGCAGACGTGGCATGTGCGCGCCCCCTTAATGGATCAGCATGGTTCTAGCCCGAACTCAACTGTTTGCTACCGGCATTATCATCGGGTCCCGCAGGGGAATTGGGAGCTGACCGGCGACCGGTCCGGGCTTGCGCGTTTGCGGATCCCGGCCGGAGGGCCCCTCGAGCTCAGGATGACCCGGCCGGCGTGCGAAAGACCGCTGCTACTAGGGACCATACGCGCTTGTCACCGATCGCGGGTGCGGCCGGCCGGTGGCCGGTTGGCCGATACTGGAGCAATGAGCAGTCTGCGGCGGCGTGTCGGTGCCCATCTGGTCGTGCAGGTCAACGAGCCGGTGCGGCTGACGGTCCAGATCGCGGCCTCCCGCGCCACGGCAGCCCACGTGGACGAGAGGATCTACGCCACCTGCGACGGTCGGCCCGGCATGCTGAGCGAGATCACGCTCGACGGCGGCCGGGTGCACGTGTGCCAGCCACCGCCGGGACGGCTGGAGATCGCCTACGACGCGGTCCTCAACGACACGCTCGACGGCGCGGCGGCAGACGCGATTGTGGGTGAGGCAGAGCGGATCGTGTACCGGCGGCCCAGCCGTTACGCCGAGTCCGACCGGCTCGCGCCGATGGCCCATGCCGAGTTCGCCGGCATCACCGCCCCCGGCGACCTGCTGCCCGCGGTGTCATCCTGGGTGGGATCGCGGCTGTCCTACGTGCCCGGCTCCAGCGGCCCCACCGAGGGCGCGGTGGACACGATGCTCAAGCGCCAGGGCGTGTGCCGCGACTACGCGCACCTGGTCATCGCCCTGCTCCGCGCCTTGGACGTGCCGGCACGTCTGGCCGCCGTCTATGCTCCCGGCCTGGATCCGATGGACTTCCACGCCGTCGCCGAAGCCGCCGTCGACAACAGCTGGCGGGTCGTCGACGCCACCCTGCTCGCGCCTCGCTCCAGCCTGGTGCGAATCAGCACCGGACGCGACGCCGCCGACACCGCGTTCCTGTCCAGCTACGGCGGCCAGGCGACCTTGCTCGACTCTCAGGTCACCGCCACCATCGACGGGCCTCTTCCCGCCGATGACATCACCGAACTGGTCAGCATTCGCTGACCGTCGGGGAAGTGCCCGATCAACGGTGTAAATGATCCGGCTGGCTAGATGATGCTGCTGGGAACGATTCGGGCGTGCGCCACTCGGGCATCTCGGCCTCGAGCGCGGCTCCAACACGCCCTTGCTCAGCCCCGATAGCAGCCCACCAGGTCTAGCGCCAGCGGCGGCCAGTTCGCCTGGTTGGGCCCCAGATCGAACCCACCCGCACCCGCCTGCGCATGGGCGGGTCTTCGGCATGAGCATCGCGGACCTCACTGCGCACCGCCGCCACGCGCCGGTGAGCGGCGTAGAGTCCGCATCACTGAGGCTATTCCGCACGCCAGCCACCATCGCTGGCCTCGCCCTCGGCGAACCAGCAACCAGATCCACTGGGATCTGTGATGAGGCGTGTCATGACCACCGCCCAATACCTCGTAACCAGCGATGACGAAGTTCTCGATGACCCCACCCGTGGCATCCAGCGGCGGTCGCGGATCAGCTTCCGCCAGCCTGTCTCGTCGACCGGATTCATCGACGCCGCCTGGTGGCCCTACACCTGCGACCTCACCGCCGAACTGCCCGCGCTGATGGACGTCGTGTGGACGGCCGGACGCGAGATCAACCGCATCACGTACCACCGCCGTGCGTGGAACCCGGCACCGCGCCGCATGCAGATTGAACGCCGTGTCGTCCGCCTCGGCGGCTTCACCGTCGGAGACCCGCACACCGTTACGCTTTCCGATCCCTGGGGATGCGAACGCATCGACATCCTCGTCGTTGCACCCGACACCGACCCCGCCGTAGCGCGACGTGTCTTCGACATCGCCAGCACAAGCGAGGACCCCTATCGGGGGCAGGAGATCGTCAACCAGGCCAACCGCGCCGCCGCAGACCCGGCAGGTTGATCGTGACGCGGCGCTGTGGTTCTTGCACCAGGCGACACGACTGCCGAGGGGAAGACCGGAATGCGGTTCGTCCACGATCGCGCCGCGCTCTCCCTCAGTAGCTCCTGGAGGTGAGCTGATAGCCGCGGGCGACCGCTTCGCCGCGGGGCAGCGCAAGGTCGGTCTCCCGCGAGATCACCTCGGTCAGCTCGTGCATCCAGAGCCCACTGAGCAGGCAGATCGTCGCCGACGGCCTGGGCAGGATGATCGACGTCCAGGTGGCGACGGTGTCGTCGAGCTCCGGGACACAGGTAGTAGCCGGGAGCGACCGGCTCGAGCTCGCCATCGCTGACCATTACATGTGCAGCATGTGTGAGCAATTCGTCCAGGGGGCGAGCCACGAATTCGCGCTCGCTACACCAGACCGGCGAGCAGCGGGACGCCGGGCAGGACGGTCAGGATCGATGGGCCGGGGTGCCAGCGCCGGCCGGCGTCGACGACCATGTCGAGGGCCTCGAGCTGGTGCCCGATGCGCCACAGCTCGCTGCGGAGGTCGCCGGCGGTGATCGGGTTGTTGCCGCGGCGCCACCCGGGCCCGAGCAGTGGCAGCACCGCCCGGGCCAGGTCGTCGGCGCTCATCGGCCCACGCGCGACCAGCAGCGCGGCGGCTCGCTCGGCCACGATCAGGTCGAAGGTGCCGGCCTCGAACCAGGACCGCAGCCGGCGCACCACCTGCCGGTCGTCGCCGGCTGCCTTCGTCGGTCGCAGGACACCTTTGGCCAGCCTGAGCAGCCCGACGCGGCGCATGATGTCGTGCAGGGCGGCCAGCGGCAGCAGATCCTCCTCGATGCTCGCCGGACGGTCGAGCGGGTGCCAGGTGGGCCGGTGTTGCTGCATCGCTCTCACTGTCACCCGCGGAAGCCGGCCGCCCGGCGTCAGCTTCACGCCGTCGCCGATGGCCTCGAGCAGCAGCCGGACGCTTTCCGGCACCTCACCAAGGACCGCGCGCACCTTGCCGTCGGCCGCAGCGAGATCGAACGGGCGCAGGGCGTCGCCGACCCAGTCGCGCAGCTGCGCATGATCGGGATGCCGTGGGTCGGCCAGGACCTGCAGCAGCTCGGCGTACCCGTGCGGGCCGCCGCAATCCTCGGGCGGGCAGTCCCCCGCGCCGTCAACGCACCCGGGCTGCGCGCCGCCGACGCCGATGACCTCGATGTCGTGCTCCCATCCGTCACCGAAGTCGTAGGCGTATGCGAACCCCGGCGGCAGCGCCGACAGGCGCACGCCGCGCTCGTCGACCTCGTCGTCGTCCCAGTCCTCGTCCTCGAGCGGGCGCGCGTAGCGGACCGACCCGGTGTCGAAGGAGTGCAGGTGTGAGTCGGTCCAGCCGAGCGCGACCTGCAGCACCTCGTGCAGCTCGTCGAGCGTGGTCGTGTCCGGGACGTCGACCGTGCGCGTCACCGCCGGGCTGACCTCGCGCAGCGTCACCCGCAACCGAATCGTCGTCAT
>Ga0187809_10000552_pt1 | contig 19603 bp, 17 predicted proteins | sample NC_wetland_sal_i_8_FD_132415 | JGI IMG/M metagenome (GOLD analysis project Ga0187809, IMG submission 132415) | Wetland sediment microbial communities from Neuse River Estuary, North Carolina, USA - ASW_4 | ecosystem: Environmental > Aquatic > Freshwater > Wetlands > Sediment | place: USA: North...
GCGCCGGGCAGGCCGGCGGTGACCGGATCGCGCTGCCCCAGCGCGGTGATCACCGGGCGGAACGCACCATCCGCCACGGCGCCGAACTGCGCCGGCGCGGCCGGCAGCACGCTGCCCAGCGGCGTCGCCGCCAGGCTGCCGGAGCCGGAGAACTCCGGCCCGACATTCAGCAGCAGCGCGCCCCCCTCGCGCACCCGCTCCGCGATGTTGGCGAGGTACGGCAGCGGCAGCAGGCCGCGGTTCTGGAAGCGGTCCAGGATGATCAGGTCGAACTCGCCGATCTTGTCCTGGAACAGCTCCCGCACCGGGAAGGCGATCAGCGCCAGCTGGTTCAGCGGCGTCATGTCGTCCTTGTCGGGCGGCCGCAGGATGGTGAAGTGCACCAGATCGACCGAGGGATCGGATTTCAGCAGCCGCCGCCAAGTGCGCTCCCCCGGCGTCGGCGCACCGGAGATCAGCAGCACGCGCAGCCGGTCGCGCACGCCGTTGATCTCCACCACGGCGCGGTTGTTCAGGGTGGAGACCTCACCCGGCAGCTTGTCGGCCGACATCTCCACCACCGTGGGACCGGCGCGGGTGATCGGCACGGTGATGTCCTGCTCGCGGCCGACCGGCACGTTCTCGGTCACCGGCGGCTCGCCGTCGCGACGGATCGTCAGGTTGGCGGAGCCGGCCGGATGCGGCACGCCCAAATCCTCGATCGCCACCTTCAGCGTCACCGACTTGCCGACGATGCCGTAGCCCGGCGCCTCGATCACCCGCAGCCGCCGGTCGATTTCTTCGCCCTTGGCCGGGATCAGCACGTTCAGCGGCGCGCCGCCGGGCGTGGTCTTCGGCACGTCGTGGATCTCGCCGTCGGTGATGGCGATGGTGCCCGCCAGCCGCCCACGCGGGATGTCGCCCATCGCTCGGCCGATGGCGGCGAACAGCCGCGTGCCGGCGTCGCCGCTCTCCGGCACGGTGATGGTACGCAGCTCCAGCCCCGGCATCTTCTGCGCCTGGGCGGCGATGGCGGCGCGGGCTTTCTCGGCCAGCTGCAGGCGGTCGCCGATCTTCATGGAATCGGTGTGGTCCACCACCAGCAGGCCGATATCGGGCAGGCCCTGCCAGGTCTCCTCCACCAGCCGCGGGCCGGCGAGCCAGACCAGCAGCACCGCGAAGGCCGCCAGCCGCAGCAGCGTGCCGCGCGCCCGCCGCCACGCGGCAAGCCCCACCACCAGCAGCGCGACACAGGCGAGCAGCGCGATGCCCCAGACCGGGATCAGCGGGTCGAAGCGCAGCGCGGCAATGGCCTGCTCGGGGTGCATCAGCGAGTCCCCCCCGTGCGCCTGCGGAGGCGCCGGAACCGCACCCCCGCCTCATGGCCAGCGCAACCACCGTCATGGCCGTCATGGCCGCCGCAACCACCGTCATGGACGCTGCAACCACCGTCATGGCCGGCGAAGGCCGGCCATCCACGACTTCTCCGTGCACTCTGCTGCAAAGACGTGGATGGCCGGCCTTCGCCGGCCATGACGGTGGTTGGGTTCGCCAACGAGTTCTTACCCCGGCCAGGCGGTAGCACATCCCGACCCCATCGGAATCGGCTGGATTGCCTGGTCAGACCCGGCCTCGGCCCAGGCATGGCGAACACGCCGCTCACTGTCCCAGCCTCTCGAGTATCGCCGGCACGTGCACCTGGTCGCCCTTGTAGTTGCCGGTCAGCGCGTACATCACCAGGTTCACCCCGAACCGGTACGCCATGGTGCGCTGCTCCGCGCCGCCCGGAATCACCGCGTAGGGATTGCGGCCGTCGGCATCCACCGCCCAGGCCGCCGCCCAGTCGTTGCCGCCGATCACCACCGGGCTGACGCTGTCGTTCAGCCGGTCTGGATCGCGCTGCACCCACACCGTCGCGCCGGTATAGCGCCCGGGAAAATCGTGCAGCAGGTAGAACGACCGCGCCAGCACGTGGTCGGTGGTCAGCGGCGCCAATGGCGGGATCACCAGCCCCTTCGCCACGCGCCGCAATGCCGCGTCGGAGCCCGGGGCGAATCCGGCCCCCGAGCCGGAATCCCGCGTGTCGATCAGGATGATGCCGCCGTTGCTCATGAACTTGTTCAGCGCCGCCGCCTGCTCCGCGGTCAGCGGCTGCGCATCGGCGGTGATCGGCCAGTACAGCAGCGGGTAGAAGCTCAAATCGGTCTGTCCGGGCGTCACGCCGTCCGGCTCCACCAGCGCCGCCGCGGTCCGCTGGTTGACGTATTCCGACAGCCCCTCCAGGCCGGCCTTCGACACGGCATCGACCTGGGCGTCGCCGGTGACGATGTACGCCAACCGGGTCGCCAGCGCCGGATTGGCCACGGTGTCCAGCGCATGCGCCGGCGTGCCGGCCAGCAGCAGCAGCGGCAACGCCACCGCCGCCACCGCGCGCGTCCGCAGCAGCCCGCGCAGCGCCAGCGCGATCAGCATGTCGATCGTCAGCAGCAGCACCGCGAAGGCCAGCAGCGGCGGGCCGAGTTCGCGTTCCGGCACCGCGGAGGCCAGCTGCTCCACCCGCGCGCCCAACACCATCGGTGCCGGCTCGGGCGCCGGCACCGCGGCGCCGAGGTTCAGCGCGCGCCGTCCGTTCTCCGGCCCGTACAGCCCGGGCGGATGCTGCGGCGACGCCGCGGTCTTGTCGAAGGCATCCGCCGCCAGCCCCACGGCGGATTGCGGCGGCGTGGACAGCTGGCCGAACCCGTCCAGCATCTCCGCCGGCGACAGCACGGTGTGCGGCGGCTCGGTCGCCACGCCCACCGACAGTGCCACCAGCCGGCGCAGCATGTCGACGAACAGCCCGGCCAGCGGCAGGTTCGACCAGTCGGCATTGGCGGTGACGTGGAACAGCACGATGCGGCCGGCGCCATGGGTCGTCGCAGTGACCAGCGGCGTGCCGTCCTTCAGCGTCGCCCAGGTATGCGCCGCCAGGTCGGCACTCGGCTGCGCCAGCACCTGGCGGGTCACGGTCACATCGGCCGGCACGGTCAGCCCGGCGAACGGCGAGCTGGCCGGGAACGGCGCCAGGCCGGCCGGCTTGCTCCACGACATGGCGCCGCCGAGCGCGCGGTCGCCGCTGAGCAGGGTCACCGGGATCAGCGGGTCGGTCTCGCCGACCGGCTGCTGCGCGGTGCGCGGGCCGGCGAAGCGGATCAGCAGCCCGCCCTCCGACACGAATTTCGCCACGGCGGCGCGCTCGGGTCCGGACGGCAGCGGGTCGTCCGCCAGGATCAGCACCGACAGCTTGCGCTTCAGCAGCGTCTCGATGCTGCCCTCGCGCAGTTCGGTGTACGGCCGCAGGGCTCGGCTGAGGAAATACAGCGGCCCGGTGAAGGGCGTGTTGGCGGCTTCCTGGTCCCCGGCGACCATGCCCACCGGGCGGCGGCGCCAGCGCTCATCCAGCAGGAACACCGATCCGGCGGAAGGCGGCCCCTGCAGCACCAGGCGCGCCAGTTCGTTGCGCATCTCCGGCGGCAGCACGATGCCGGCCGAACCGGTCGAGGCCCGGGCCGGCAGCGCGATCGTGGCCCGCGCGAGGGTGCGGCCGTCGCCGGTCTGCGCCAGCACCACGGCGGTGGCCGGTGCCGGCTGCGGCGCCTGGGCCATGCGCACGACCAACCGGCTGGCGTCGCTGTCCGGCGGCAGCAGCATGCGCGCCGGGCTGGCATCGCAGCACAGTTCGCTGACCGTGCCGGCGCCGCGCAAGGCGGCGGCGAACCGGGGGAAATCCGTGCCGTCGGTCAGCCCGTCGGCGACATACACCACGGCGGCGCCGGTCTCCCGCCATTGCCGCAGCGCCGCGGCGGCGGCGGCGCGGTCGGCGGGCCAGGGCTCCGGCCGCAGCGCTTCCAGGCGGGACCGCAGGTCGGCGATCGGCATCACCGTGGTGACATGCGGCGCGGCGCCCGTTTCATCCGCCGCGGTGGCGAGCATCGCCGCCTTGCGCCCGGTCCGCGCCGCGCGGTCCAGCATGGTGTTCGCCGCCTGCATGCGCTTCGGCCAGTCGGCGGCGGAGGCCCAGCCATTGTCTATCACCAGCAGCACCGGCCCGCTGCCGGGGAATTCCGTGCCGGCGTTCAGCACCGGGCGCGCCAGCGCGACGATCACCAGCGTGGCGGCCAGCATGCGCAGCGCCATCAGCCACCACGGGGTGCGCGCGGGGGTCTCTTCCGCGGCGTGCAGGCCCAGCAGCAGGCGGATGGCCGGGAAGGTCTCGCTGCGCGGCGCCGGCGGGGTGACGCGCAACAACCACCAGAGCAACGGCAGACCGAGCAAGGCGAGCAGCACCCAGGGTGCGGCAAAGATCATTTGAGGCCCAAGGCGGTGTACAAGGCGAGCAACGCGGTCTCCGGCGGATGGTCGGTGCGGTGGATACCGAATCCGAAGCCGGCAGCGCTACAAATCGCCGCTATGCCATCCTGCTGCGCCTTCAGCCGGCGCGCATACGCGTCGCGCACCGACTCCACGCGCGGGATCAGCGTTTCCCCGTCGCGTTCCAGCCCACGGAAGCGGATGCGGCCGGTGTAGGGCAGCAGCGCCTCGGCCGGATCGAGGATCTGCAGCAGGTAGCCGGTGCTGGGCGCGGCGCTGAGACGGCCCACCACGGCCTGGATCTCCTCGAGCGGGCTGAGGAAGTCGCCGAACAACACCACGCTGCCGTGGCGCGGCACAGGCAGTGTCGGAGGCAGCCCGCTGGCTTCATCCGGCAGTTCGGCAAGGTCCTGCGCCAGGCGGTCCAGTCCGCCGCGGCCCCACAAGGCGCGGGCGCCGTCACGCAGCATCAGCACGCGCTCCCCGCCGCGCAGCAGCAGGGCGGCCAGGGCGAGCAGCAGCAGGTCGGCGCGCTCGCGCTTCTCCAGCGGCACGGACTGGGAGTGCCAGCGCATCGAGGGCGAACCGTCGCGCCACAGGCAGATGGTTTGCGCGGCTTCCCATTCGGTCTCGCGCACGAACCAGCCATGCGGCGCCGGGCGGCCGGATTTCGCCGACTGGCGCCAGTCGATGCGGCCGACCGGGTCGCCGGTGACAAAGCGGCGGAACTGCCAGAAGCTGTCCCCCTGTCCGACGCGGCGGCGGCCGTGCACGCCCTGCGCCACGGTGCTGGCCACGCGCTCCGCCGCCACCAGCAGCGGGGGAAGGCTGGCGGCCAGCGCCTCGGCACGGCGGGGGTCGATCACGGGCATGGAGGAGGCGCCGTCTCCGTTCCCCGCGTGTCGTGGCCGGCCATGACGTGGGGATTACCCAACTTTCGCCACCAGCCGCTCGATCACGTCGTTCAGCGCCACCCCGTCGGCGCGGGCCGAGAAATTCAGCGCCATGCGGTGGCGCAGCACCGGGCGCGCCAGCGCCACCACGTCATCGACACTCGGCGCCAGCCGTCCGCCCAACAAAGCGCGGGCTCGGCTGGCCAGCATCAACGCCTGCGCCGCGCGCGGACCCGGCCCCCAGGCGACCTGCCGGCGCACCACCTCGTCCGTGGAGCTTTCCGGCCGGCCGCTGCGCACCAGCGTGAGGATCGCTTCCAGCACCTTCTCTCCCACCGGGACGCGGCGGATCAGCGCCTGCGCCGCGATCAGCTCCTCCGGCGTCATGGCCGGGGCGGGGCGCGCATCGGTGGCGCCGGTCGTCGCCAGCAGCATGGTGCGTTCCGCCTCAAGCTCCGGGTAGCCGACCACGACTTCCAGCAGGAAGCGGTCGAGCTGGGCTTCCGGCAGCGGATAGGTGCCTTCCTGCTCGATCGGGTTCTGCGTTGCCAGGACGTGGAAGGGCCGCGGCAGACGGTGTTCCACGCCGCTCATCGCCACCCGCTGCTCCTGCATCGCCTGCAGCAGGGCGGACTGGGTGCGCGGGCTGGCGCGGTTGATCTCGTCGGCCATCAGCAGCTGGCAGAACACCGGGCCGGGGACGAAACGGAAGCTGCGGCGGCCATCCGCTTCGTCCAGCACCTCGCTGCCGATGATGTCGGCCGGCATCAGGTCGGGGGTGAACTGCACGCGGTTGGTGGCGAGGCCGAGCACCACGCCCAGCGTCTCCACCAGGCGGCTCTTGCCCAGGCCGGGCACGCCCACCAGCAGCACGTGGCCGCCGGACAGCAGCGTGATCAGCGTCTGGTCGATCACTTCGTCCTGGCCGAAGATCACCCGGCCGACCGCGGCCCGCACCCGCGCCACGCGCGCACCCAGCGCCTCGACGTCGGCGATGATGTCGCCGGATTCCTGTGGCGGCATCATCATCCCTGGATTTGCCGCGCCATGTGGCGCGCCAGCCATACCCGCCGCCATAGAGCACTCACTTTCAGAGTTTCTGTCCGTCGCCGTCATATAGGCACTTTCCGCGGCAGGGGGATGCTTCCTATATCGCCTGTCCGAGAGGAATTTTCCCGAGCACTGGAGACGGTTCCGTGAACGAGGCCAGCACATCCGCGCCACTCGCGGCGGCCATTGCCCGTGGCCGGGCGATGTCGAAGAATCTCGGTATGCCGCTGGCTTTTGCCGACGATCCCGCGCCGCCCCGGCCGCGCCGAACCCCGGTGGAATGCGGCGATCTGCCCTTCGTGATCCGCCGTGACGGCAGTTGGCTGTATCGCGGCACGCCGATCAATCGCAAGGAACTGGTGTGCCTGTTCGCCAGCGTGCTGCGGCGGGAACCGGACGGATCCTTCTGGCTGCAGACACCGGCGGAACGCGGACGCATCGACGTCGAGGACGCCCCCTTCGTCGCGGTGGAACTGGACTGGACCGGCGACGGCCGCCAGCAGGTGCTGTCGTTCCGCACCAATGTCGATCAGGTGATCACCGCCGGGCCGGACCATCCCATTCGCATCGCGCATGACATCCTGACCTGCGAGCCCACCCCCTACCTGCACGTGCGCGCCGGCGCCGGGCATCTGGCGATCGAGGCGCGCATCAACCGCGCGGTCTACTACGAACTGGTGGCGTTGGCGGTGCCGGAGTGGGTCGGCTGCCGGCGCATGCTTGGCGTGTGGAGCCGCGGCAAGTTCTTTCCCCTCGGCGAAATGCCGTCCGGCGAAGAGTGAACGGCGCGGAGCTGCGCGCCCGGCTGGCCGCGATCGCGGTGGCGCCGGACGATGGACACGTGGCCTATGGCGCCGACGTGCTGGAGGTGCTGGACGCCTCGCCGATACCCGCCGCGGTGCTGGTGCCGGTGGTGATCGGCCCGCTGCCGGGCGTCCTGCTGACCAAGCGCAACGCGCATCTCAATGCCCATGCCGGGCAGGTGAGCTTTCCAGGCGGCCGCATCGACCCCGGAGAGACCCCGGAGGCGGCGGCGTTGCGCGAAGCCGAGGAAGAGGTCGCGCTGGACCCTCGCCACGTCCAGGTGCTTGGCCGCATGGCGGACCACGTGACCGGCACCGGGTTCCGCATCACGCCGATCCTGGGCGTGCTGCCGCCCGGCCTGCAATTGCGCCCGTCGCCGCATGAGGTGGAGTCGGTGTTCGAACTGCCGCTCGACGTGCTGCTGGACCCGCAGGCGCCACAGCGCCAGCGCCGGCAGGTGCGCGGCCAGTGGCGGGAATACTGGGTCTGGCCGCACCCCGAGCACTTCATCTGGGGCGCCACCGCCGCGATCCTGGTGCACCTGGCGCAGAAGCTGCGGGGCGCGCGGTAGCAATCCGGGCGGCCCGAAGTTTTTACGCGCCGGCGAACACCACCACCGTCGTGGCCCGCGACGGGAGTGTCATCCAGTCCCGCACCCTGAATCGCGAATTCCACCTCTCCCGCTTGCGCGGTTGGGCCGCGAAGCGGACCGACGCGGCGAACGCAGTGAGCCGGGTGAGGGGCGGCTTATCGCGAAGCAGCGTGATGAGCCGCCCCTCTCCCGCGTCGCTTCGCTCCGCGACGTCGCCCGCTCGCGGGAGAGGTGATCCCGCCGGGCCTGTACCGCTGATTCCGACAGACTGCCTTACGCTGCTATGCGCTCCATGCCGGCCATGTAGGGCCACAGCACCTCCGGGATCAGGATGGAGCCGTCGGCCTGCTGGTGGTTCTCCATCACCGCGATCAGCGCGCGTCCGACCGCCACGCCGGAGCCGTTCAGCGTATGGAGATGGGCGGTGCCCTTGCCCTCGGCCGGGCGGAAGCGTGCGTTCATCCGGCGGGCCTGGAAGTCGCGGCAGTTGGAGCAGGAGCTGATCTCACGCCATGCCTGCTGTCCGGGCAGCCACACCTCGAGGTCGAAGGTGCGGGCCGAGGCAAAGCCGGTATCGCCGGAGGACAGCACCACCCGGCGGAACGGGATCTCCAGCAGGCTCAGCACCTTCTCGGCGCAGCCCGCCATGCGTTCCTGCTCCTCGGCGCTGTGGTCCGGATGGACGATGGAGACCATCTCCACCTTGCGGAACTGGTGCTGGCGCAGCATGCCGCGGGTGTCGCGGCCGGCGGCACCGGCCTCGGCGCGGTAGCAATCGGTCAGCGCGGCGATGCGGATCGGCAGGTCCTTCTCGGCGATGATCTCGCCCGCCACGGTGTTGGTCAGCGGCACCTCGGCGGTGGGGATAAGCCAGCGGCCATCGGTGGTGTGGAACAGGTCCTCGGAGAATTTCGGCAGCTGTGCCGTGCCGTACACCGCCGCGTCGTTCACCAGCGACGGCACGACCAGCTCGGTGTAGCCGTGTTCGCGGGTGTGCAGGTCCAGCATGAACTGGCCGAGCGCGCGCTCCAGCCGGGCGAGCGGGCCGCGCAGCACGACGAAGCGGGTGCCGGCGAGTTTCGCGGCGGTGGCGAAATCCATCATGCCGAGGGTCTCGCCGAGTTCGAAGTGCTGCTTCGGCTGGAAGCCGAGGTCGCGCGGCTCGCCGACCTGCTTCAGCACGACATTGGCGGTCTCGTCGGGGCCGTCGGGCACGTCGGGATCGAGGATGTTGGGCAGGCCTTCCAGGATGCGCCGGATCGCCTCGTCCAGTTCGGCGGCGCGTCGCTCCAGCCCTTCCATCTCGCCGCGCAGCGCCGTGGCCTCGGCTTCGAGCGCGGCGGTGTCGGCGCCGCTGCGCTTGCCCTGACCGACCTCCCTGGACAAAGCGTTGCGTCGCGCCTGCCTGTCCTGCAGCGCGGTCTGCACCGCGCGAGGCTCGCCATCCAGTGCCAGGATCTCCGGCGACACCGAAGACAGCCCGCGGCGCGCCATGGCGGCATCGAAGCCGGCGGGGTCGGTGCGGATGGTGCGGATGTCGTGCATGCGGGAGATACCTGGTTGAATCACGAGGCGACGGCGTTGAGTCGCGAGGCGACGGAGATCGAGGTTGAACGCCTCCCCCCATCGCCTGGCGGGTTGGGGCCGCGAAGCGGACCAAGGGTGGGGCGAGGGGGAGGCGTCCGGCCCCTGCCCTAAATCACACCTCCACCGGCTTCGGCTCGACGAACTTGGCCGAAATGATGGAAATCTCGTACAGCAGCAGCAATGGCAGCGCCAGGCCGCACTGGGTGATCACGTCGGGCGGGGCCAGGATGGCGGCGATGACGAACATGCCGACATAGGCATAGCGGCGGAACCGCTTCAGGCCCTTCGAGGTGACGATCCCCACCTTGGCCAGCAAGGTCAGCGCGACCGGCACCTGGAAGGTGATGCCGAAGGCGAAGATCAGCTTCATCACCAGGTCGAGGTATTCGCTCACCCGCGGCAACAGCTCGATCGGCATGCCGCCGCCGCCGGTCGGCGTCTGGAAGCTGGCGAAGAATTTCCAGGCGAAGGGGAAGACGAAATAGTACGCCAGCGCCGCGCCCATCAGGAACAGCACCGGCGTGGCGACCAGGAAGGGCAGCAGCGCCTTCTTCTCGCTGCGGTACAGGCCGGGCGCGACGAACAGCCAGATCTGCGAGGCGATGACCGGAAACGACAGGAACGCCGCGCCGAAGAACGCCACCTTGATCTTGGTGAAGAAGGCTTCGTACAGCTGGGTGTAGATCAGATGCGGATCGGGATTGCCCGTTTCGCGCATCACTCCGGCCAAAGGCTCCGCCAGGAAATAGTAGATCTGGCTGGAGAAGTAATAGGAGAAGAAGAAGCACAGGAAGAACGCCACCACCGACCACAGCAGCCGGCGGCGCAGTTCGAGCAGGTGCTCGAGCAGCGGCATCGGCTTGTCGTGGATCGGATCGAGCGGATCGTCTTCGATATCGGCCATGCGGCTGGTTTCACTCATCTCGGTCGGTCAGCCCGTATGGCGGGATCGGCGTTCCTGCGCGACCTCGGGCGGGATGAAAGCCGGCGGTTCCGGTTCTGCCTCCGCCTCCTGCTGGATCAACAGCGGCTCGGGCGGCGTCGCGTTTGGCGGGATGAAGGCCGGGGCCTCGATGCGCCCGTGCTGCACACGGTCGGCATCGGCCGGACGGGGCAGGTCCAACACGGCGGCTTCGGCCACCGTGACCTCCGGTTCCGACCCGGTGGAGCTGGTCTCCGGCGCCGGTTCGAACGGATTGCCGGTCAGTGTCTCACGGATCGCGCCGTCGGCGTCGATGTGGCGGTCGATCTCGCCACGGATGTCGAAGTTGCGGATCTGGTTGAACTGGTCGCGGACGTCTTCGAGATTGGCCTCGCGCACCATTTCATCGACATGGGTCTGGAATTCCGACGCCATGCGGCGCGCCTTCTTCACCATGCCGGCGACGGTGCGGATGGCGACGGGCATGTCCTTCGGGCCGATCGCCAGCAGGGCGACGGCGGCAATGACGGCTATCTCAGACCAGGCGAAATCGAACATGTTTGGTGTGCTGGCTCCAGGCGGCGCTAGGTAGCAGGAAAGGGAGCCTGCGGAAACACGCGGCTATCAGGAACACGCGGCGAGCGTCCTCCGGCATTCGTGCCGCTTCGCTCAGCCCCGCTCCGCCTGTTCCGGCGCGTGTCCCGCCGGCGCTTCAGGTTCGGCCGACTCGTCCTCCGGCGCTGCGGGTTCGGCCGCCTCGTCCTCCGGCGCTGCGGTCCGGTTCGGCGTGACCTGCGCGTCGCTGGCCTGCGGCGCCGGGATCGGCGGCGCATGTTCGCCCCCGTCGTCGGGGTCCCTGTGGGGCGAATCCTGTTCGGCTGCGGTCTCCGACTCCCTGTCCGTGGCGAGTTCCCCGTCCGCGGCGAGCTCCCCGCCCGCGGCGAGCTCCCTGTCCGTGGCTTGTTCGCTCCCGGCATCCGGCGCCCGGTTCGGCTGCGGCGGTGCCAGCAGCAAATCCTCCCGGCGCGGCAGGTCGCGCAGGTCCTTCAGTCCGAACTGCGCCAGGAAATGCGGGGTGGTGCCCCATAATGTCGGCCGGCCGGGGGATTCCCGGCGGCCCTTCGGCGCGATCAGGCTGGCCTCCAGCAGCGTGTCCAGCGTCTGCTGCGACAGCGCGGTGCCGCGGATTTCCTCCACCTCCGGCCGGGTCACCGGCTGGTGGTAGGCGATGATCGCCAGCGTCTCCATCGCCACGCGCGGCAGCCGGCGCGGCACCTCCACCACCTTGCGCAGCAGCGGCGCGAGGTCGGGCGCGGTGCGGAACTGCACGCCGCCGGCGACGTCCACCAACTCCACCCCGCTGCCGGCGTAGCGCAGGCGCAACGCGGCGATCACCGCGTCCGCATCGGCCTCGTGCGGCAGGAGCTGGGTCAGCGCGCGCGGCGTCACCGGTTCGGCACTGGAAAACACCAGGGCCTCGGCCAGCCGCAGCGACTGTTCGTCCGGCTGGGCGGGCTGGGGCGCCGCGACAAGCGGCTCCGCTCCGGCATGGTCCGCCGCGGCCTGAGCTGCTTCCGCCGCCTCGGCCTCCGACGCCTCCGGCCGCTGCGGCGGGGTTTCGGGAGGGTCGCTCATGCGCCCTCCTCTACCCTGAAGCTGCCGGCGCGCACCAGGATCGGGCCGAAGGCGTGATCCTGCCGCAGCGACGCGACGCCGCTGCGCGCCATCTCCAGGCTCGCCAACAGCGTGGAGGCCATCGCCGCCCGCCGTTCCGTCGCGGCGGTGAGGGAGTCGGGAAGGAACCGCTCCAGGCTGGTCCAGTCCGGCAGCGTGCCAAGCATCGCGCCGAGACGCTGCAGCGCGTCCTGCACCGACCACAGGGTCAGCGCCCGGGCACGGTACCGCTGCGCCTTGGTGCCGCGCCGCACGGCGGTCAGGTAGGCGCGCACCAGGGCGCCCAGATCCATTGCATAGCGGGAGCGGTCGATCTCCGTATGGTCCTCCGGCGCGCCGCGGGCGAAGACGTCGCGGCCGAGTTGCGGACGTTCGGCCAGCCATACCGCCGCGCCGCGGATGGCGGACAGGTCGCGCAGGCGGGCGGCGAGGATGCCGGCGGCGTCCTCGGCTTCCTCGCCGTCATCGGGCGTGGCGGGGACCAGCAGGCGGGATTTCAGCCAGGTGAGCCAGGCGGCCATCACCAGCCATTCGGCGGCGAGTTCCAGCCGGATGCGGCGGGCGCTCTCGATCACCGCCAGGTACTGCTCGACCAGCGCCAGGATGGAGATCTTCGCCAAATCCACCTTCTGTGCACGGGCCAGGTCCAGCAGCAGGTCGAGCGGTCCGTCGAACCCCTCCAGGTGCAGGACCAGGCTGTCAGGCGAGTCAGACATGGACCACGCCGGTTCCGCCGTGGCCGCTCAGCAGGAACAGGATGTGCAGCGCCCAGGGCAGGACGAAGTCCAGGGCCGCGGTGAAGGGATCGAAGTCGATGCCGAAGTCGCGCAGGATATAGGGCAGCAGGAAGACCACCAGGATCACCACCAGGATGCCGGCACGCTCCACCTGCGCCCAATAGCGGGCCAGGTTGAGCGGCAGCAGGCCGACGGCAATGCGGCCACCGTCCAGCGGCGGGATCGGCAGCAGGTTGAACAGGCCCAGCACCAGGTTGAACAGGATGAAATAGAGCAGGAAGGTCCCCAGGATCGGATGCTGCGCCAGCGCGACGTCCAGCGGATCGATATTCCGCGGCAGCAGGACGTGCGGCAGCGGCAGCAGCAGGGCACCGATCCAGGCGAGGAAGAAGTTCATCAACGGTCCGGCGGTCGCGACCAGCGCCATCCCGCGGCGGGGATCGCGGAACTTCCAGGCGGCGACCGGCACCGGCTTGGCCCAGCCGAACATGAACCGCACCACGTGGGGCGGAACCAGCAACTGCGACAGCAACAGGACGCCCGGCAGCAGGAGCGTGCCGAACCGGTCGACATGACGTAGCGGGTTCAGCGACAGCCGGCCGGCCTCCCGCGCCGTGGTGTCGCCGAGGGCGAGGGCGGCGTAACCGTGCGCCAGCTCGTGCAGGATGATCGCCGGGATGGCGGCAGCGACCGCCAGAACGACCTGGAGCGCGACGCCGTTCACGCGAACAGCCGATCTCGTTCCGCGGCGAGGGCAGCGGGATCAAGCGCAAGCCGGCGGGATGCGGCCAGGGCCCGGGCGGCGGCGAGGCGAACCGATGCGGCGGCGGAGACAGGTGGGACCGCGGCCAGCAGATCGGCGGTCGGGCCGAAATCGCCGGCGCAGTACAGCGCCAGGTCGCAGCCGGCCGCCAGCGCCCGCACCGCCCGTTGCGCGGGTGCGCCCGACAGCGCCCCCATTGCCAGATCGTCGCTCACCAGAACTCCTCCAAAGCCAAGCCGTCCGCGGATGATCCCCTGGATCACCGCCGCCGACAGCGTGGCCGGCTGATGCGGATCCCACAGGGCATACACGATATGGGCGGTCATCAGCCATGGCAGATGGGCAAGCCGGCCGAAGGGCAACAGGTCCGGGCGCAGATCGGCGGCGTGCACCCGCGGCAGGGTGAGGTGGCTGTCCACCAGTGCCCGCCCGTGCCCGGGGGCGTGTTTGCCGACGGGCTGCACGCCGGCGGCGAGCAGCCCGTCGGCGACGGCGCGGGCGAGGCGGGCGACGGTCTCCGGGTCGCGGCCGAAGGCGCGGTCACCGATGACGTCGCTGGCGCCGGGCACGGTCAGGTCCAGCACCGGCGCGGCGACGACGTCGAAGCCGGCACTCCGGCAGTCGGTCCCGATCAACGCGCCGGTCAGCCAGGCGGCACGCAGCCCCGCCCGCCGGCTCGCGGCATAGAGGCGGCCGTGCTCGCCGGCCGGCGGGTGGGCCCGCCAGTGCGGCGGGCGCAGGCGGGCGACGCGGCCGCCTTCCTGGTCCACCATGAGCAGGGCGGTGGGTGGCAGCGTGCGACGGAGGTCGGCGATCAGGGCGGCAAGCTGCGCCGGGGTTTGCACATTGCGGGCGAACAGGATCACCCCGGCGGGAGGATGGGCGCGGAAGCGTTCGGCTTCCGCGTGCAGAAGTTCCGGGCCGGCGAGGCCGACGATCGCCGCCTTCATCGGCCGGGCAATGGGCTGAGCGTCCTCAGAAATCCGCCACCGTGCAGGCCAAACCCTTCGCCCGGGCTTCCTGGCAGAACGCCCGGGCCGCTGCCTGATCGGCGAATCCGCCGGCACGCACGCGCCAGAACACGTGGCCGGCGTGCTCCACCTTGCTGAATATCGGCTGATGACCGGCCAGCAGGCCGGGGACGCGGCGGCTCAGGTTGCGCCATTCGACCTTGGCCGCCTCCTCCGACGACAGCGCCGCCAGTTGCACGCGGGCCGTGCCAGCGCCGGTTCGTGCGGCCGCGACGGCCCTGTCATGCGCCGCGGCCGGCTGCGGTACCGGCCTGGCCGCGGCCGGCTGCGACTCGGACCTGGCCGTGGCAGGCTGCGGCACGGTCCTCGCCGCGGCCGGCTGCGACACGGTCCTCGAAGCGGCCGGCTGCGCCGGCGGGCGAGCTTCGGCGGGCTTGGCCGGAGCGTGCGCTGCCGCCACCGTCCTGGCCGGATGTTCGGCCGCGGCAGGCGCGGGGACCGGCTGCTTCGGCGCCGATGCAGGCTCAGCCATGGCGTGTACCGCGGGCGTGGCTGGCGGCGGCGGAGGCGGTGCACGCAGCGCCTGCGGATCGGGCACTTCCGGCGGCGGCGCCAGCTTGTCCACGCTGGTGTCGGTGCCGCCGGAGAAGATGTCGTTGCCGACGCCCTGCACCTGCAGGCCGCCCGGATTGGCCGGTTTCACCCGCACCGGCCCGGATTGCGGTTCCAGCACCGGCACGCCGTGATGGCCGCCCCCGAGCATCGACCAGCCGCCGACGATCAGCACCAATGCTCCGCCGATGCCGGCGGCGATCAGCGCGAGGCGCCTTGTGGCCGGGTCCATGCCACGGTGGCGCGGCACGCGATAGGTCGGGCTGGGGATGCTGATGTCGTCGGACATGACGCGGCCTCTTTCCGCTGGCGCCTGCCGCAGCCGCTGACCACCCTCCCCAGGGCCGCCACGCCGATGCCGCGGGTCAGCGCATTTCCTCGACGGGCTCCACGCCCATCACCCCGAGGCCGGAGCGGATCACCACCGCCGTTGCCGCCACCAGCGCCAGCCGGGCCAGGGTTTCGGCCGGATGGTCCTGCTGCAGGAAGCGAAGCGTGGCATCGTCCTTGCCTCGGTTCCACAGCATATGAAAATCGGCCGCCAAGTCATAGAGGAAAAACGCGATTCGGTGCGGTTCGCGTGCCTGGGCGGCGGCTTCCACGGTACGCGGCCAGGCAGCCAGGCGGCGGATCACCGCCAGTTCCGGGTCGGCCGCCAGGGTGTCGAGCGGGATTTCGGCCAGCGCTGCGTCCGTCGTGGCCTCGGGCCCGAACATTTCGGCGGCGGCGCGCAGCACCGAGCGGCAGCGGGCGTGGGCGTACTGCACGTAGAAGGCCGGGTTGTCGCGGGTCTGCGCGATGGCCAGGTCCAGGTCGAACTCCATCTGGGCGTCGGCCTTGCGCGTCAGCATGGTGAAGCGCACCGCATCGCGGCCGACTTCGTCGAGCAGGTCGCGCAGCGTGACGAAGCTGCCGGCGCGCTTCGACATGCGCACCGGCTGGCCGCCGCGCACCACGCGCACCATCTGGCACAGCACCGCCTCGAATTTGCCCTGGCCGCCGGACAATGCCTGCACCGCGGCCTGCATGCGCTTCACGTAGCCGCCATGGTCGGCGCCGAGCACGTCGATTAGGACGGCGTGGCCACGGTTGAGCTTGTCGGCGTGGTAGGCGATGTCGTTGGCGAAATACGTGTTGCTGCCATCGGATTTGCGCAGCGGGCGGTCGACGTCGTCGCCGAACTGCGTGGCGCGGAACAGGGTCTGCGCGCGCGGTTCCCAGTCTTCCGGCGTCTTGCCCTTCGGCGGGTCCAGCACGCCTTCGTAGATCAATCCTTGCGTCTGCAACCAATCGATTGTGGCGTCGGCGGCGCCGGACTGCACCAGCGCGCGCTCCGAGCTGAACACATGCTGATCGACGCCGAGCTGGTGCAGGTCGTCGCGGATATCCCGCAGCATGGCTTCGATGGTGAAGTCGCGCACGGTATCGATCCAGAGTTCCGGCGCGGCGATGCCGAGGTCGGGCAGCGCCAGTTCCGCGCCGTATTTTTCGGCCAGTTGTTCACCGACCGGGATCAGGTATTCACCGCGGTATTGCAGCCCGCCGGGCACCTGTTCGGCAAACGCCTCCTCGCTGAGCGGCGTGCCGAGGGCCTGCAGGTAGCGCCAGTACGCCGCCCAGGCGAGCGCGGTGACCTGCGCGCCGGCGTCGTTGATGTAGTACTCCTTGGTCACGTCGTGGCCGGCCTTGGCCAGCAGGTTGGCCAGCGCGTCGCCGACCACCGCGCCGCGGCAGTGGCCGATATGCATCGGGCCGGTCGGGTTGGCGGAGACGTACTCCACGTTCACCCGCACGTCGTTGCCGATGCGGCTGTCGCCATAGGCTTCGCCGGCGCGCAGGATGCCGGGCAGCAAGGTGCGGAAGGCACCTGGCTCCAGGCGGATGTTGACGAATCCCGGCCCCGCGGCGGCGGCTTCGGCGATTTCCGGCGCCTCGCCGAGGAACGCCACGAGGCCGGCGGCGAGCCTGGACGGCGGCTGGCGCGCAGCCTTGGCGGCGACCAGTGCGGCGTTGGTGGCCATGTCGCCATGTGCGGGGTCGCGCGCGGGGGTCACCTCCACCCGGGCAGCGATGTCATCGGGCAGGTCGGGAACCATGCCGCGCAAGGCGGTCAGCACGGTGTCGCGCAGTCGGGCGTAGATGTCGTAGGTCATTGTTTCACTCCGAACACGCCGACCGGATGCGGGTCCGGCGTCATGCCCGCGCCTCGCCGATCACGCGGATACGGCCCTGTGCGCGACTGCGTGGCTTTGCCTTCACCGTGATCTCCACATCCTGGCCGAGGGCTGTCAGCAGACGCATCAGGCGTTCGCTGGAAAAATTGACGAGGCGCCCGTTCAGCAGCGCCGATACCTTCGGCTGGTCGATGCCCATCACCGACGCGGCCGCCGCCTGGGTCAGGCGGCGACGCCGGATGACCTGGCGAATCGCGCTGGCCAGCTGGGCCTTGGTCATCTCCTCCTCGGCTTCCGGCAGGCCCATGTCGGCGAAGACATTGCCGCTGCTTGCCGCTACCGGGATTTCGGACGCTGTGCTCTTCGCCATTGTTCGTAGTCCTCTTTGGCTCGGCCGAACCGCTGCCCGATCAGCCGCAGCTCCGTGCGCGGCGTGGCGATACCGCGCCGCGACTTCTTCTGGAACGCATGCAGGACGTAAACCGCTTCGGCGAAGCGGATTGTGTAAACCGCACGATATGTGTCTTCATCGAAGTCGTCGGCGATCTCCAACACGCCAGCGCCGCCGAATCCCGTTAGCGGCTTCGCCCAGGGCGCCTTGCGGCCAAGCTGCGCCTCCCAGAGTGCGCCACCGATGCGGCGCCGGACGTCGTCCGGGAAACCACTGACGTCCTCCTTGGATGTGCCGATCCAGAGGACCGGCCTCGGCGCGTTCGACCGTGATCGCTGCGCCATTACCGCCAGCGCCCTTTTCTATGCCTGTTCAGGCATGCAGGCAAGCGGGCGGCGAAGGCGGGTGCTCCTGTCATCGATCCGGCCCCCTCGCCAACGTTGTGCCGCGGCTGCCGGCGTCCGCCGCACGAGCCCGCAAGGGACGCGCGGGGATGGCCTTCCGCTGGAAGAACGCTTCGAGGATTTCACCGGCATCCGGCCTGGGCTGATCGGGCATGCGCCCGTTCCTGGCACCCTCAGGTTGCCAAACCGTTTACCCGCTGACGGAAAGATCGGTCAGCCGGCGGTGCTCGTCCATCGCGTAGCGGTCGGTCATCCCGGCCACGTAGTCGCCGACGATGGTGGCGGCGCGCGCCGTACCCGCCTCCCCGGCCCGTGCCCGCCAGTCGTCCGGCAGCAGGCTGGTGTCGGCGTGCAGCAGACGGAATACTTCCTCCGTAAGCCGGCGGGCCTTGGCGGTCATGCGGTTCACCCGCCAGTGGCGGTACATCCGGGCGAACAGGAAATCCTTGATCACCTGGTTGGCCTCGGCCATCGGCGGGCTGAACGCCACCACCTTCTGCCTGCCCCGCCGAATGGCGTCGGCGTCCTTCGGGTCCAGCTTGGCCAGCCGCCGCCTGGTCTCCGCCAGCAGGTCCACGATCATGGCGTCGATCACCCGGCGGATCGTCTCGTGCCGCAGGCGGGGCGGCGGCACGTCCAGGCTGGACATGCGTGCGGCGGCCAGCGCCTCCTTCACCACCGGCAGGTGGCCGATCTCCTCCGGGCCGAACAGGCGGGCACGCAGCCCGTCGTCCAGGTCGTGGCTGTGATAGGCGACGTCATCGGCCAGCGCGGCCACCTGTGCCTCGGCCGCCGCGTGGGTGTTGAGTTCCAGGCGAAACCGGCTGTTGTACTCGGCGATATAGGCCGGCGGGTCGCGCAGCGGACCATTGTGCTTGGCCAGGCCCTCCAGCGTCTCCCAGGTGAGGTTCAGCCCGTCCCAGCCGGCGTAGCGGCTCTCCAGCAAGGTCACCACGCGCAGGCTCTGGGCGTTGTGGTCGAAGCCGCCGAAGGGCTTCATCGCCAGGTTGAGCGCTTCCTCCCCGGCATGGCCGAAGGGCGGATGGCCGAGGTCGTGCGCCAGGGCGAGCGCTTCGGTGAGGTCCTCGTTCAGGTCCAGCGCGCGGGCGACGGAGCGGGCGATCTGCGCCACCTCGATCGAGTGGGTCAGGCGGGTGCGGAAGAAGTCGCCTTCATGATTGACGAAGACCTGGGTCTTGTACTGCAGCTTGCGGAAGGCGGAGGAATGGATGATCCGGTCGCGGTCGCGCTGCCACGGCGAGCGCGTGGGGGATTCCGGCTCCGGGTGAAGCCGGCCGCGGCTGGTCGCCGGCTGCACGGCGTACGGGGCCAGGGTCATGGGTGGCGGGCTTACACCGGGGCGGGTGGGGGTTCAATCGTGGCGGCGGTTCGGCGCATCCTCCGGCAGCCTCGGCTCCTCCGGCAGCCTCGGTGTGGTTGGCTGGTGAACCCGGCCGAGGGCTGAGCCTCCGGCCGGGTCGTCCACACCTACTCCGCCGCGGCGCGGGATACGCCGCCGAGGGCGCCGGACCCCTTGATCTCGGCAATCCGCGCGTCGTCGAACTGCAGCACCTTTTGCAGGATCTCGTCGGTGTGCTCGCCAAGCAGCGGGGAGCGCTTCACCTCCGAGACGCTGTCGGAGAGTTTGATCGGGTTGCCGACCGACAGATATTTCCCGCGCGTCGGGTGATCGACCTCCA
>Ga0187809_10000553_pt1 | contig 19573 bp, 20 predicted proteins | sample NC_wetland_sal_i_8_FD_132415 | JGI IMG/M metagenome (GOLD analysis project Ga0187809, IMG submission 132415) | Wetland sediment microbial communities from Neuse River Estuary, North Carolina, USA - ASW_4 | ecosystem: Environmental > Aquatic > Freshwater > Wetlands > Sediment | place: USA: North...
CCCACGCAGCCGCGAGACACTCCCGATGAGGTAACCAGCAACTGGAGAGCCGTGTGCGGGAGAACCGCACGCACGGTTCGGAGGGCGGGGAGGGCAACCTTCCCGACCCCTATCGGGTATGCATTCGAGTCGCCGTGCGAAGGCTGTACTAGGCTTCCGGACTAGGCTTCCGGACCCTTGATGAAACACATGATGCCGACATAGGGCGTGTAGCAGACCACGGCTCGCCCGGTCGGATTATCGGAACGCTCCAGAATCCTGTCCTTCGGCACCGTCTTCCAGCTGCCATCCACCATGGCCTGGTAGTGGTCGCCCTCGATGCGGAAATCGGTCTGCCGGCAGTCGGCGATCGAGCAGCAGGAGATGCCGGTACCAGGCTGCCGCAGGCTGCGGAACCACGGTGCAAGCGACATGTCGGCGTTCTTCGGTGGATGCGCCTGTGCGACACAAGTGAACCAGGCAAGCGCCATCCCGGTCATCAGCATGTATTTCATCTTGGACACCCAGTAGAAAACCCTGGGTGGAAGTAGTCAGGCCATCGCCTTGGGCAGCACCCTCGCACCCGAACGTGAGGGGCGGGCAGAACACGACGAGTAGAGCAACTCTTGCGCCGGTCGGGACAAATCGGCGGAAACCGATATCAAAGCGGCTCGTTCAGCTCACCAGGCTGCGCGCGATGGCGATGACCCGGTGGGCTTCGCTCCACAACTGGAACTGTTCCAGCGCATCGAGCCGAACCCAGATGGCTTCCGTCACATCGGAACCGGCCACCGGCTCGCCCTCCTGCCAGCGGGCGGCGAAGTCCAGGATGGTGTAATGGAACTGTACACGACCGGACGCATCTCGTCGGATATTATCGACATGCGCGGCAAAGTACAAAGGTCCAACTGCAATACCGGTTTCCTCCAGCAGCTCGCGGCGTGCCGCTTCCTCGACCGTCTCGCCGACCTCCTGCGCGCCACCCGGAAGCGTCCAGCTGCCGACATTGGGCGGCTTGCCCCGGCGGACCAGCAGCACGCTGTCCTGCTTCAGCACCACCAGCCCGATGCCGACGATCGGCCGAACGGGATACTCGCGGTCGCTCACGGTTTGGCCGATGCGGCTGTCCCGGCTGCGTTGGACGCATCGGGAGGCGGTGCCTTCAGCGTATCGATGGCCGGCAGCAATGCATGCTCCTTCCAGGCCCCCAGCTGGTAGGTCCAGCCGGCAAGCTTGTGTTCCAGCTCCTCGGCCTGCGCCTTGCTCCTATCCTGGCCGGCATCCTGGCCGGTTCCCTGACCGGTGTCCTGGCTGGCCACTGCGAAGCGCACCAGGACGTGCCTGTCGCCCTCCGGCTTGGCGGACTGGTCGGCCGGCGGCTGGAACACGGTGATGGTGATCGTCATGCCGTCCGTCGTGGTGAAAACCGAGTGGCCGACCGGGCTGCCCGCCTTGTCGTCCGTCTTGTGGACGTCCTCGAAGGTGAGCAGCTCCAGCGCGCGTGAGACATCCTGCAGCTTGTAGGGATCCAGCTTCGGGTGCTGTTCCGGCGACTTGAGTACCAGCTTCCCGCCTTCGCGGTCCAGTTCCACCTGCGAGTCGCCGCGGACCGATACCACCCGGGCGATCTGTGCGTGATCCAGGTTCATGATGTCGCGGTCGAGCCAGAGCTGCGGATCGGCCTCCACCTGCAGGCTGCCCTCGGCCAGCCAGCTCTGCTTGGCGCCCGGGCGGCGGACATAGACCTCATCCGGTACGTTGCCCTGCGTGCGCATGCGGCGGTGGCCGACAATCAAGGCGGCGATCGGCTTGCCCTTGGCATCGACGAGGCGCAGCAGGTCGGACGTACCGCTGACATCCTTCGCGGTGGGGTCCTCCACCCCGAGCACCGCATATTGTGCCGGATCGGCGGTGCGCGGTTCGACCAGGCGCAACTCGGTCAGCCCGGTGAGCATGCCGCGCAGCTTGGTCTCCTGCACCGGATACAGGCTGCGGTCGGTCAGGCCCCACGCGTCGCCGTGCCGCTCGATCACCAGCGGCTTGCCCTGGTGCACGATCTCGATCTTCGCGGTCTGCGGCAATCGGGCGGTCAGGTCCGGAAACGCCAGCTTCCCGGCGTTGACCGGCTGCTGGTCCGAGGGAGCGGTGGCGACGCCGAAATACCAGCCACCGCCGAGGGCGACCACGCCGACGGCGACGAGCGCCAGGAGGGTGCGGGGCTTCATGCGCCGGCCTGCCGAGCAGTTCGGCGACGATGCGAACTCATCGATGTCATGCCCGGGCCCTCGTTCGCCGCTGGCGGCGCAACAGACCGAGCGTGAGCGCCAGGATGGTCAGCACGGCCGGGACCAGGGCGATGTTGAACACCCGCAGTTCGGCCTCGAGGCGAGAAATGTCATGGTTCAGCTCTCGCTGCACGGCGCGCAGCTTTTCCCGGGTGTCGACGATGTCCTTGCGGGCGGCTTCGATCGCCTGCTGCTGCTGCGGGGTGATGACCGCCTGCATGCTGGCGGCCTCCGGCCCGTTGCTCTTGCCGTTGCGCAGCGTCTGCAACTGCTGCTCCACGGTGTCGAGATGGCTCTGCAGCGCCTGCTCGGTCTGGCGGAATTTTGCCTCCGCCTTGCTCTGCATTTCATTGACCAGGGTAAAGGGATGATTGCTGTCGCCGCGCGAGCGCAGCCCGATCAGCGCGTCGCCGCCGGCGAGCGTGCCGACCAGGTTGGCGACGAAGGGGCCGTCGTCACTGAAGGGCACCGCGGTCTTCTGGCCGAAGAAGTCGGAGATGTGCACCCAGAAGCGGTCGGCCAGGATGTCGGAATCGGCGACCACCACCAGGTTGGCTGGCGCCCTGGTATGCGCGATGTAGGCGGGGAAATCCGCCGGCCGCTTCTCGCCTTTTGCCAGCGGCGGCGGGCCGCTGAAGGCTGATTTCAACTCGCCGCGGATGCGCGCCGCGATCACCCGCGGCTTGCCGTCCGGCTTGAAGCTCGCCAGCAGCTTGACCGGGTCCGGCGTCTTCACCTTGTCGACCGGGATGACGCCGTCCTGCCCGGTGGCGGTCAGCAGCGGGGTGAACTGGATTTTTGCGTTTGGCGCCTTGCTGATGAAGCCGGTGGAGGCGAGGGTGACCTGCTGCAGGTCGGCGGTGGCGGGATCGTTGCGGTTGATGCCCTCCTTACCGATGTTGAACCAGGCGACGTAGTCGGTCGCCTCGACCTTGGCGCCGGGATTGGCACGCACGCGCCAGGCGCCGGTCAGGTCGCCCACCACCTCGTTCGGGTCGAATGCGATGCCCCAGGCGTCGAACAGCTGCTTCAGGTCGGAATGCGTGTCGGATGGCGGCATGCCGGATTGCGACGGCGTGGCCGCCTCGGCCTCGCTCCACGGATCGACCATCACCATCAGCCTTCCGCCGCGCATGACGAACTGGTCGATCGCATACAGCGTGTCGTCCGACAGGTGCTGCGCCTGCGCGACCAGCAGCACCTGCACGTCGGGCGGGATCACCTGTGCGTTGGTGGCGATGGTCTTCACCGCGTTGGTCTGCCGCAGCAGCAGGCTGGAGGCGTAGGGCTGCGCGCCTTCGCGGCCTTGCGTCATCATCATCAGCCGAGCATTGCCATCCAGCGGCAGCGACGACATCACGCCGACCACCGGACGCTTCGGCTTGGACAATTCATAGACCAGCTTCGTCAGGTCGTATTCCAGGAAGCGTTCGCGATCGGGCTGGAAGAAAGCGATGGTGCGGTCGTCGTCCAGCAGGTTGCTGCCTGCCAGGCCGAAATAGACCTGGGTGCCGTCCTGATCCACCGGCACGCCCTGCAAGCCGTCGGCCAGCGCCTGGTCCTCGGTGCGGCTGAACGGTTCGGGGTTGTAGAAGTGCAGTCTGATCCTGCCATGCGCGGCGGCGGCATATTCCTGCAGCATCTCGCGCACGTGGTCGGCGTATTCGCCATAGGTCGGCACCGCCGCGCCGAGCTGGCGGGAATAGAACAGGTTCAGCGTGATCGGGTCCTTGAGGCCGGCGAGGATTTTCCGTGTGCCGGGCGACAGCGTGTAGATGTGGTTCTCTGTGAGATCGACATGCACGTTGGCGAGTCGCGCATCGGCGAACAGGTTCACGCCGATGGCGATCGCGGCGACGGCGATCACGCCGGCAATGGAGGTGAGCAGGCGGCTGCGCATCGGTTCAGTCCGCCTTCCGGTGTTCGACCAGGACGGTGTTCAGGAACAACCAGAACCCCATGAAGCTGGCGAAGAAGATCAGGTCGCGCAGCGAGACGATGCCGCGGGTGAAGTCGTCGAAGCGGCTGATCACGGTGATGCGCCGGGCGATGGCGGCGAGGGCAGGGGTGTTCTGCGTCAGGAAGTCGCTGACCACCGGGTAGGAGGTGACGGCAAACAGGAAGCACACCGCGACCGCGAGCACGAAGGCGATCACCTGGTTGCGGGTGAGCGCGGACAGCGCGGAGCCGACCGACAGGAACGCGCCGGCGACCAGCAGCGCGCCGACATAGCCCGAGGCGATGACGCCATTATCGGGCGAGCCGAGTATGTTCACGGTGATGACGATCGGGAAGGTCAGCAGCAGCGCGACGCCACAGAAGGCCCAGGCGGCGAGGAATTTTCCGAGTACCGCCTGGCCCTGGGTCACGGGCAGGGTCAGCAGCAGTTCGATGGTGCCGAGGCGGCGTTCCTCCGCCCAGAGACGCATGGTGATGGCGGGGACCAGCAGCAGGAAGACCCAGGGGATGAAGGTGAAGAACGGGTTCAGGTCGGCCTGGCCGCGGCTGAAGAAGTCGCCGAGGTTGAAGGTCAGCGCGCCTTGCAGCACCAGGAAGATGACGATGAACACGGTTGCCACCGGGGTGGCGAAATAGCTGGCCAATTCGCGGCCGGCGATGGTGAGGATGTTGCGCATCACGCCGCCGCCTGCATGGTCAGGTCGCGGAACACGTCCTCCAGCCGTCCGGACGGGTGACGTTGTTCCAGTTCGGCCGGCGTGGCGTCGGCCACCACGCGGCCGCCGGCGATGACGATCGCGCGGGTGCACACCGCGTCCACTTCCTCGAGGATATGCGTGGAGATCACGATCGCCTTGTCCGGCGCCATGCCGCGGATCAGCGTGCGCACTTCGTGCTTCTGGTTCGGGTCCAGACCGTCGGTCGGTTCGTCCAGCACCAGCACCGGGGGATCGTGCAGCAGCGCCTGCGCCAGGCCGACGCGGCGCTTGAAGCCTTTCGACAGCGTCTCCACCGGCTGCAGCCGCACGCCGTGCAGCGTGGTCAGCCGGAGCGCGTTCTCCACCCGGTCCTGCAATTCACTGCCGCGATAGCCGCGCATCCTGGCGCAGAAGCGGAGGAATCCGCTGACGGTCATTTCGGGATAGGTCGGCGCGCCTTCCGGCAGGAAGCCAAGCATCCGCCGCGCCGCGACCGCATCGGCCTGCACGTCGTGGCCGCAGATGCGCGCGGTGCCGCTGGTGGGGATCATGAAGCCGGCGAGCATGCGCATGGTGGTGGACTTGCCGGCACCGTTGGGACCGAGGAAGCCCAGCACCTCGCCCTTCGGTACCCGGAACGAGACGTTGTCCACCGCGGTGAAGCCGCCAAAGCGCTTGGTCAGGCCGTCAATCTCGATCAATGCAGGCTGGCTGCCGGCAGTCACGCTCCGGTTCCCCCGAACTCTTGTGCCGGGTCGGCATAGCGGACTGAGCCTGTGATGCAAGCAGAACGCGCAGCCGATCGTGCGCATGACCAAGGATTAACGCTTGGGCAAGTGCCCGGGCCTGGGCCTGCACAGCACCAGGCCTCTGCCTGCACAGCAGAGGCAGGCGGGGCCGGCGCACCGGCAGCGCAGGGACAAGGCGACCGGCAAGCCGAACCTTGCGACCGCAGCCCGCCGGGCTCCCTGCCGGCGGATGGTCACTCCGCCTGGGTCGGCGGCTTCGGCAGGGTCCGCGCCAGCCGGTGGCGCCGCCGGAACGCAGCTTGCGGCTGGGTGCGCCGCCGGCATCTACGGCGCCGTTGGTTCCCGGGTGACGATCGCTCGCGTGCCGGCGGTGACGGCGGTGATTGACCTGTCGCCCCGGCCTGCCGATGCTTGGGCCCAGGGCAAGGGAAGGAGAAACGCCGATGCCTCTGGAATCCATCGCGCCGCAGGACGTCGCTTTCGAGGATGCACGCTGGCAGGCGCGCGTCGATCTGGCCGCAGCGCACCGGCTGGCGGTGATGCACGGTTTCAACGAGGGCATCTTCAACCACTGCACCCTGCGCGTGCCGGGCGCCACGGATCGCTATTACCAGATCCCCTTCGGCCTGCACTGGTCGGAGGTGACGGCGAGCTGCTTCATGGAGGTCGGCTACGATGGAAGGCTGCTGTCCGGCAGCGGCGAAATCGAACGGTCGGCCTATTGCATCCATGCGCCGATGCACCGGTTGCTGCCTGAAGCCGCGGCCGTGCTGCACACCCACATGCCCTTCGCCAGCGCGCTGACGCGGCTGGAGGATCAGCGCATCCTGCCGATCGGCCAGACCGAACTCGGCACGATGATGCACACCGCCTATGACGACATCTACACCGGACCGGCGTTCGATCCGGCGGAAGGCGAGCGGCTGGCGGACGTGATCGGCGACAAGACCGTGCTGATGATGGCGAATCACGGCGTCGCCGTGGTCGGCAGGAGCGTGGCGGAAGCCTACGACCGGCTGTACTATGTGGAGCGCGTGGCGCAGGTGCAGCTCTATGCGATGTGGACCGGAAGGCCGCTGAAATACCTGCCGCAGGACGTCATCGACAAGACGATCAGCGAGTACCGGAAGGAAGCGCACTGGTATGGCGGCAAGCCCAGCTGCGACTGGCATTTCGACGCGTTGAAGCGGATGCTCGACCGCAAGGAGCCCGACTACAGGTCGTGAGGGTTGTCGGTCCGCCCAAGCGGCGGAAACAATCAGGCTGAGGCGGGGCAATCCTCCGACGCCGCGGTGGTTGCCCTGACTGCACCAGGGCGAATCCGAGAGGACCGGATGCGGGCGGAGCGCGGGGCCTGAATCTTATCACCAGCCCGATCCGGTCGCCGCGTCTCACCCCAATCCTCTCCGCCCCTTGGGACGGAGAGGGGGATGCGGACGTTACTCCGCGGCAGCCTGCTGGGTCGGCACCGGCACGGTGTTGGGGCCGAAGCGGTCGCGGAAGGGCTGCGTGTCGATCTCCTCCAGCTCGATCTTGCCGGCCAGCACCTGGCGCTTCCATTCCTCGTGCGCCGGGATGTTGGCGTGGAACTCCGGCATCACCTCCCGGGCGAACAGCTCCAGGCTTTCGCAGATATGCTCATGCTGGTTGCGTCCCGCCTGGTTCAGCAGGATCACCTGGTCGATGTTGGAGGTCTGGAACCGGCGCAGCTTGCGGCGGATGGTTTCCGGTGAACCGATCAGGCCGCCGGACAATGCGCGCGCCGCGGCGTCCGGGTTCTCCCGCTTCCACTTGTTATACTCGTCCCACATGTTCACCGTGTACGGGTCCGGCCGCTTGCGCCCGGAACTCGCACCGTAGAACCGCAGCGCGAACTGGAAGAACGTCGCGCCATCGGCACGCCGGCGGGCTTCCTCGTCGGTTTCCGCGCACATGAAATAGCTGACCAGCGCGATATTCGGGTTGGTGACGTAGTCGGCGAGCTTTTCCTGCCGCTTGACGAAGGCGTTGTAATACGCGTGCACCCAGGCATGCGCCGCGTCGGCGGACAGGAACTGGAAGCCCAGCGCGCCGAGGCCGCGCTTGCCGGCCATCTCGATCGTCTCCAGTTGGCTGCATGCCACCCATAGCGGCGGATGCGGCTTCTGCAGCGGCTTGGGCAGCACGTTGCGCATCGGCATCTTGTGCCACTTGCTGTCCAGCGCCACGCCCTTGTCCTGGAACATCGGGATGATGCAGCGCAGCGCATCTTCCCAGATCTCCCGCTTGGTCTCCATGTCGCGGCCGAAGCCGCCGAGTTCGGTGATCGACGCCGATTCCCCGGTGCCGAATTCGACGCGGCCGTTGCTGACCAGGTCGAGGCAGGCGATGCGTTCGGCGACGCGCTGCGGCGGGTTGGTGGTCAGCTGCACGATGCCATGCCCGAGCCGGATGTTCCTGGTCCGCTGGCTGGCGGCGGCGAGGAAGACTTCCGGGGCAGGGGAGTGCGAGTACTCCTCCAGGAAATGGTGCTCCACCTCCCAGGCATAGTCGTAGCCAAGCCGGTCGGCGAGTTCGACCTGCGTCAGGGCGTTCTGGTACAGCCGGTGCTCGTCGCCCGGCTCCCAGGGCCGCGGCAGCTGCAGCTCGTAGAAGATGCCGAACTTCATGGTGCGTTTCCTTTGCTACTGACCGGTAGTGCGCCGCAGCGGACAATTTGAGTCAAGCTGCGCTCCCCGCTCACGCCCGCGGCCTGCCGCCGGCGGCGGGCGCGGCCGCCCACCGAGCGACGCCTTGCATCAGGGGGGAGCGGCGGCGCGAGCGGAGGAGAGCCAGCGGCGCGTGGAGAGGTGCGAAATGTCCGCCTCGCCCGGTTTCACTTTCCGGCAATATCGGCGATGCTGGTACCGCCCTGCCATCTTGGGGGGCATCGTGTCATTGCCCGGCCTGGGCGTTTACCGTTCCCGTTCCCGTTCCCGAGCTGATCGGACGTGTCAGTCCCGTTTGAAGAGAGGCCGACCTCATGCATTTTCTGCCCAACGAACGCATCGCACTGTTCATCGACGGCGCCAATCTCTATTCCGCCTCCCGCAATCTCGGTTTCGATGTCGATTACCGCAACCTGCTCGAATTCTTCCGCCGCAAGGCCCATGTGATCCGCGCCTATTATTACTCCGCGGTGCTGGAAACCGATGAATACTCGCCGCTGAAGCCGCTGACCGACTGGCTGGCCTATAACGGCTACAGCCTGGTGACCAAGCCGGCGAAGGAGTTCACCGACTCGACCGGCCGGCGGCGGGTGAAGGGCAACATGGACATCGAGGTCGCGGTGGACATGCTGGAACTGGCGCCGCGCATCGACCACGCCGTGCTGTTCAGCGGCGATTCGGATTTCCGCCGGCTGGTGGAGGCGGTGCAGCGCAAGGGCGTGCGGGTTTCCGTGGTGTCGTCGATCCGCACCAGCCCGCCGATGGTGGCCGACGAACTGCGGCGCCAGGCCGACCAGTTCCTGGAACTGGCGGATATTGCCGCCGAGTTCACCCGCCGGCAGACCGAGCCGCGGACCCGTTCCGTGCCGCTGCGCCAAACGCCCGCGGAACCCTTTGCCGATTCGCACGACGCCGCGTGAGTGCTGCCACCGGACAGGCCGGCTGCGCCGCCGCGATGCCGGGGCGCGACTGCCCGCTATGCCCGCGGCTGGTCGAGTACCGGCGGACCAATCGCCTCGCCAATCCGGACTGGTTCAACGCGCCGGTGCCGAGTTTCGGCGGAGTCGATTGCCGTGTGCTGGTGGTCGGACTGGCACCGGGCGTGCGCGGAGCCAATCGCACCGGCCGGCCCTTCACCGGCGACTTCGCGGGGGTGCTGCTCTACCAGACCCTGCTGAAGGTCGGCCTGGCGCAGGGCAGCTACGCGGCGGTTCCCACCGACGGCCTGCAGCTGCGCGACTGCCGGGTCACCAACGCGGTGCGCTGCGTGCCGCCCGGCAACCTGCCGGTCCCGGCGGAGGTGCGTGCCTGCAATCCGTTCCTCACCGCGGAAATGGCGGCGATGCCGCATTTGCGGGGTGTGCTGGCGCTGGGCGGCTTGGCGCATCAGGCGACGCTGCGCGCCCGCGGGTTGCGACCCAGCCATGTGCCGTTCCGGCACGGCGTGGTGCACCAGCTGCCGGATGGCCTGCTGTTGGCCGACAGCTATCATGTGTCACGGCTCAACACGAACACCGGCCGGCTGACGCCGGCGATGTTCGAGGCGGCCGTGGCAGCCCTGCTGGAGCGCATCGCCGGCTAAGCTGCATTTTAGGTAATTGAGGAAGCGCAATTCACTGGAAGAAGTTCAGTGGATGCGTTAAACCGCGCCAATCGGCGAGAGGTTCCTGACATGCGGCTGACAGCTTTCACCGACTATACCATTCGCACACTCATCTACCTGGCACTCCGGCCGGGCCGATTGGTGACGATCAGCGATATTTCCGAGGCCTATGGCATCTCCAACAACCACCTGATGAAGGTGGTGCACCAGCTTGCCGTCTCAGGCGACGTCGCGACCGTGCGCGGGCAGCGCGGCGGGTTGCGGCTTGGCCGCGCGGCGGCCGAGATCAATCTGGGTGCGGTGGTGCGCCGGGTCGAACCGGATCTGCGGATTGCTCCATGCTTCGGCCATGTCGAGACCTGTACGATCCAGGCGGATTGCGTGCTGGAAAAGGCGTTGCAGGAGGCACTGACCGCCTTCCTGAGCGTGCTGGACCGCTACACGCTGGCGGATCTCGCGGCCCGTCCAACAGCGCTGGCGGCATTGTTGGGCATACAGCTTACCGAAATCCGGCCACCGGATGCGCCAGCAGCGGGTTCGGCCGCATTGGCCGCCCGAGGCATCGCCCCGGGCTGATCGCCCCCAGTATGATTGCCCCAGGCTGATCGCCCCCAAGGTGCATCGCCCCCAAGTTGCATCGCCCCCAAGTTGCATCGTCCGGGATCGGCGCCTCAGGCCACGGCGCGGGCCGCAACCGAACGCCGGAATTCCTGGTCAGAGCCTGACCAGCGCGGCACGGACGAAGCCGGCCGCGTAGGCGAAGCGCCAGCGGCAGCCGATCAGGTGGCCGGAGCGCCGGGGTAGCAGCGCGGTGGGCGCACACAGCACGGCAATCGCCAGGCGGCGGGGCAACTCGCACCAGACCGAAGCCGGGCATCCAAGGGTTCGGCGCGTCAGAACCGTGGAAATGCCCTGGCAGTAAAGCCGGTCCAGCAGCCATTCCGGGCGGAGCCGTTCGGCTGGGATCTGGTGCTCTACCACGATGGTGGAGTCGTAGCGGACGCGATGGCCGGCCCCGCGCAGCCGGTGCGCCAGCCGTATCTCCTCGTCGGATAGCAACCGGTTGCCGCGGCGGCCGGCCGCGGTATCGAACCCGCCCATCGCCAGCAGGGTGCCGGTGTGCACCACCAGGTTCGCGCCATAGGGTTGCAAGCCGAACGGCAAATGCGGCGAGCCGATTTCTCCGGCGCCCTCGGCTACGATCAGCGAGAGCACCCCGAGGAGCCGGGGCGGCCACCAGGGCGGCAGCGGGGCGAGCCAGCGCGGCAGGATACGGCCGCCGAACATGGCGGCAGAGTCTGCCGCGGCGATGGCGGTCAGGATGCGTTCCACCCAATCGGCTGCGGGGATGGCGTCGTCGTCGATGTAGGCGATGTACGGTGTCGCGGCGGCACGGGCGCCGGCATTGCGGGCGGCGCTCAGGCCTGGCCGGTCGAGGCGGATCAGCCGCGCGCCGGGGTATTCCGCCGCCAGGCGGCGCAGCCGCAGCGGGGTTTCGCCGGTTGAGCCGCTGTCCACCAGCAGCACGCCGAAATCGCCGCGTGCCGCGGTCTGGACCCGCAAGCCCGCCAGGCAATCCTGCACCCGGTCCGGGCGGTCATGCGTGCAGATGCAGACGGTCAGTTGCATGCCGCCGAGTGTGGCGGATGCAGGTTAGCGAAGGGTGAAGCCGCGGGCCGGCGTGTGGCGGATGCAGGCCAGCGAAACCCGCAGCTGCGGTGGGCGTGTGGCGGATGCAGGTTAGTGAAGGGTGAAGCCGCGGCAGGCGTATGGTGCCGCTGGCGGGCTCAGCGGAACATCGAATGCGGCCCAGCCGAGGCGCCGTTGCCGGCCGGCCACCGCTGCGGGGCGGTGGACGATGCCCCGTTCTGCCCGTTCGCCGGCTTGCCCGCCGGCGCCTTGTCGCCCAGCGCCTGTGACAGGCGGACTGCCGCGTCGATCACCTGCGGCAGCAGCGTGCGTGGCCGCGGTGGCCGCATGCGCATCGAGGGCGCGCCGAGGGACAGGGCGGCGATCACCTGGCCGGAGGCGTCGCGCACCGGGGCGGTGACGCTGACCGCGCCGGGGATGACCTCGTCGGACGTGATCAGGTAGCCGCGCGTCCGGATCCGCTGCAGATCGGCGGCGATCCAGGCGGAATCGGTGCGCGTCGCCGGGGTGAAGCGCGGCAGCCGCTGCGCCAGTACCTGGGTCTGCACTGCCTCCGGTGCGTGCGCCAGCAGCATGCGGGCGCTGCCGGCATGCAGCGGACCGCGCTTGCCGAGCTCGGTGTAGACCCGCAATGCGGGGTCGCTCTGGAAGACGGCGATGGTCTCGTTCTCCATGCCGTCGCGCACCCGCAGGTAGACATTCTCGCCGGTCAGCTTGCCGAGGTCGGTCAGGAACGGCATGGCGGTCGCTGCCAGCGCGCCCTGTTCCACCGCGGCTCGCCCGAGCACACCCCAGCGGGCGCCGAGCCGCCAGATGCCGCGTGCCTCGTCCTGGATGGCGAAGCCGCGGCCTTGCAAGGTGCGCAGCAGGCGGAAGGCGGCGGTGCGGCTGCAGCCGGCGGCCTCGGCCAGGGTGGCGAGCGGCGCCGGGCCGACCCGGGCCAGCGCCTCCAGCAAGTCCAGGGCGCGTTCAACTGCGGCAATGCTGTAATCGGGCGTGTTCGCGGCCTCGGCGGCTGGAGCGCTACGCGGGGCGCTGGCCGCCTTGGCTTTGGGGCGGCTCTTATTGGCTGTGCGGCTAGCGGTCGGCATGACGGAATCCTTGGCACGATGCAGTGTGGCGAGGCACCAGACGGCCGATCGATTCGAAAGTGTCAGATACCCAGCCTGTGGATTGCGCGGATAGCTTGCACCTGTGGTTGCGGTCGGTCAAAGCCAGTACCGGATATTACCGATCAGTAGCACCGGCAAGCCATAAATTCGTGCTGAATCCGCTTTTGTTCATTCAATCCGAGGACTAAACCGCGCATAGAGGTACCAATTTGCAGCGATATGCTCTTGGCGCAGGCAAGTCATGCCAAATTCGAGGGGCTGTGCCGCTCGCGAATGCTGGCGATCACTTCCGTTGCCCGTCTGCGCGGCGGCTCGGCTGACTGCCGCACCTGGCGTTCCAAGCTACCGGTCCGGCGTGCAGGACTTTTCGTTCAGACTGTGGGTCATGTCGGCTGTCGGCGGGGAGGCCAGCGAAAACCATCTTCCGGCCGGCCAGCCAGGGCAGGAACGGCGGCCCCGTCCGGCTTCAGGTTGTGTCCGCGCCATGCGCGTGCAGGCCGCGGCGAAGCAATACCTCCCACGCCGCTTCCGGTGTGTCGGCAAAGTCGAACAGGCCAAGATCGGCCTCGGCGATCATCCCCTCGGCCAGCAATGCCTCGAAATCGACCACGCGCCGCCAGTATGCCTCGTCGAACAGCACGATCGGCAGCGCCGGCGACTTGCCGGTCTGGCGCAAGGTCAGCAGCTCGAACATCTCGTCCATGGTGCCGAAACCGCCTGGAAATACCACCAGGGCGTTGGCGCGCATCGCTAGATGCATTTTGCGCATGGCAAAGTAGTGAAAACGGAATGTCAGCTCCGGCGTGGTGTAAGGGTTCGGCTCCTGCTCATGCGGCAGGCTGATGTTGAACCCGATGCTGGGGGCGCCGCACTCGAAGGCGCCGCGGTTGGCGGCCTCCATGGTGCCGGGCCCGCCACCGGTGGCGATGACGTTGTCGCGCCAGCGGTGGTGCGGAGCGAAGGCGCCGCCGCGCTCCGACACGATGCGGCCGAGTTCCCGCGCGGCCTGGTAGCGGGCGGCGCGCAGGCCCATGGCGTCGGCTGTGGCCCGTTCGTCGTCGGTGACCGCCGCGGCCCGCGCCGCCTCCACCTGCTCGGGGGAGGGCGTGCGGGCGCTGCCGAACACGATGACCGTGGAGCGGATGCCCCAGTCGCGCAGCGCCAGCTCCGCCTTGCTGTATTCCAGGGCGAAGCGGATGTCGCGCATCTCGTCGCGCAACAGGAATTCGGAGTCCTCCACCGCCAGGCGATAGCTGTGCGCGTGCTTCTGCTGCGTGTTGTCGGTCATGCCGCCGACCCGGCCTGTTCGGCGTCCGCGTCCGCGGCGTGCAGCGCCGCCGTGACCACCGGCACGGCGGCGGCCGACATGCCGGCGCCGTTGTGCCCCACGCCGGGCACGTCGATCACCCGCCAGGCGCAGGCGCTCTGCAGCCGCCGTGCGGCGGCGTGCCCCGCCCGAACATAATTATGCGCGCGCTCGTAGCGATGCGCACCCTGCCGCATGGAGCGCGGTCCCTTGGGGAAGAATCGCCCAGTGGTTTTGGTGTCGTCGGTGCCGGCCAGCACTGTGAGCGGAAAGCCAAGCAGGGTACGCAGGGAAGCGGGATCCAGTTCGGTGTCGCCCAGGCCGAACGGCCAGGGGGTGTCGAGGTCCGGCATCGCATAGGTGCCGGCATTGGCGCTGACCGCCACGGCAACCTGCTCGCGGTAGCCGAAGGACAGCATGCGATGCACGAACTGCCCGCCGGCGGAATGGCCGAACAGGCCGTAGCGGCGCCGGCGGCTGATGCCCTGCGCGCGCAACTCGGCGAACAGGCGCGGCACGACGCCGTAGGTCCACTGCTCGCGCGGGTTCGGCGTCCCGTCGGCGGCGTGCATGTTGCCGAAATGGTAGCAGAGGTAGTCGGGGAAACCGGCCTCCGGGAATTCGACGGCGATTGCCAGGATGCCGGCCTGATCGACGAAGCGGGCCCAGTAGTCGCGATACTCGGCGCCATTGCGGCGCACCCCGTGATGCACGAACAGGACGGGCGTATCCGGGCCGAAGCGCTTCGGCCGAGCGCTGTGCAGCAGAATGTCGCGGTCGGGGAAGGCGGGGTCGCGGTAGACAAGACTGTGCGCCCCGGGAGCGGCGGCCAGCGGCGCCAACCCGGTCATGTCCGGCCGGCCGGGAACTGGGGCGTGGCGGGCCGATTGCCGCGCTGGCTCATGCGCACCTGCCGATTGCCGCGCTGCTTCATGCGCACCTCCCGCTATCCGCGCTGAGTGTTGCACAGGCATCAGGTCGCCACGAGGGGCCGCGCAAATCGTGGCCCGTGCGTTGGGCGGCGGCGTGCACCGGCGCTTTACGGTACGGCAGGCGCAGCGTCGGTCAGGGCCAGGCTGAGTTGCGCGACGCTGAAGAAGCTCGGCCGGTGGTGGCGGGTGGCGCCCAGCTGGCGGAGCGCCGAACGGTGGAATTCGGTGGCGTACCCGACATTGGTCTCCCAGCCATAGCCGGGAAAGCGCACCGCCAGCCGGGCCATGGCGCGGTCGCGCACCACCTTGGCGACGATGGAAGCGGCGGCGATCGACAGGCAGCTCGCGTCGCCGCCCACCACGCAGCGCACCGGACAGGCGAGCGGCGGCGGCTGGTTGCCGTCCACCAGCGCCAGGTCGGGCAGCGCAGGCAGCCGTCCCACGGCGCGGCACATGGCCAGCAGAGCGGCGCGCAGGATGTTCAGGCGGTCGATCTCGGCAACCGAGGCGGCGCCAACGCCGATCTCCGCCTTCCCGTAGGCACGCAGCGCGAGGTAGGCGTTTAGGCGCTGTTCGGCGTTGAGCTTCTTGGAGTCGTCCAGCAACGCGGCGAGTTTTCGTGGCACGCCGGCAGGGAAGACCACGGCGGCGGCGACCACAGGGCCAGCGAGCGGACCTCGCCCGACTTCGTCCACTCCGGCTACGCGCCCCCCGGCGGCCTTTTCCAGCTTGAAGCTCGGCATGCGCGGAAGGTAGCAGGGGGAGCCGAGTCGGCCCAGCGGGGGATTTTTGAGGTTGGCGCGAAAGGGGCGATACCTGCGCCTGCTGGCGTGGCGGGGGGCTGCGGTTGTTCGGGTGGTTCGGCAGGAAAAGTTTTTTTCACCACAGAGGCACAGAGGGCGCAAAATGCCTGAAATGCAAAACTAATCCTTGTTTACATTGGAATAATACCATCATTAACCAAGAATAATACTGCATTTATGTCTAGTGTAACCATTGCGATGATATCATAAGAGGTCTACTAGATAGTACCATTATATCATAATATCATTTATAATTAATTTTATAATATAAATAAGATATGATTTCTATATATTTATCATCGCGGGTTCTGATGCGGCTGCCAACGTTTGGGGTTAGATTTTTACTCTGTGTCCTCTGTGTCCTCTGTGGTGAAAAATCTTTTTTACTGGCCGTTGAATCCAACCCAACTGCCCGGAGCGTTGAAGGCCAACGAGCCCCGCCCGTTCCCCTCAGCCCAGGAGCGCCGCCCGGATTGCCGCCCGCACCTCCTCCGGCTGTGCCTCGACCGCGCGCAGCACCGCCCTCAGCTGGCCGCGCAACTCGTAAACCTGGTCGAGCAGCGACAGCACCAGCGGCATGGTGTCCTCGCCAACCTCCATTTGCCGGCGCAGGTCATGGATCAGCCGCACCCGTGCGACGTCGATGTCCTGGAACACCCAGCCGGTATCCTGCTGCTCCGGCAGCACCCAGCCACGCTCCACCCAGGCGACGAGCTCTTCCCTGCCCAGGTCGGCGAATAACGCGGTGACCGCGGTGATCTGCATGTCAGGCGTCCTCCAGTCCGGCCCTTGGGTTGAACGCATGCTGCGGCTTCCAGGTCTTCAGGAACTCGGACAATTCCGGCTCCTCGGTGGGCGGCAGCACGACGTGCAGCTGCACGAACTGGTGGCCCTGCCGGATGCCGCGGCCGCGCAGCCGCAGCCGCGTGCCGCTGCCGGAATTGGGTGGGATGTTCAGCCGCACCTTGCCCTTGATGGTGGGCACCTCCAGCGCGGCGCCAAGCACCGCTTCCTGCACGGTGACGGGGAGTTCGGCGATGATGTCGTCGCCTTCGCGGCGGAACAGCGGGTGCGGCGCGACGGCGATCTCCACCAGCGCGTCGCCGGGCGGACCGCCGCCCAGGCCGGGCATGCCCTGGCCCTTCAGCCGCAGCATGTGGCCGTCCTGCACGCCGGCCGGGATGCGCACGTCCAGCGTGCGGCCCTCCGGCAGGGTGATGCGGCGGGTCGAGCCGTTGGCGGCGTCCAGGAAGCTGACCGTCAGCGTGTAATGCGCGTCGGAGCCGCGCGCCTTGAACTGCTGGCCGCGTCCGCCGGCGGCGCGGAAGAAGGCGCCGTCGCCGAACGCATGGGCGAAGATGCTGTCCAGGTCTTCCGGGCTGACGTCGGCCTGGTACTTCTCCCGGCCCGCGCCCTCGCGGAAGTCGCGGTAGAACGGGCGTTCCGGCGGCACCTCGTTGCCGGCCGCGTCGATCGCGCCGCGGTCGTAGCGGGCGCGCTTCTCCTTGTCCGACAGGATGTCGTAGGCGACGCTGATCTCCTTGAAGGCCTCGGCCGCTTCGGGCTTGCCGGGGTTCAGGTCGGGATGATGCTTCTTCGCCAGCTTGCGATAGGCGGTGCGAATTGCCGACTCGCTGTCGGTCTTCTGCACGCCCAGGACTTCATAAGGGTCTTTCATGCGGGTCTGCGGTTCCGGTTTTGTCTTAATGAAAGAACCGGAGAGCCGCGTATCAAGTGCCGGTCCACACTGGGGCGCGCTTCTGCAGGAAAGCGTCCACCCCTTCCTCCGCGTCGCGCGCCAGCATGTTGCGTACCATCACCTCGGAGGCATAGGCGTAGGCCTGCTCCAGGCCGAGTTCCGCCTGGCGGTAGAACGCCTCCTTGCCGATCGCCAGGGTCAGCGGGCTCTTGCCGGCGATCTGCCCGGCCAGGGCCGCCACCGCCGCATCCAGCTCCGCCGGCGGCACCACCCGGTTGACCAGGCCGTACCCGCGGGCGGTTTCGGCGTCGATCAGCTCGCCGGTCAGCAGCATCTCCATCGCCTGCTTGCGGCCGACGGCGCGGGACAGCGCCACCATCGGGGTGGAGCAGAACAGGCCGATATTGACCCCCGGCGTGGCGAAGCGGGCGTTGTCGGCCGCCACCGCGAGGTCGCAGCTGGCCACCAGCTGGCAGCCGGCGGCGGTTGCGACGCCATGCACCCGGGCGATGACCGGCTGGGGCAGGCGGACGATGCGCAGCATCAGCCTGGAGCACTGGGCGAACAGCGCCTCATAGGCCGAGCGCTGCGGGGTGGCGCGGACCTCGCGCAGGTCGTGGCCGGCGCAGAAGGCGGGGCCGGCGCCGCCGATCACCACGACATGCACCGAGGGGTCCCCGGCGATCGCCGCCAGTTCGGCGTCCAGCGCCTGCATCAGCGCCATGGACAGCGCGTTGCGCGCGGCCGGGCGGTTCAGCGTCAGCCATGCCACCCCGGCGTCGTCACGCCGGAGCAGCAGAGTGGTGTCGGTGGTTGCCTGGTCGTCCATGAGACACGTCGCCTCGCGATTGGCGCGCGTGATATGCGCGCTTGCCCGCCGGCGGTAAACTGGCCGGCCCGCAGCGTCCGACTCAATTTCCAGGTTGTTCGGCTCGCCTTATCAGTTTGACCGGCTCGCCTTACCAGGTTGGCCGGCACGACTGACGAGGCTGCCTGGCTCGTCTGACCAGGCTGGGCGGCTCAGCTTACCAGGTTCGCCGGCCGCTTTCCCGCCAGCACCGCGGCGATGCCGTCCAGCACCAAATTGCCCATGGCATCACGCGTCTGCACCGTGGCGGAGCCGAGGTGCGGCAGCAGCACCACGTTCTCCAACGCAAGGTATCCGGGGTTCACCCGCGGCTCGCCGTCGTACACGTCCAGCCCGGCCGCCGCGACCTGGCCGCTGCGCAGCGCGGCGATCAGCGCTGCGTCATCGACCAGCCCACCGCGCGCGGCATTCGCCACCACCGCGCCCTTCGGCAGCTGCGCGATGCGCGCCGCGTTCAGCCAGTGCTGGGTGGAGCCGCCGCCCGGTGCATGCAGCGACAGTACCTCGCATTGCGGCAGGAAGCTCTCGTCGCTGTCGTGGAACCCCGCACCCGCTTCCAGCTCCGCCGGCAGGCGCGCCATGTCGCGGTAGTGCACCTGCATCTGGAAGCCGCGGGCGATGCGCGCCAGTTCGCGGCCGATGCGGCCCATGCCAAAAATCCCCAGTTTCCGCCCGGACACCTGGATGCCAAGCAGCTGCAGCGGGCCCCAGCCGTGCCATTGGCCGGAGCGCACCAGGCGTTCGCCCTCACCGGCGCGGCGCGCGGCGGCGAGGATCAGCAGCATCGCGCACTCCGCCGTGGCAACGCTGAGCACGTCGGGTGTGTTGCACACCGTGATGCCGCGTGCCTTCGCCGCCGGCACGTCGATATGGTCGTAGCCGACGCTGAAAGTGCCGATCACCTTCACCGATCCCGGCAGTTTCGCGATGGCCGCTGCGTTCAGCGAATCGCCCGGACAGCACAGCACGGCGTCGGCGCCGTCCGCACGGGTCAGCACATCGGCGACCGGCGTATCGGACGCGGTCAATCGCACGTCGAATTCGGCGGCGGCACGTGCCTCGATGGCGGGCGGCAGGCGGCGGGTGATCAGCAGGACGGGCTTCGCCATGAGCGGTCTTTCAATGCCAGAGAGGGTCGATCGCGCCGCGGCCGGTCAGCACCGCGGCAATGTTGTCCAGCGCGCGGAAGCCCATGGCGTTGCGCGTCTCGATGGTGGCGCTGCCGACATGCGGCGACAGCACA
>Ga0187809_10000554_pt1 | contig 19517 bp, 16 predicted proteins | sample NC_wetland_sal_i_8_FD_132415 | JGI IMG/M metagenome (GOLD analysis project Ga0187809, IMG submission 132415) | Wetland sediment microbial communities from Neuse River Estuary, North Carolina, USA - ASW_4 | ecosystem: Environmental > Aquatic > Freshwater > Wetlands > Sediment | place: USA: North...
ACACGACGGCGGCGGCGCGAGGCCGTCCTCGTGCCTTCAGCATGCGCTCCCTCCCGTCGTGACCAGCACAACCGTGCTGACCCGATAGATCAGGGCAGTCGGAACTTGCCATTTGATCTCGCTTGCTGCCGGACTGAGATCAGCCAGAGCGCACCGATCTGTAGTGCCACGTCATACAGCCGTGCTTCTGCCGGCTTTGGCCAAGGAGACGGGCGAGTCGTCAGCTCGCAGGCGTTGAACCTGCCGAGCTCGGTCGGAGGGACGAGTTCAGGCCGGGAAGGCTACCGAGATCCACACAGGCAAAGCGGACCCCGGCAACTGCCGGGGTCCGCTCGACTTGCTGGACCAGGAGCTCAGGCCAGCGCGACGTCATCCACCGTGAACGTCGTCGGGTACTTGGTCCCGTTCGTCGCGCTGAACGACAGCGTCACGGTCTGGCCGGCATAGGCCGACAGGCTGGACGTCGTCTTGAACCACGACCCGGTCGTGCTCCCGTCGGACTGGGTGCTCACGGTCTTGAGGACCGTGCCGCTCGAGTTCTTGATCGTCGTGGTCAGGAAATCATAGGAATGACTGGTCTCAGTGGTGCTGATGTAGGTGAAGAAGGAAAGCTGCCCCGAGGGCGGCACCAGCACCTCCTGAGTCGCCGCCTCGGTGCTGTTGTTGCTCCCGCCCAAGGTCAAGGCATGACTGCCACTGTGCACCCGGCTGGAGGTGACCGCCGCCCCGCCGCTCAGCACCCAGGGGGCGGTCCCGGACTCGAAACCACCATTGGCCAGCGGCGATCCACCACCGCCGCCACCGCTGCCAGTGCCGGTGCCGCCGGCCAGCCACTCCGTCCCGTTCAGCATGACCGTGGAATCGGTGCCGGCCGGATCCGTCCAGCCGTTGTACAGGGTGTTACCCGACTGCCCGGTGCCGTCGTCGATGGTCGAGGAGTCACCGATGAACATGACCCGACCGCTGCCGAAGGTCGACGTCGCCACCGCCGCGCCGGTCGTTCCGGACGGCGAGTACCCGGTCCGGTAGATCTCCCCCCGCACGGTGGAGTTGTCGCCCGGCTTGAGCGTGACCGTGGTTCCGTTGCGGATGATCGTGCCGGTCGCCGTCCCGAACGGACCGTCGATGATGGAGTCACCAGCTGCCGCCGACCCGATCACGTCGGGATTCTCATTACCGATATTGAGCGAATCGATCGAGAAGCCGAACGGGTCGGAGGAATCGACGCTGTTGTTGGACATCAGATCGTTGAGGATCTTCGGTGAGTCCCAGCCGTCGTTGTTCCGGTCGCTGCCGGTGTGGTCGGAGATCATGAACAGGCCGCCACCGCTCTGCACGAACTTCATGATCGCGGTCTTCTCGGCCGTGGTGAACCGGATGTTCGGCTCCGGAATCACGAAGGCGTTGAACTTGGACAGGTCCTCGGCGCCGCCGCCGCCGTAGGTAATCGAGTTACCCGAGGGCAGGGTTTTGAGCGAATACCGGCCGGTGCGCTGCAGGGCGACGCCCCAGGCCGAGATGGCTCCGGTCCAGGAGGTCTCCGAACTCGGGTTGGGGTTCTGGTTCAACGGGTCCGGCTGCGAGGTCGAGATGATCCAGTCGGCATTGCCCGCGGTCTCGGCGTGGGCGTTGTCGAACAGCACGTTGTACGTGGTTGCCGCTCGCGCCGGGTGGGCCGAGGTGGACAGGGACAGTGCGGTGCCCGCGGTGACCGCGAGCGCGGCGGCCGACAGGCCAGAGACGAGTCGTCGCATCGGCGAGACCTCTTCCAGACAGGGGACGGGGGATTAATGACTGATCTCTGCTAAATCGGCATTATTCAGGCAGCAGGCGAAGGTTAAGCAATCCCTTGTAACGCCCTGGTGAAGCGAACCTCGGAGTTCAGCAGCAGCGCGAGTCGGCGCCTAGCGGCCGGCGTGGGCGTCGGCCAACACCCGAAGGACGTTCTCGTGAGTCAAGGCCGCCAGGTCTGGCTGCGACCAGCCCCGTTCGGCCAGCTCGGCCAGCAACGCCGGATAGCCGCTGACGTCGGACAAGCCGGCCGGCAGCTCGTCGCAGCCGTCGTAGTCGCCCCCGAGGCCGACGTGCTGGATGCCCGCGACCGCCCGGACGTGCTCGACGTGATCGGCGACCTGGGCCACGGTCGCTCGGGGGCGAACCTGAGTACGGGAGAGCTCGGTCAGTGCCGCGTCGAAGACGCTGAATTCCTTGGGATCCTCGCCGCGCTCGAGCGCCAGTTCTCGTGCCCGCTGGCTGAATTCGGCGCACTCGGCGCTGACGAAGTACGGGACGAAGGTAACCATGCACACCCCGCCGTTGCCGGGCAACTGGGCCAGGACATCGTCGGGCACGTTGCGCGGGACATCGCAGATGGCTCGGGCCGACGAGTGGCTGAACACGACCGGGGCTCGGGTGACCGCCAGCGCATCGCGCATGGTGTCCGGCGAGACGTGGGACAGATCGACGAGCATGCCCAAGTTGTTCATCTCAGCCACGACCGTCCGACCGAACTCGTTGAGCCCACCGAGGACCGGCTCGTCAGTCGCCGAGTCGGCCCAGGGCACGTTGTCGTTGTGGGTGAGGGTCAGGTACGCCACCCCGAGCGCGGCCAGCATCCGCAGCACGCCGAGCGAGTTGTTGATCGAGTGGCCGCCTTCCGCGCCCAGCAGGCTGGCGAACCGGCCGCCGGCCCAGGCCTGGCGCACGTCGTCGGCGGTGCGACAGAGCTGAGTGAGCTGCGGGAACCGCCGCACCATCCGGTGCACGAAGTCGATCTGTTCCAGGGTCGCGGTGACCGCGGCATCCCCGGCCAGCGAGCACGGCACGAACACCGACCAGAACTGGCCGGCCACACCTCCCTCGGCCAGCCGGACGAAGTCGGTGTGGGTACGGCTCTGCCGCGCCGAGAGGTCATAGCCGGTGAGGTCGTAACCGTTGAGCTCGCGCATGGCCCAGGGCAGATCGTTGTGCCCGTCGATGATCGGCACTACAGCACCACAACCTCGCCCGGCTCCGGGCGGAGGAATTCCGTGCCGAAGTCGGCACCGGCCTCAGCCACCCGGTCCCGGTACAGCGACAGGCCGGGCGGGGCCAGGAGCGCGTCGTGGATGCCCATGGCCCGGCGGGGTCGCAGCGAGATCGCGTAGTCCATGGTCTCGGCCACCTTGGCCCAGGGCGCGTGCAGCGGGATCAGGCCCAGTTCGACCGAAGCCGGCGGCACCACGTAGGAGTCACCAGGGTGATACACGGCGTCATCGATCAGGTAGGCGACGTTGGCGATCGTGGGCACGGATGGGTGGATCAGTGCGTGCTGGCCGCCGAAGGTGCGCACTTCGAACCCGGCGACCTGCAACTGTTCACCCGGACCGACCGGGGTGGTTCGGTCGGCCAGTCCCGGCTCGCGGGCCAGCTGCGCCGCCACCGCGGCCGGCGCCCAGACCCGCAACTGCGGGTTGGCGTCCGCGGCAGCGGCCAGGCGCGGAATGTCGACGTGGTCGAAATGCTCGTGAGTGATCAGCACGGCATCCACCCCGGCCAGCGCCTCGGCTACCTCGCTGAACGCGCCGGGATCGATCACCAGCTGCCGATCGCCGTCGGTGATCCGGACACAGGAGTGAGTGAACTTCATCAGCTGCATGAGTCGAGAGTATCGACGCGACCCGGCGCAGCGTGCGGGCTGGACTCTGGGGAAACCGGAGAGCTGTCGCTACCGTCGAGGGATGCCATCGGTGATGTGGTTCCGCCGCGATCTGCGGCTCCAGGACAACCCGGCCCTGGTCGAGGCGGCCGAGCAGGATCGGCAGGTGCTGGGCCTGTTCGTGCTCGACCCGGCCCTGATCAAGCCTTCCGGGGCGCCGCGGCTGGCGATCCTCTACCGCACCTTGCGGGCGCTGGATCAGCAGCTCGAAGGCAGGTTGATCGTCCGGCAGGGCAAGCCCGAAGCCGTCTTGCCCAAGCTGTGCAAGGAAGCTGGCGCCAACGCGGTGTTCTGCGCCGGCGACTTCGGGCCCTACGGTCGGCAGCGCGACGACCGGGTGGCCGAGGCGCTGGGCGGGATCGAGCTGCATCGGGTCGGCTCGCCCTATGCCGTGCCGCCGGGCAAGATCCGCAACGGCGACAACGACGGTTTCAAGGTCTACAGCGCCTTCTACCGGCGCTGGAAGGAGCGCGGCTGGCCGGACCCGGTCCGTTCGGTCCGCCCGGAGTGGACGGCGGCGCGGACCGACGCGGTGCCGGCAGACCCGAAGTTGCCGCCAGGGCTTCAGTTGCCCGCAGTCGGCGAAGCCGCCGCCCGCCGGCACTGGCGGGAGTGGTTGGAACAGGGTTTGAGCGGCTACTCCGACGACCGCAACCGGCCCGATCGCGATACGACATCGCGGATGTCGGTGCACCTGAAGTGGGGCACGATCCACCCCCGGACCATGCTGGCCGACCTGAAGCCGCAGCACGAGACTTACCGCCGGGAGCTGGCCTGGCGGGAGTTCTACGCCGACGTGCTGTTCCGGCGGCCGGAGACGGCGCACCGGTACTACCACCCGGAATTCGCCAAGCTGCCCTACGCCACGGGCGATACCGCCCGAGACCGATTTCAGGCCTGGCAGCACGGGCGCACCGGCTACCCCATCGTCGACGCCGGCATGCGACAACTGCTGCGCGAGGGATGGATGCACAACCGGGTCCGGATGATCGTCGGTTCGTTCCTGGTCAAGGACCTGCACCTGGAATGGACCGACGGGGCCCGGCACTTCCTCAACCACCTGATCGACGGCGACCTGGCCAGCAACAACCACAACTGGCAATGGGTTGCCGGCTCCGGTACCGACGCGTCCCCGTTCTACCGAATCTTCAATCCTGTCCTGCAGGGCAAGAAGTTCGATCCGAACGGCGACTACGTCCGCAAGTTCGTGCCGGAGTTGCGCGAGCTGGATGGCAAGCACATCCACGAGCCGTGGCGCTGTCCCGACGGGGTGCCGGACGGGTACCCGGAACCGATCGTCGACCACGATGCCGAGCGCAAAGCCAGCCTCGAGGACTACCAGAAGATGAAGCGCTGACCGCAGCCGGTGGTCAGCTCACCACCCGGATCGACCACTCGCCCGACCAACGCTGCTCCGGCTCGAGCCGGACGAGATTGTCCCCGGAGTTGAAGGCGTTGGCCGGACAGCTCATCGGTTCGATGGCGACCGCGTTGCGACCGGAAGCGATCTGAGGCGGTGTGAACACCTGCAGATTGTGGAAATCCTTGCTCCAGCGCATCTCGATGCGACGGCGCGTGGTCTGCACGATCGCCGCCGACGCGGTCAGGTCGGCGTAGCCGTGATCCAGCCTCAGCTCACCGAGCGCCCGCAGCCGTTGCAGGTCGAACTCGGTCCCGGCCACCGGAAGCTTCTGCACCGGAATCTTCTGCTCATCGACGCTGAAGACCGAGGCGGCCGGGATCTGCAACTCGGTCTCGGCCAGCGGAAAGTCGGCCAGGTCGAGGTAGGGATGAAAGCCGATCCCGAACGGTGCCGGCCGCTGTCCGGTGTTGGTCGCCGCCGCGCTGACCAGCAGCCCTTCGGCGTCGACCCGGTAGAGCAGGTGCAGGCGGATCTCGAACGGGTAGCCGGTCTGCGGCACCAGGTCGCACTGCATGAGCGCCGAACTGTCGGTCTGCTCCAGGCAGGTCCATCGCGTCCACTTGGCAAAGCCGTGACTGGCCGTCGTGGTCGCGGGCTCGGTCAAGGCCAGCTGGTAGTCGACCCCGTCGAAGCTGTAGTGCCCGTCGCGCAACCGGTTCGGCCACGGTGCCAGCACGCAGCCGGTCGACTTCGGCGGCAACTCGTCGGCGCCGGTCGGTACGGTCACGGCCACGCCGTCATGCCACAGACCGGCCAGCCCCGCTCCGACCTCGGAGACCTCGGCCGAATAACCGGCGGCTGAGATGGCGAACCGCTCTCCTGTCAGCGTCATGACGCGACGCTACCAACTAGCTGTCGGCCGCGATCGGTGGCCGAGTCGCGTCATAGCGCCAGAACGGCCGGACCAGCAACCCGGCCACCAGCACCGCCGCCGCGCAGGCCAGTCCGCCACCGGTCCAGGACAGAGTGGCCCCGGTCGCCGCGGCGGTGGCCCCGGCCCGCAGGTCACCCAGGCGCGGTCCACCCGCGACGACGACGACGAACACCCCCTGCATCCGGCCCCGCATCTCATCCGGTGCGTAGGTCTGCAGGATCGTCTGCCGGTACACCGAGCTGATCAGGTCGGCCGCCCCACCGATCGCCAGCAGCAATACGGCCAGCCAGATCGAGTGCGCCAGTCCGGCCAGGGCGATGGCCAGGCCCCAGCCCACGATGGCCGCCGTCAGGGCCACGCCCTGTCGGCGCACTCGGCCGATCCAGCCGCTGGACAGCCCGGCCAGCACGGAACCGATCGCAATCGCAGCGTAGAGCGGCCCGACCTGGCCATGAAAGCGCTCGGCCGCCACCTGCGGGAACAACGCCCGGGGCATCGCCAGCACCATCGCCAGGATGTCGACCAGGAACGACATGACGAGCACCGGCCGGCCGACGATGAATGCCAATCCGTCCCACACCGATCGCAGGCCGAGCGCGTGACCGTCGCCGGTGGGCGGGATCGGTGGCAGTCGAAGGGCCGCGTACAGCGCGAGCGTGAACAGGATCGCATCGACGGAATAGGCGTAATCGAATCCGTGGCTGCGGTTCACCAGCACGCCGGCGATCAGCGGGCCCAGCACCGAGCCCAGATTTCCCACGGTGAACTGCAGCGTGTTGGCGGCTGGCACCAAGTCGGACGGCACGATCCGGGGCACGATCGCGCCGCGGGCCGAGGACGCCACCGCGAAGAACCCCGACTGCAAGGCGACCAGCAGCAGGATGACCGGAACGTTGGCCAGGCCGAGCAGGCTCTGCCCGAGCAGGCCCAGCGTCATCAGCCAGCTGGCGATCGAGCTCAGCAGGTACAGCGTGCGCCGGTCGACCACATCGGCCACCGCGCCGCCCCATAAGCCGAAGGCGACCAGCGGCAGGAAGCCGACGAGACCGACCAGACCGACCTCGAGCGAGGAGTGCGAAAGGTAGTAGACCTGCACCGGCACCGCGACCTGAGTCAGCATCGAGCCGATGAAGGCGGTGCCCTGGCCGAGGACCTGCCGCCGGAAGGGGCCGATTGCCAGCGGCCGGGTGTCAATGGCGTGGTGGCGCAACCAGCCGGCCCGCGGCGGGGCCTCGGTGACCACACCCGGCCCGGCCAGCCCGGCTTCGGCGTCTGCGTCCGCCTTTCGCTCGGGGCCGCTCACGGGGCGAGTCGTTCGACGACCCACCGGTCGCCGTCGCGGCGGAACCGCAGCCGGTCGTGCAACCGGAACTGCCGCCCCTGCCAGAACTCCACCTCGATCGGCCGGATCCGGTAGCCACCCCAACCGGGCGGGGCCGGCACCGGCCCGGTCGGTCCGAACCGCTGCTCGGTCTCGGCCAGCAAGCCGTCCAGCTCGGCCCGACCGGACAGGATCCGGGACTGGGGCGAGGCCCAGGCCGCCAGCTGTGAACCGCGCGGCCGGCCGGCGAAGTAGGCCTCGGTCTCGGCCCGGCTCACCCGCTCCACCGGGCCGCGGAGCCGGGCCTGCCGCTCGGCCGGCAGCCAGGCGAACACCGCCGCGGCGGCCGGAACCGCCGCCAGTTGCCGGCCCTTGGCCGATTCGTAGTTGGTGTAGAAGACGACTCCGTCGGCGTCGAAGCCTCGAGCCAGCACGGTGCGCACGTCCGGCTGCCCGGCTGCGTCGACCGTGGCCACCTGCATCGCGTTCGGCTCGCCGATCCGCGGGTCGGCCGCGGCCTCGTCGTACCAATTCTGCAGTTGCTCCAGCCAGGTCGGGGCCAGCCCGGACTCGGTCAGCTCCCCGGAAACGTAGGAGCTGACCACGGCCCGCGGGTCGGCCCGGGGCGGGAGGGAATCACTCACCCTGACATTCTCGCAACCTGGCGCCAACCGGCCGCATAGGCGGCGGCCGGCGGCATGGGGAACAATGACGGGGAGGACGAGCGCGCGCACCCAACGAAGGAGTTCCCGCATGGCCGCCGATTACAGCCCCGGACTCGAGGGCGTCATCGCATTCGAAACCGAGATCGCCGAGCCGGACAAGAACGGCGGATCACTGCGGTACCGGGGCGTCGACATCGAGGATCTCGCCGGTCATGTGACCTTCGGCAACGTCTGGGCGCTACTGGTGGACGGCAAGTTCGGCCCGGGCCTGCCGCCGGCCGAGCCGTTCCCGATCCCGGTGCACACCGGTGACGTGCGAGTCGACATGCAGGCCGCGCTGGCCATGCTCTCCCCGATCTGGGGCTACCGCCCGCTGCTCGACATCAGTGACGAGGAGGCGCGCGAGCAGGCGGCCCGGGCCTCGGTCATGGCACTGTCCTACGTGGCCCAGTCGGCTCGTGGCATCGGGCTGCCAGCCGTACCGCAATCGCGAATCGACCAGTCCCGCACCATCGTCGAGCGGTTCATGACCCGCTGGCGGGGCGAACCGGACCCCAAGCACGTCGACGCCGTGGACGCCTACTTCGTCTCGGCTGCCGAGCACGGCATGAACGCCTCGACCTTTACTGCCCGGGTGATCGCCTCGACCGGCGCTGACGTGGCCGCCGCGCTGTCCGGCGCGATCGGGGCCATGTCCGGCCCCCTGCACGGGGGCGCACCGGCTCGGGTGCTGCCGATGCTGGACGCGGTGGAACAGAAGGGCGACGCCCACAAGGTGGTCACCGACATCCTCGACCGCAAGGAACGCATGATGGGCTTCGGGCACCGGGTCTACCGGGCCGAAGATCCCCGGGCCCGCGTGCTGCGGCGCACCTGCCGAGAACTCGGCGCCCCCCGCTACGACGCGGCGGCAGCGCTGGAGCAGGCCGCCCTCAAGGAACTGCGCGAGCGCCGGCCGGACCACCCGATCGAGACCAACGTCGAGTTCTGGGCCGCGGTCATCCTCGACTTCGCCGAGGTCCCGCCGCACATGATGCCGGCGCTGTTCAGCTGCGCCCGGACTGCCGGCTGGGCCGCGCACATCATGGAACAGAAGAAGACCGGCCGCCTGGTCCGCCCGTCGGCGCACTACGTCGGGCCGGCACCGCGCAGCCCCAAGGACGTCGAGGGCTGGGACGACATCGCCCACGCCTAGCTGACGTGGCCGACCGGTTCGCCGCGGGCGGGGGTCAGCCGAAGTTGCGACCCTCGCCGCGGTAGGTGGGCACCGCTCGGATCCCGCCGTCTGCGTCCAGCAGGTGCAGTCCATCGAAGCGTTCCAGCACCTCCCCGGCCTTCGCCGGCCGGAACCAGACCCGGTCCCCCACCGCGAGGTGGCTGGCCGGTGCCCCCCGGACCGGGGTCTGCACCTCGCCCCCACCCTCGGTGCCGAGCAGTTTCAGACCCGGATCCAGCGGCGCCGGTAACCGTGATTTCGACGCCGGGCCGGAGGCCACGTAGCCGCCGCCGAACAAGGTCGCGATGTCCGGGGCCGGCCGGCGCACCACCGGCAAGGCGAAGAACAGCGCCGGCCAGCCGCGAAAGGTCCGGTAACCATCGAACAGCACGGGTGAGTACAGCCCGGACCCAGCGGTCACCTCGGTCACCGACGGATCGGCCGCCGAGAGTTCGAGGCTGCCGGTGCCGCCGGCGTTGACGAATTCCAGCACCACCCCGGCCGCCCGCAAACCCTGCACCACGGCGGTCCGGCGCTGACTCAGCTCGAGCGCCGAGCGCTGCTTGACCAGCGCCACCGCTGGCGAGGAGTCGGGCAGCCCGGCGATCTGGGCCTCGTAGAACATAACCCCGACGACCGAGAATCCTCCTATTTCCAAGGCTTGTTGAGCCAGCCGGACCGCATCGGCCGGCGCGCGCAGGGGCGATCGGCGAACGCCCAGGTGCGCCTGCAGGCGACCCCGGCCGACCCGGAGCGAGGCGTCGACGTCCAGGCAGATCCGGATCGGCTGCACCGGATCGGCAACCCGGCGGATGAACCGCAACTGGGCGACGTCGTCGACCATCAGCGTGATCGCGGCGAGCAGCTTCGGGTCGGCCGCGAGCTCGGCCAGCGCGGCGCGGTCGACGCTGGGGTAGCCCAGCAACACGTCCTCGACTCCGTCGCGGACCAGCCAGATCGCCTCGGCCACCGAGTAGGCCATCACGCCGGCGAACCCCGGCCGGGCCAGCACGTCATGCAGCACCCAACGGCAGCGGACCGACTTGGCCGCGATCCGGATCGGTGACCCGCCGGCCCGGTGCACCAGGTCGGTGGCGTTGTGCTGCAGTGCCGCCAGGTCGAGCACCGCCAGCGGCGGATCGAGTTCGGCCGTGGCCGCCGACAGCCGGGCCGCTTGGCGGCGCGGATCGGGCGCGAGGCTGGTCACGTCCCGACTCTAGGTCGCGGTCAGCTGTCGGCTCCAGGCTGATCGGTCGCCGGCGTCCGCGGCGGCCCACCGGCCCGGCAGTTGCCGTCCAGGCTCGGGTCCTATAGTCGAGCCATCATGGTTGAAGACGGTTCTCGAAGCTGGCAGAACTGGTCAAAGACCGTGTCCTCGACCCCGGCCCGGATCGTCTCGCCCCGTTCGGGGGACGAGGTGGCCGACGAGGTGGCCCGCGCAGCCGAGGACAACCTCTCGGTCAAGGCGATCGGCGCCGGCCACAGCTTCAGCGACATCGCCGCCACCCGCGGCGTGCTGATCGAGCCGAGCCGGCTGACCGGCATCATCAATGCCGACCGCGCTACTGGCCTGGTCACCGTGGCGGCCGGCACCACCTTGAGAGAGCTCAACATCGCCCTGTGGAAGATGGGGCTGTCGCTGACCAACCTCGGCGACATCGACGTCCAGACCGTCGCCGGCGCCATCTCCACCGGCACCCATGGCACCGGCAAGAACTTCGGCGGCCTGGCGACCCAGGTCCGGGGTCTGCAGCTGGCCACGGCCGAGGGCAAGCTGCTCGACTGCAGTCCGGAGGAGAACGGCGACATCTTCGCCGCGGCCCGGATCGGCTTGGGCGCGCTGGGCGTCATCACCGCGATCACCCTGCAGTGCGAGCCGGCCTTCCTGCTGCACGCGGTCGAGGCCCCGGCCGATTACGACGACCTGCTCGAGGTTCTGGGCGTGATGGAAGCGCGGGACCACTTCGAGTTCTACTGGTTCCCGCACACCCGGCGGGTGCTGACCAAGTGCAATACCCGGCTTTCCACCGAGCATGAGGCCAAGCCGCTGCGCCGGTGGCGGGGCTGGTGGGACGACGAGTTCCTGTCCAACACGGTCTTCAACGGCATCAACCGCATCACCACCGTGCGGCCGAAGCTGATCGGCGCGGCCAACCGGCTCGCGGCCCGCGCACTGTCCGAGCGGGAGTACATCGACCGGTCCTACCGGGTGTTCGCCTCGCCGCGGCGAGTCGTGTTCCGGGAGATGGAATACGCCGTGCCGCGCAAGTCATTGGCCTATTTCATCGACGAGATCGACAGCTGGCTGCGCCGCTCGGGGGAACGCATCGGCTTCCCGATCGAGGTTCGCACCGCGGCCGCGGACAACATCCCACTGTCCACCGCCTACGGCCGCGAGACCGCCTACGTCGCGGTGCATCAGTATCACCGCCGCCCGCACGAGCGCTACTTCAACGCCGTCGAGGACATTGCCAAGAGCCTGGACGGGCGGCCGCACTGGGGCAAGCTGCACTACCGCTCAGCCGACGACCTGGCTCCGGCCTACCCGCGCTTCGCTGATTTCGTGGCCGTCCGCGACCGGCTCGACCCCGAGCGTAGGTTTGGAAACGACTATCTGCGCCGGGTGCTGGGTAGTTGAGAAGTCGCGGCTGAACCCGCCAGCCCGTTCCACCAGGCAAGGAGTTCTGACGTGAGTTTTGCCTTCGATCCCAAGTCCGACCTGCCCTTGGTGCTGGGCGGCAATGTCTTCGGCTGGACCACCGACGCCGACGCCTCGTTCGCCGTGCTCGACGCCTTCGTCGAGGCCGGCGGAACCCAGATCGACACCGCCGACTCCTACATGTGGCGGGCCCCGGGTAACTCCGGTGGTGAGTCGGAAACCATCATCGGCGACTGGCTGGCCCGTCGGGGCAACCGTGATCAGGTCTTCCTGGCGACCAAGGTCGGTTCGTTGCCGGGGCTGGACAACCTGCGAGCATCGACCATCACCACGGCAATCGAGAACTCGTTGCGGCGGCTGCAGACCGATCATCTCGATCTCTACTGGGCCCACCGCGACGATGCCGGCACCGAGCAGGAAGAGACGTTGCAGGCCTTTGACCGGCTGGTGCAGGCCGGCAAGGTGCGTTACCTGGGCGCGTCCAACTTCTCGGCTGAGCGGTTGCAATCCGCGCTGGACATCTCTGCCCAGCACGGCTGGGCCGGCTACGTGGCGGTGCAGCCGCACTACAACCTGCTCGAGGCTGCGGACTGGGAGAGCGGCACCGGCCGGGTCGCGCTCGAACACAACCTGGCCACCTGGCCCTACTACGGGTTGGCGTCCGGCTTCCTGACCGGCAAGTACCGCCAGAGCGCGCAGGACGTGGAATCGGCCCGGGCCAAGTCGGTGGCGAAGTACTTCGACGACCGAGGCTGGCAGACCCTGGCCGCGCTGGACCAGATCGCCCGAGCCCACTCGGTCCCGGTGGCTGCGGTCGCGCTGCGCTGGCTCGCCCAGCAGCCAGGCGTGCTGGCTCCGATCGCCTCGGCCCGGACGCCGGACCAGCTGGTCGAGCTGGTGCCGGTCGGCCGGTTCGAGCTGTCGGCCCAGGAGCTCACCACCCTCCGGGCGGCCGCGACCGCGTAGCGGGCCTGCGAGAATGGCGGGGTGACAGAACTCGCCACCGAACTCCGGTTGCCCTCGGAGCTGCTGCCCCGCGACGGCCGGTTCGGCTCCGGGCCGTCCAAGGTGCCGGCCGGGCTGCTCGCCGATTTCGCCGCGCACGGGCCGGCGGTCATGGGTACCTCCCACCGGCAGGCCCCGGTCAAGCAACTGGTGGCCCGGGTCCGGTCCGGGCTGGCCGAGCTGTTCGCCCCACCGGCGGGCTACCAGGTCGTGCTGGGTAACGGTGGCTCGACCGCGTTCTGGGATGCCGCCGCGTTCGGGCTCATCCTGAACCGGTCCCAGCACGTGCACATCGGCGAGTTCTCGGCCAAGTTCACCGCAATCACCCGCGGTGCCCCGTTCCTGGACGAGCCGAGCGTGCGCGCCGCCGATCCGGGGCAGGGCATCGAGCCGGTCGCCGAGGACGGCATCGACGCCTACTGCTGGCCGCAGAACGAGACCTCGACCGGAGTCGTGCTGCCGGTGCGGCGGACCGGATCCGGGCTGCAGCTGGTGGACGCGACCTCGGCTGCGGCCGGGATCGCGGTCGAGCTGGCTGAGACCGACGCCTACTACTTCGCGCCCCAGAAGGGCTTCGCCGGTGACGGCGGCCTGTGGCTGGCGTTGCTGTCCCCGGCGGCGATCGAGCGCATCACCGAGGTCAAGGAGACCGGGCGGTGGATCCCGCCGTCGTTGGACCTGTTGCTGGCGGTGCAGAACAGCGCCAAGGATCAGACGTACAACACTCCGGCCGTCGCCACCCTCTACCTGCTGGCGGCTCGGATCGAGCAGCTGCTGGCCGAGGGCGGCTTGCCGGCCGCGATCGGACGCAGCGCCGAGTCCGCCCGTCGGCTGTACGGCTGGGCCGAGGCGGCGGAATTCGCAACCCCCTTCGTCACCGAGGCGGCTTATCGCAGCCCGGTGGTCGGCACCATCGACTTCGCCCCCGAGGTGGACGCCGGCGCGCTGGCCCGAGCCCTGCGGGCGAACGGCGTTGTCGACACCGAGCCCTACCGCGGGCTGGCCCGCAACCAGCTCCGGATCGGCATGTACCCCGCCGTCGACCCCGACGACGTCTCGGCCCTGACCGCGTGCATCGACTGGCTGGTCCCCCGGCTGGGCTGATCCGGCGCAACTCGTCAGCCGGCCAGACGGCGTGCTGCCTAGGGTTTGCCGCCGGGTGAACGTATCGTCTCCAGCATGCAGTCGCTTCGCCTGGTGGGGCCCGGAGACGACGGTGGCACCGTCGTGCTGGAATCCCTCGATGGCGCCGAGCGATTCACCTTGCCCCTGGACGAGCGGTTACGAGACGTGTCTTCCTACGAACCCCCCGAACCGGCGCCGCGACCGAGCGACCCCGGCAGCGAACTGAGCCCCCGCGACATCCAGACCCGGGTCCGGGCCGGCCAGTCGGCGCAGTCGGTCGCCGACGCAGCCGGCGTGCCGCTGGAGAAGGTAATGCGCTTCGCCCACCCGGTGCTGGCCGAGCGGGCCCGGGTGGTCGACGAGGCCCGGCGCTCGCGGGCCCGGCGCGGCCAGGAGGGGCAGGCGGCTGATTTCGGCGACCTGCTGGATGCCCGGCTGTCCGAGCATGACATCAACCCGGCCTCGGTGGGCTGGGACGCCTACCGGCGCGAGGATGGTGGCTGGACCGTGGTCGCCGCGTTCAGCGCGCGCGAGCAGAACCTGTTGGCCAAGTTCAGCTTTGCGCTGCACAACCGGACGGTTTCCGCCCTGGACGCGCTGGCCGCCGACCTGCTGTCGGACCGGCCGGTGCGGGCCCTGCTGCCCGCGCAGCCCGAGGCGGTCACCGCTGTCGGGCCGGTTCCCCCGCCGCGGCTGGCGGCCGTACCCGAACCCGAATCGTCGGAGCCCGACGCGGCGGCCGGACCGGCGAGCCCGGCCTTCCGCCCCGGCCGCCGGCAGAAGGCGCACACCCATCCGATCCCGGTCTACTCCGATGACGACGAGCTGTTCGACCAGGAGGCGCTGGACGGGCAGGCCTGGCAGGACCAGCCGCTGCCGTTCGAGGGCGAGGCCACCGATGCCGCCCCGACCGCGCCGGCCGAGGACACCAAGCCCCGACGCGGCCGCCGGGGCGACAAGCCCCGGATGCCGTCCTGGGACGACATCCTGCTCGGGGTCCGGCACAAGAACGACTGACCGGCCCGGCGCCTAACCCAGCCCGCACTCGCGGGTGAACGCGTTGCTGAACTTGCCGGCCGGATCGTGGCGGCGGACCAGCGCGGCGAAGTCGGCGAGCCGAGGATGCAGTTCGGCCAACCGCGCGGAACTGGTGTGGAAGTACTTACCCCAGTGCGGCACGGCGTCGAAGTCGGCCAGCCGCGCTTCCAGCTCCTGCACCACCGGGGAGACCGCGGGTTCGTCGAGCACCCAGGTGAAGTGCAGCGCGACCCGGTCGCACCGGTAGAACGGGCTCAGCCACAGCTCGTCGGCCGCGATCGTGCGCACCTCGCTCACCTGCAGCACTGGGGCGAGCACGTCGCTCATCGCCCGCAGCGCGCCGATCGCGGCGGGCAGGTGGGCCCGCTCGATGAAGTACTCGGACTGGATCTCATCGCCGTTGCTGGGCGTGAACTCGAGCCGGAAGTGCGGCAGCCGGGCCTGCCACGGCCCGGGCACGCCACCCTGCTCGGTCGCGGCGCTGGTGTCGCCATCGGGCAGCGGGTGCCGCGGACCGGCGGCCGGGCGGGCGCCGAAGCAGTCGCCGGCGGCGCGCTCTTGCTGAGACTTGAGCCAGAGCTGGTCGGCGGCGTCGCCGCGCCAGGAGGTGAAGACGCTGAAGCTGTAGGCCGCGGCGCTGATCTCGTCGAAATGCTCGGCCAGCGCACGGAACGGCAAGCTGTCGTAGACGTACTGGCGGACCTGGTACGAGGGCACCAGGGCCAGGGTCAGCTCGGTGACCGGCCCGAGCAGGCCGAGCGCCAGCACCGACCCGTCGAAGTCGGGCTCGCCGGCCGCCTGCTCGACCAGCGACCCGTCCGGGCCGACGCGCTGCTGGGCCCGGACCAGGGCGGCCAGCGCCGGGTTGCCGTTGCCGGAACCGTGGGTGCCGGTGGCGCAGGCCCCGGCGACCGAGATGTGCGGCAGCGAACCGAGGTTGGCCAGCGCGAAGCCGTGCCGGTCGAGAAAGCCGGTCAACTCCCCGAAACGGAGGCCGGCGCTGATCCGGACCGTGGCCGCGGCCGAGTCCAGCTCCAGCACGGTCGGCAGCCCGGCGACCGAGACGAGCAAGGCGTCGCTGTCGGCAACCCGGTTGAACGAGTGCCCGGTGCCGAGGGTCCGCAGCCGGTTCGATCGAGCGACCAGCTGCTGCAATTCCTCGATCGAGCCGGGCCGTTCGACCACGTCCGTGCCGTACCGGATGTTGCCGCCCCAGTTGAACAATCCGCTGCGCGCCGCCATGCTTCGAGTCTCACACAGGCGATGATTGCTCCGGAGCCAGCCCAGCCAGCCGCAGCCCGGAATCGACCAGCGGCACCCGATCAAGGTTGGCGATCTCCGGCACGCTGAACCAGGCTGCCTCATCGGTGGTGCCGTCCACCTCGGCCCGCAACCGGCCGCCGGTGATGTGTGCCCGGTAGATGAGCCGCAGCGAGTGCTGGTCCGATGTCGTCGCGTGCAGCCGCTCGGCAGCCGGGATGACGATGGAGTCGACACCGAGAATGGTGCCGACCTCGACCTGATAACCGGTTTCCTCGACCAGTTCCCGGACCACTGCGGCGGCCGGGTGCTCGCCCGGTTGCAGGCCACCGCCGGGCAAGGTCCAACCGGACCGGCCGGCCTGCGACCAGTGCGCCAGCAGCACGCCCCGCTCCCCGGTCACGACGGCGTAAGCGGCAACCCGGAGATCCACCTCAGGACCCGGCGCAATCGGAGTCGATGGCCGGGAACAGCGCGGCCAGCCCGACCAACGACAACGTTCGCACGACCGGCCATCCTGCCAGATCCGGCTAACGCTGGCAGCGAAATTCGTTCGCAGTTGTCGGTGGCTCATCGTAGGGTGAGTCATCGTGGTGAACGGGGTGGAATTAGCAGCAGAACCAGCCCCGCATGATCCTTACGACGGCCCGGCCGAGGGCAGCCACAACTCCCTGAAGATCTTGCTCCGGCTCTGGCCGTGGCTGCGTCCCTACCGGGGTTACCTGCTCGGAATGCTGGTCGCGGCCACCCTGGCGATGGTCGTGCAGTCGATGCTCCCGCTCATCATCGCGGCCATCGTCGACGGCCCGATCGCCCGCCACGACACGTATGGGATGCTGCCGCTGATCGGGTTGGCGCTGGTGTTCGGTGTCGCCGAAGCAGCCTTGTTCGCCCTGCGGCGCAAGGCGATGAACATCTCCTCGCTGGCCATCGAGACCGATCTGCGCCGCGACCTCTACCAGCACCTGCAGCGGCTGCCGGTGACCTTCCACGACCGCTGGCCGTCGGGCCAGCTGCTGTCCCGGATGACCAGCGACCTGTCGACGCTGCGCCGGTTCGTGGGCTTCATGGCGGTGTTCCTGGTCGCCAACGTGACCATGATCGTCGTCGTCCTGGTCCTGCTGATCCACCTGCAACCGGTGCTCGGTATCGCGGTGGCGGCGGTCATGCTGCCGCTGGGCTACCTGACCCGCCGGTTCGAGCGGCTGTACAACCAGCAGGCCCGGCACGCCCAGGACCTGACCGGTGACCTGGCCACCGAGGTCGAGGAGTCAGTGCTCGGCATCCGGGTGGTCAAGGCCTTCGGTCGCCGCGGCATGCTGCTGGGGTCGTTCAGCCGCACCGCCGGCCGGCTCCGGGACGCCGAGCTGGCCAAGAACCGGACGCTGTCGATGCTGTGGGCCGTGATCGGTGGCTACCCGCAGCTGGTGCTGGCCGGCGTCAGCTGCCTGGGCGTGGTCGCCGTCGCCCACGGCAGCCTGTCCAAAGGTGACCTGGTTGCGTTCATAACCCTGCAACTTCGGCTGAACTGGCCGCTGATGGCGATGGGCTGGCTGATCGCTGGCACCGAGGAGACGGTGGCCGCGGCCGGCCGGTTGTTCGAGGTCCTCGACACCCGGAGCCGGATCACCGACCCCGCCCAACCGGCCCGGCTGGCCAAGGTCAACGGGCCGGCCCGGCTGGAATTCGCCGACGTCAGTTTCAGCTTCCACGGATCGAGCGAGCCGGCGCTGGAGAACGTGCACCTGGCGATCGAGCCGGGCGAGACCATGGCCCTGGTCGGCGCCACCGGTTCGGGCAAGACCGTGCTGACCTCCCTGGTCTCCCGACTGCACGACGTCACCAGCGGCGCGGTGCTGATCGACGGCGTGCCGGTGCATCGGCTGCCGCTGTCCGACCTGCGCCGGACGGTCAGCGTGGCCTTCGAGGAGGCCACCCTGTTCTCGGCCAGCGTGCGGGAGAACCTGACCCTGGGCCGCCCGGAGGCGAGCGAGGCCGAACTGAGCGAGGCGATCGAGGTCGCTCAGGCCGGCTTCGTCTACGAGTTACCGCACGGCTTGGAGACCCGGATCGGCGAGCAGGGCCTGTCCCTGTCCGGCGGGCAGCGGCAACGGCTGGCCCTGGCTCGCGCGGTACTCGGCCGGCCCCGGGTGCTCGTTCTGGACGATCCGCTGTCGGCGCTCGACGTGCACACCGAGGCCCAGGTCGAGCGAGCGCTGCGCCAGGTCTTGGGCCAGACCACCGCACTGGTGGTGGCGCACCGGGCCTCGACGGTGCTGCTGGCCGACCGGGTGGCACTGCTGTCTGGGCGCCGGATCACCGCGATCGGCACTCATTCCGAACTGCTGGCCAACAACGCCGAATACCGCAGCCTGCTGTCCCAGCAGGCCGAGGAGGCGCGGGTATGAGCGACGACGCCAGCTACTTCGATCCCGCCGACGAGCAGGAACTGGGCGGGGCCCACGTATCCAGCGCCGCGGCCATGACCGTTCAGCTCGACGGCGATGCGGTCGGGGTTTCGGACTGGCACGGCCGGCTCGACAACATCTCCGCCGAGGCCGACGCGGCGGTGCTCGACGGGCGGCCCCGGCTACGGTCCGAGGCCCGCGGGTTGCTCGGACAGCTGATCCGCCCCTATCGCAAGCAGATCTCGATCATCCTGCTGCTCGTCGTCGGCCAGGTCGGCGCGACGATGGCGGCCCCGCTGCTGATCGGCGACATCATCGACCGCGCACTGCCCCAAGCCATGGCCGGCCACTACCGCACCCTGTTGCACCTGACTGGGTGGCTCGTCCTCGCCGCGGTCACCGCCGGCGCGCTGCAGTGGGCGTTCCTGCGGCGGACCGGCACGGTCGGCCAGGCGATGCTGTTCAACCTGCGGCGCCGGGTGTTCGACCACACCCAGCGGCTGTCGGTGTCCTGGCACGAGGGTTTCACCTCCGGCCGGGTGATCAGCCGGCTCACGTCCGACGTCGACACCTTGCGGGAGCTGCTGGACGCCAGCCTGGACGGTCTGCTGCTGGCGGCGTTGAACGTCACGGTGATCTCGGTGCTGATGTTGGTGCTGGACCCGTGGCTGGCCCTGCTCGCGTTGAGCGCATTCATCCCGCTCTGGCTGCTGTTCCGGTGGTTCACCGCCGCCTCGACGGTGGCGTTTCGGCGCACCCGGGAAACCATCGCGCTGCTGATCGTGCAGTTCGTGGAAACGTTCAACGGCATCCGGGCGGTGCAGGC
>Ga0187809_10000555_pt1 | contig 19508 bp, 13 predicted proteins | sample NC_wetland_sal_i_8_FD_132415 | JGI IMG/M metagenome (GOLD analysis project Ga0187809, IMG submission 132415) | Wetland sediment microbial communities from Neuse River Estuary, North Carolina, USA - ASW_4 | ecosystem: Environmental > Aquatic > Freshwater > Wetlands > Sediment | place: USA: North...
GCGCCGCCGCGGGCTGTGGAACCTGTTTCTGACCGGCAAGTCCGCCAAGGCGGTTAGCTCCCTGTACCCGGCGCTGTTGCCGGATCCGCCGCTGACCAACCTGCAGTACGCGCCGCTGGCCGAAATCACCGGCTGGAGCGGCGCACTGGCGCCGGAGGCGCTGAACTGCGCCGCGCCGGATACCGGCAACATGGAAGTGCTGGCCGAGTTCGGCTCACCGGAACAGCAGGAACGCTGGCTCCGCCCGCTGCTTGAGGGGACGATCAGGTCGGCGTTCTGCATGACCGAGCCCGCCGTCGCCTCCAGCGACGCGTCCAACATCGCCACCACGATCAGCAAGACCAGCGACGGCTACGCGATCAACGGCCGCAAGTGGTGGTCGTCCGGCGCGATGAGCTCGGACTGCAAGATCTTCATCGTGATGGGCGTCACCGGCGACGCCGCCGCGGATGCACCGCGCCACGGACGGCACTCCATGATCTTGGTCTCCCCCGACACCCCCGGGGTCGAGGTCAAGCGCGGGATGCGGGTGTTCGGCTACTCCGACGGGACGCACGGCGGCCACGCCGAGGTCGTCTTCACCGACGTGCACGTGCCCCGGGAGAACCTGATCGCCGGCGAGGGGGAGGGGTTCGCGATCGCGCAGGCGCGGCTGGGACCCGGGCGCATCCACCACTGCATGCGGCAGATCGGCGCGGCCGAGCGGGCCCTGGAACTTATGTGCCAGCGCGCCCTCTCCCGCACCGCGTTCGGCAAGCCGCTGGCTGAGCAGGGGGTCATCCAGGACTGGATCGCCGAGTCCCGGGTCAGGATCGAGCAGGCCCGGCTGCTGGTGCTCAAGACCGCGTGGCTGATGGACACGGTCGGCAACAAGGGCGCGCATACCGAGATCCAGGCGATCAAGATCGTGACCCCGGCCATGGCCGAGTGGGTGATCGACAAGGCGGTCCAGGCCCACGGCGCGGGCGGGGTGAGCCAGGACTTCCCGCTGGCCCACCTGTGGGCCAACGCGCGTGGCCTCAGGTTCGCCGACGGCCCTGACGAGGTGCACAAGAGCTCGCTCGCCCGTCGCGAGCTGAAGAAGACGGCGGCACGAACCACGGCCCGTTCAGATAAGGGAGACACTCAGTGACACAGACAGTCGCGATCGTGACGGGCGCGGCCCGGGGCATCGGCGCCGCGACGGCGCGCAGGCTGGCCGCGGACGGGATGGCCGTCGGGGTCCTCGACCTGGACGAGGCCGGCTGTGCCGGGATCGTGAAGGAGATCGCCGACGCCGGCGGGCGCGCGCTCGCGGTGGGCGCCGATGTCAGCCAGGGGGACCAGGTCGAGGCCGCGGTGCAGCGGGTGGCCGGCGAACTCGGCGGACCCACCGTGCTGGTCAACAACGCCGGCGTCATCCGCGACAACCTGCTGTTCAAGATGACCGACGATGACTGGGACACCGTACTCGGGGTGCACCTGCGCGGCGCGTTCCTGATGAGCCGCGCGGTGCAGAAGTACATGGTCGATCAGCATTACGGGCGGATCGTCAACCTGTCGTCGTCGTCTGCGCTCGGCAACCGCGGGCAGGTGAACTACTCCGCCGCCAAGGCCGGCCTGCAGGGTTTCACCAAGACGCTCGCGATCGAGCTCGGGCCGTTCGGGGTCACCGCGAACTCGGTCGCACCCGGCTTCATCGTCACCGACATGACCGCGGCCACGGCGACCCGCGTGGGCGTGCCGTTCGAGGCCTTCCAGAAGGCCGCCGCGGACCGCATCGCGGTCCGCCGGGTGGGGCAGCCCGCCGACGTGGCGAACCTGATCTCCTTCCTGGTCAGCGAGGGCGCGGGCTTCGTCTCCGGGCAGGTCATCTACGTGGCCGGCGGGCCCTTGTGCTAAGCGCCAGGAAACTGTGCTAAGGAAGAGATTGTGCTGACACCCGAAGAGCTCCGCGAGCGGGTCCGCGCGTTCCTGGCGGAGCATGACCCGCACGAGATGCCCAGGCAGGACTTCAACAACGCCCGGTTCGACGCGGGCCTGGCCTGGGTGCACTACCCGGAGGGACTCGGCGGCCTCGGCCTGTCGCGCTCCCTGCAACAGCTGGTCGACGCCGAGTTCGCGGCGGTCGGCGCCCCGGGCCACGACGCGGAGCGCAACGCAATCGGCTTGGGCATGGCCGCGCCGACCATCCTCGCCTACGGCACCGACGAGCAGCAGCGGCGCTGGCTGCGCGAGCTCTGGACGGGCCGGGAGATCTGGTGCCAGCTGTTCAGCGAGCCCGGCGCGGGCAGCGACCTCGCCGCGCTGGCCACCCGGGCCGTCCGCGACGAGGGCGGGGGGGCGGGTGAGAAGGACTGGGTGGCGACCGGGCAGAAGGTGTGGACCTCGCTGGCGCAGGTGGCCAAGCGCGGGCTGCTGCTCGCGCGCTCCGATCCCGATGTGCCCAAGCACCAGGGCCTGAGCTATTTCGCGGTGGACATGGAGGCCCCCGGCGTGGAGGTCCGCCCGCTGCGGCAGATCACCGGGGAGGCCGAGTTCAACGAGGTGTTCCTGACCGACGTGCGGATTCCCGACGAGGACCGGATCGGCCCGGTCGGCGAGGGCTGGAAGGTGGCCAACGCCACCCTGATGAGCGAGCGGGTCAACATCGGATCCTCTCGGGCCGCGCCCCGCGAGGCCGGCATGATCGGCCCGGTCGCCGCGACCTGGCGGGCCCGTCCCGAGCTGCGCAGCCCCGGTCTGCACGACCGGCTGCTCCGGCTCTGGACGGAGGCCGAGGTGGCCCGGCTGGCGGGGGAGCGGATGCGCCAGCAGCTGGCGGCGGGCAAGCCCGGCCCCGAGGGTTCGGCGGCCAAGGTGGTCTTCGCCCGGCTGAACCAGGAGATCTCCGGGTTCGACGTCGAGCTTTCCGCTGGTGACGGCCTGCGCTACGACGAATGGAGCATGCGCCGTCCGGAGCACTCCACGTTCTTCGGCCGCGGACCGGGCTACCGCTACCTGCGCTCCCGTGGCAACTCCATCGAGGGCGGCACGTCGGAGATCTTGCGCAACATCATCGCGGAGCGTGTGCTGGGCCTGCCGCCCGAACCCCGCGTCGACAAGGACATCCCCTGGAAGGACCTGCCTCGATGAACGACAAGGCGGACCTCCCCGATCTCATGTACTCCGATACCGAACGAGCCCTGACCGACAGCCTCAGCGCCCTGCTGGCCGACCGGGGCGGCCTAGACAAGGTTCTGGCCCGCACCGAGTCGACCGAGACCTACGACGATGGCCTGTGGCAGGCCCTCGCAGGCGACCTGGACTTGGCCGGGCTGCTCATCCCGGAGCGCGACGGCGGCGCCGGCGCCTCCTTCCGCGAGGTGTGCTCGGCCGCCGAGGCGCTGGGCAGTTCCGTCGCCCCGGTTCCCTTCATCGGCAGCGCCGTCGTCGCGACCGCCGCGCTGCTGAGCGTGGCGTCAGGTATCACGGACGATGCGGCCGCGGGCGCCCCGCGCAGCGCCGCCTCGGTCTCCTCGGGCACGCCCTTTACCCCAGCGCGGGCCGCGGCCGACCTGCTGCGCCGGATGGCGGACGGCAGCGTGACCGTGTCGCTGGCGGTGCCGTTCGCCAGCGCGCCAAACGGCGCGTTCCCGGGCTCGGTCCGGGTGGCGGGCCTGCGGCCCGGCGACGCCCAGGCCGGGATCGCGCGGCTGCGCGGCATGGTCAGCGGGGTCGCTGACGCACTGCCCGCCAGCGTGCTGCTGGTCCCGGCCGACGGCGTGCCGCACGCCCTGTACCTAGTCGACGTGGCGGCTCCCGGCGTGGCCAAGGCGCCGGTGGTGTCGCTGGATATGACCAGGCAGCTCTGTGACCTGTCGTTCGACGATGCTCCCGGCACGCTGATCGCGGCGGGCACCGCCGCCTCGCAGGCGCTCGGGGCGGCACTGTCGGCGGGCGCGGCCGCCCTCGCCGCCGAGCAGGTCGGGTTGGCGCAGCGCTGCCTGGACATGACGCTGGCCTACGTGAAGGAGCGCCGCCAGTTCGCCCGGCCGGTCGGGTCGTTCCAGGCGCTCAAGCACCGGCTGGCGGACGTGTGGATCGCGGTCAGCCAGGCCCGCGCGGCGTCGCGGTACGCGGCGGCCTGTCTGGCCTCCGGCGACCCCGACGCCGCCGTCGCGGTGGCGGTCGCCAAGGCCTACTGCTCGGAGACGGCCGTGCACGCCGCGCAGGAGTGTGTGCAGTTGCACGGTGGCATCGGCTTTACCTGGGAGCACCCCGCGCACCTGTACCTGAAGCGGGCCAAGGCGGACTCCATTGGCTTCGGCACTCCCGACGCGCACCGCGCCGCGCTGGCCGACCTGGTCAACCTCCCTGCCCCATGAGACGGCCGGACCGGTGGGCGCCGTGACCGGTGTGCTCCGTCCCGACGAGGCTGAACTGCGCCGCCGGGTCGGCCGCCTGTCGCTGGAACAGAAGGTCCGGCTGCTCACCGGGGCGGACTTCTGGGCGCTGTACGCCGAGCCGGAGGTCGGGCTGCGCCGGCTCGTGCTGTCCGACGGCCCGGCCGGGGTCCGCGGTGAATCCTGGGACGAGCGGGACAGTTCCGCGAACGTGCCATCGGCCACCGCGCTGGCCGCCACCTGGGACACCGGGCGGGTCGAGGCGATCGGCGGGCTGCTCGCCCGCGAGGCGCGGCGCAAGGGCGTCGACGTGCTGCTCGCTCCTACCGTGAACCTGCACCGGACCCCGTACGCGGGCCGATGCTTCGAGTGCTTCTCCGAGGACCCGCTGCTGACCGCCCGGCTGGGTTCCGCCTACGTGCGGGGCCTGCAGCGCTGCGGCGTCGGCGCCACCGTCAAGCACTTCGTCGGCAACGACTCCGAGACCCAGCGGATGACCGTCGACGTCTGCGTCGACGACCGGACGCTGCGGGAGCTGTACCTGGCGCCGTTCGAGGCGATCGTCCGCGACGAGGGCGCCTGGGCGGTGATGGCCGCCTACAACGGGGTCAACGGGTCGCCGATGACCCAGAGCCCGCTGCTGCGCGACATCCTGCACGGCGAGTGGGGCTATGACGGCCTGGTGATGTCGGACTGGACCGCCGCCCACGCCACTGAGGCCGCCGCCCAGGCCGCCCTGGACCTGGCCATGCCGGGGCCCGCGAGCCTGTACGGCCCCTGGGGGGACGCCCTCGTGGAGGCGGTCGGGAAGGGCGCGGTCGACGAGGCGCTCATCGACGACAAGGTGATCCGGATCCTGCGCCTGGCCGCGCGGGTCGGCGCGCTGATCGATACTCCCGCCCTGCCCCCGGAGGCCGACGCCGCTGCCCCGCCCGGACTGCCTCCGGAGGCCGGCGCCCCCGCCTCGCCCGGACTGCCCTCGGAGGCCGGTACTCCCGCTGCGCCCGGGCCGTCCCTGCAGGCTCCGGATTCGGTAGCGGTCGCACAGGAACTGCGGGCTGCCGCGGCGGCCGGCTTCGTGCTGGCCCGCAACGACGGCATCCTGCCGCTGGCGAGATCAGGCCCCGCCGACCTGCCCGGGCTCGACCGGCGCCTGCGGGTGGCCGTGATCGGGCCGAACGCCCAGGTCGCGAGGACCATGGGTGGCGGCAGCGCCACCGTGTTCCCGCCCTATACGATCTCGCCGCTGGATGGCCTGCGGGCCGCCGGGCTGCACGTGACGTACGCGGCCGGGGTGACCTCGCACCTGCGCGCCGGGGAGGCCCGCGCGCCCTGGCTGTTGCGGCCGGACCGGCCGTTCGACCCCGGGACCGGAGCCGAGATCCGGTTCCTCTCCGAGGCCGGCGAGCTGGCCGGATCGGAGCTGCGCGACGGGGCCACGTTCATGTGGCTGAGCGGGTTCAGGGCCTCAGGGGTCACCGAGCCGGTCGCCACGCTGGAGGTTCGCTGCGTCATCCGGGCCACCGTCGGCGGTGAGTACCAGCTGGGCGTCTCCGGCCTCGGCCGTTACCGCCTGCTCGTGGACGGCGCGGAGGTTTTCGACGCCACCTTGGCCCTGCCGGAGAACGCTGATATCGCCGAGGCCTTGATGCGACCGCCGCAGCAGCTGGCCCCGGTCCAGCTGGCCGCGGGCCAGTCGGTCGCCGTGGTGGCCGAGCACGACGTGCACTCCTCGCCGTTCGCCGGGTTCGGCACGCTCGTGCAGCTCAACCTGGTGCCGCCGCACCGCACCGACGACGAGGAGATCGCGACGGCCGCTGCCCTGGCCGCCGCCAGCGAGGCGGCCGTGGTCGTGGTCGGCACCACCTCCGATGCGGAAAGCGAGGGCTTCGACCGCACCACGCTGGCCCTGCCGGGCCGCCAGGACGAGCTGGTTCGCCAGGTCATTGCGGCCAACCCCCGGACCGTGGTGGTGGTGAACTCCGGCGCCCCGGTCCTGCTGCCCTGGGCCCAGGACGCGGCGGCGGTGCTGCTGTCCTGGTTCGGCGGCCAGGAATACGGCGACGCGCTCGCCGACGTGCTGCTCGGTGACGTCGAGCCCGGCGGGCGGCTGCCCATGACCTGGCCGGCGTCGGAGGAAGGGCTGCCCTCGACCCAGCCGGTCGACGGCGTGCTGACCTACCACGAGGGCCTGTTCATCGGCTACCGCGGCTACGACCGCGACGGCCGGGAACCCCTGTTCCCGTTCGGTCACGGGACGGGCTACACCACCTGGGCGCACGAGTCCGTCACGCTGGACCAGGCCCCGGCGGGTGCTTCCGGGGTCGCTGTCTGCGTCCAGGTCCGCAACACCGGCTCGCGCCGCGGCCGCGAGGTCGTCCAGGTCTACGCCTCGCGGCCGGACTCGGCGGTGGAGCGCCCGGCCAAGTGGCTGGCCGGCTTCGCGCCGGTCGACGCGGACCCCGGCGAGACGGTTACGGTCGGTATCCTCATCCCCGAGCGCGCCTTCCAGCACTGGAACGACCAGGGCTGGTTTACCGAACCCGGCTCGTTCGTCCTGGCCGCAGGTCCCTCGTCCGCGTCCCTCCCGCTGACCATCCAGATCGACCTCCCATAAGCGGCCCGGCCAACCCACCAGGCTGTCGGCCGCACGGCTCAGCTAGCGGTGCACCCAACCCGTGGAGGGGATCGTGCCAGTTGTGCCCGCCCCCTGAGCATCGAAGCCGCGGTTCACCCGCGAGCCCCGCGGCCAGCCCTGCTGCCGGTACCTGTTACTGGCCTAGGCGTCCGTCGATTCGCTCGCGCAACAGGTCGACGTGACCCATATGGCGGGCGTACTCCTCGATCATCCCGACCAGCACCTCGCGCAGCGACATCATCCCTCCGCCGCTGCCGTGCTGATTCGACGGATCGTCGCCGGTGATTTCGAGACTGGGCGCCTCGGCCACGAACCGCGTGGCGAAGTCGACCTCCGTACGCCACGCGTCCCACGCCTCCGCAACCACCTGGGGGTCGGGAACGGCACCGTCGAAATCACCGTCGCGGTCGGTGGCGGAGCAGAACGGCCGCGGCACGTCCTGGCCCGCCATCATAACCCGGAACGTCGCACGCTCTATTTCAGCCAGATGACGCACCAGTCCCAGGAGCGACATCGTCGACGGCTCGACGGAACGCCGCGCCATAGCCTCCGCATCGAGACCGGCGCATTTCATCTCCAGGGTGAGGCGCAGACAGCGCAGGGACTCGACCAGCGTGGTGCGCTCGTCGCCCAACCTCAGCCTGTGCTCACGCGGGTCGTCATCCGACGGCTTGCCGTCCGCGGTGAACATGTCGGCTCGCCGGGTGGTGGCCATGGCCGCCATCATCGGCGATGCGCATGGCGACGGGCAACGGATTAACGACGTGCCCCGGGGACGGTTACCACCCCCGGAAACCATTTCTGCGCTGTCGCAGGTGGCGCCTACGCTCCAAGCGTGGTGACCCGAAGACCCGCCTGGCGTGAGGTTCGCCTGCTGGTCGCCCGAGAGCTGGGTGAGCCGGTGTACCAGGCCCGGCCGCTCGTGCCCGCGCGGCGGTCGGGGATGACCTGGGCGGCCCGCGCGCACCGAACCGGCCCGATCGTGGTTAAGGCCAGGCACGGTGACCGCGCGGAGCGCAAGACGCAATGGTGCGCGGCGCATCTTCCCGCGCTCGGGGCGCGCGGGTATCCGGCTCCGGCCATCCTGTGGCACGGCATGCTCAGCGACCAGTGGCACGTGACCGTCCAGAACCGGCTCCCCGGCCGTCCGCTGACCGGGCTGGACGGGCCGATGCTTGAGGCGGCGCTGCGCCTGGTCGAGCTGCAGGCCGACGCCGGGATCCCGGCCGGGGACCGCGATTTCGCCGGCTACGTGGCGAACGTCTTGTTCGACGACTGGGACCAGGTGTGGGCCGACGCGGCCCGGGCTTGCGTGGCGGCCGGTCGTTTGTGCGCGCGGCTGCGGCGCTGGCTCCAGCCGGTCTGGGGGCTGCGGCTGCCGCCAGCCGACTATGCCCACAACGACCTGAATCTGTCGAACATCCTGACCGACGGGGCACAGATCACATGTGTGGTGGACTGGGATGAGTTCGGGCTCGGCAGCCGCGCACTGGACCTGGTCGCCCTCGCCGTGGACTGCGAGCGCGCCGACGACCATGCCGCCGCCGACCGCCTGCTGGCCCGGGCGGCCTGGGTGGCGGGCGGCGACGGACTGCGGTGCCTGATCAGCTACCGGGCGATCGGCGGGCTGGCAGCTTTCACCCACGAACGGCAGGCGTACGGCAATTCCCTCGGGGATGCGGAGTGCGCGGCGGTCTCGGCCGTCCTCGACCGGCTTGAGGCGACCCCGGACCCGCAACCGGAAGGCCCGGGCACACCCCGGGGCGCGTGCGATATGACCGGGGCGCGGGTCAGGCCGGTCCGTTCAGAAGAATAAGGAATTGACCCGGACGGACAGGCGCAGGTCCGCGGACGAGCGGCCGATGCGGACGGCGAACTCACCCGGCGGCCAGACCCAGGCGCGGGCCGCCTCGTCGTAGCGGGCGAACGCCCGGGCCGGCACGACCAGCCTGACCTCAGCGGCCTCGCCGGGGTCGGCGGTCGCGGCGGCGAAGGCGGCCAGGGTGCGCACCGGCCGGCCGGCTTCGGCCGCGACCGGCTCGACATAGGCCTGGACGACCTCGCGGCCTCGGCGGGATCCGGTGTTGCGGATCGTCACGGTCAGCCCGACGTCACCAGCCGGGCCGACGGCCGTCCAATCCGCGACAGCGGACAGGTACTCCCAGGTCGTGTAGCCCAGGCCATGGCCGAAGGCGAAACGCGGCGTTCGATCGGCCTGGTCGTAGCCCCGGTAGCCGATCAGCAGCCCTTCGGCGTACTCGAGTCGGCCCTGTTCCGGTACCGAGTGCAGGACTGGGCAGTCGGCCTCGGCGACCGGGATCGTCACCGGGAGGCGGCCGCCTGGTTCGGCTTGGCCGAGCAGCACGTCCGCTAGCGCGTCGCCCATCGCCTGCCCGGGCAGCCAGCAGTAACCGATCGCCGCCACTTGGTCCGCCCACGGCATGAGCACCGGCATGCCGGCGTTCACCACCACGATGGTCCGGTCGTTCACCGCCGCGACCCGGCGCACTAGTTCGTCCTGATCGCCGGGCAGGCTGAGCCCGGGACGGTCGAAGCCCTCGCTCTCCGTCGCCGGCCCGGACCCCACGACCACGATAGCCGCATCGGCGCTTCGCGCGGCCTCCACCGCCTCGCGGAGCAGCGCGTCGCCATCCGGCGCGGGCACGATGCCGAGCCGGATACCCACCGGGCCCTGAGGCCAGTCCTCGGGCAGCAGCGAGATCGCGACCTCGACCTCCTGGCCTTCGGCCAGGTCGACTGTGGCCCTGATCTCACCGGGCCGGACCATGACCTCCACTGGGTCTGCGGGCACGCCCGGGTGACCCGCCGCCACCTGCGTTCCGTCGACCGTGAGCGTGAGCTGGCCCACCCCGCCCGCACCGATGAGGTGCGGGCCGCGGTGTCGGGCCTGGTAGCGGGCACGGAGCACGATCGTGCCGCGACCGCCCCAGCCGATGCCCGCCGGCAGGCCGTCCCACCAGGTGAACATGGTCGCGGTGCGGTGCTCCGTACCCGCCAGCTCGCCCTCCTCGGAGCGAAAGTCCAGCCGGACGCCCGGCTCGCCGGTGTCCGGATCGCGCAATGCCGCTGGCTCGGGCTCGGGTACGTTGCTCCAGGTCACGCAGCCTGGTCGCACAGTTACCCGGGCCAGGCCGGCCAGCGCCTTGGTCAACGCGCTCGCCGGGGTCGACACGCTGACCGGGGGGACGGTCGCGCTGCCGCCGCCCTGGGTGACCGGGGTGACCGCGTTGGGCCCGGTCAGCGCGATGTTGCGGATCGCGGCCGGATCGAGGGGCAGCACGCCGGCCTCGTTCCTGAGCAGCGTGAACGCCGCCGCGGCGCACCGGCGCAGCAGCGCCGGGTTGGCGAGCGCCGGGCCGCCGTTGACGGTAGCGCTGATCGCGGCGGCGCCGCTCGCGTTGCCGTTGGCGCCGAGCGCTCCCACCCGGCGGGCCAGCCGCAGGATGCGCAGGACCTTGGCGTCGACGTCATCCTCGCTGACCTCGCCGGCCCGTACGGCCGCCGTGAGCTGGCCGCCCCACGGCCCGGCCGGGCCGGGCATGGCCAGGTCAAGTCCCGCGACCGCGGTCGCCACCGTGGTGCGCGCGGCGTGCCAGTCGGACAAGGCCACGCCCTGGAACCCCCATTCGTCCTTGAGGATGGCCGACAGCAGGTGGGCGTGCTCGGTCATGGTGAGGCCGTTAACCATGTTGTAGCCGGTCATCACCAGGTCCAGGTCTGCCTCGCGTACGCATGCCTCGAACGGGACGAGGTAGAGCTCGCGCAGCACGTGCTCGGCGATCCGAGCGTCGTACGTCCAGCGCTCGGTTTCTGAGTCGTTGCCTACGTAATGCTTGGCCGCCGCGGCCACTCCGGCCCGGCGCAGCCCGTCGACGTAGGCCACGGCCACCCGGGCGATGAGCACCGGGTCCTCGCCGAACGACTCGAAGCCGCGCCCGCCGAGGGGCGTGCGCATGACGTTGATGGTCGGCGCTAGCAGCACGTCGACGCCCTTGCTCCTGGCCTCAGTGCCGAGCGCGAACGCGAGCTCCCCGACCAGCCCGGGATCCCAGGTGGCGCCGAGGGCCGACGGGCAGGGCAGGCTCGCCGACGGGTTGCGTTCGTCCATGGTCTGGCCGCGGACCCCGGCCGGGCCGTCCGACATGACCATCGGACGGAGGCCGATGGCGGGCAGCGGGCACGTGCGCCAGTTGTCCGCTCCGGTCAGCAGCCGCACCTTGTCCTCGAGATCGAGCGCGGCTAGTAGTTTGTGCTCATGGGCCCCGTGGTTAGCGGTCCCGTGATTATGGGCAGGGCGGGGTTGCGCCCGGCCGCTGGTGCGGCCGGGCGTCCCGTGGGCGTTGTTCATACGGTCCGGTACAGCTCTCAGGACGCCGGAGCGAGGTGCAAGAGCGTGTACTCCATGTAAGGCGCGTTCGGCACCGGGTCGATGTACTGGTTGGACTGCGTCGGCCAGCCGGTGTAGTCCTTGGTCGAGTACTCGTACCAGGCCGCTCCGTACAGCAGCGGGATCACCGGCGCCTGCGTGGAGACGATGGTCTCCAGTCCGTTCAGTGCCTGCTGCTGCGCCGAGGCGCTGTTGGTGCCGGCGTACTGCGCCAGCAGCGTCTGGACCTGCGGGTTGCTGTACCGGCCGAAGTCGGAGCCCGCCGGCTTGCCGATCGGAGCGGTCAGGGAACTGTCCATCCAGTAGTCGAAGTAGTCCCACGGCGTGGGTCCCTGGTTGCTCCAGTGGATGATCGCGTCGAAGTTCCCGGCGGCCAGGTCGGTGTACCACTGGGTGGCCTGGACCCCGTCGAACGAGACCTCGAAGCCCTCGGCGTCCAGCTGGTTGGCGACCAGCTGCGCGTCGGTGGCGTAGTCGGTGTAGGACGACGGGTCCTCGATGGAGAACTTGATCGGCTGCCCGTTCTTCATCCACTTGCCGCCGGTCTTGGTGTAGCCGTCACTGGTCAGGATCTGGCTGACCTTGGCGCTGTCGGTGGTGTTGGAGATGTCATTGTTGTAGGAGGGGTCGAGCAGGGCACTCTGGGTCGGCAGCAGTAGCCCGCTAGAGGAGGTGGCCGGCGGCTCGTAGTTGGTCTCGCCTTGGGCCGACAGCTGCTGCCGGTCGATCCCGGCGCTGACCGCCAGACGGACCTTCGGGTCGTTCAGCGGCGCCTTGGTCACGTTCGGCCACAGCGTCACCACGTTGTTGTCGGCGAACCAGGGCTGGTTGGACGTCCAGGTGTGGTTGCCCGGGTTGGCGCCCAGGTAGTCGGACTCGACGTTGGCCACGTCGTTGCCGGCGTAGCCGATCTGGCCGCTGTCCAGCGCCGGGTTGGCGGTGGTGTTGCTCACGTAGTTGGGGAAGATCACTTCGGGCACGGTCACCTTGGACTTCTGCCAGTAATACGGGTTCTGCTTGAAGGCGACCTTCTGCGAGGAGTACGAGGAGAGCTCGTACGGGCCCGTCCCCACCGGGTTGGCGTCCGAGTAGGTGGCCGGGTTGGACACGCTCTGCCAGATGTGCTGGGGCAGCACGTACGTCGACCCGATCAGGAACAGGTTGGCGTACTGGGGCTTGCTGAACGTCAGCACGGCCGTGGTCGCGTTCGGCGCGGTGGCGCTGACCGGCAGCGGCGTCGGGCCAGGGGCCTGCGAGGCCAGGGCGCTGTTCTTCATCAGCAGGTTGAAGGTGAACGCCACGTCGCTGGCCGTCATCGGTGTGCCGTCGCTGAACTTCACGCCCGGCCGCATGGTGAACGTCAGCGTCTTGCCGCCGTTGGACCAGTCGTAGCTGGTGGCCAGCCACGGGATCGGCGCCTGGGTCGGCTGCATGATGTTGAACTCGAGCAGCGGTTCGTAGGTCATCGACTGCATGTTGTCCTCGACGCCCAGCGAGGTCGAGACGTACGGGTTGAACGTCTGGGCGAAGACCTGGCCGGTGTTGTCCACGATGACCAGGGGTGCACCCTGCTTGGTGGATGTCGATGTCGTGCCGGAAGAAGATGAGTTCGAGCTACTGCAGGCCGCCACGCCCATCGCCAGGATGGTCGCCGCAGCCAGGGCTTTTACAGTCCTGTGATTCATTGTCTAAACTCCCATTGCCCGGCCGGCTGTCGCCGGCCTGTCATGGTGACCGTGTCGGGGTCCGTCATAACGTGGTGCGCGCGAGACCGGCCGGGCTTACATCCCGTCGGCCTGCCGCTTCGTGCAACTGGTGCGGCGTGGGCCTGTCAAGGCCTTCCTGGCCCATGACCGCTAGGTGACGTGCGGGTTCATCGCTTCTCCTCTCCAGGCCCTTGAGGTCGGTTGGTATCCTTCGGCGCCACGTCCCCGGGCGCCGGGTCCTTCAGCGCCGGTCCTGGCCGCGCTGGTTCCTTCAGCGGCCGGGACTGGGCCGCGGTCAGGTCCATGGCGTGCAGCCAGCACGCGCTGGTGTGTCCCGGAGCGATCTCGATTGCCGCGGGCCTCTCCTCGGCGCAGACCGCCATGGCGAAGGGGCAGCGCGGGTGGAACCGGCAGCCGGCGGGCGGCCGGATCAAGTTGGGCGGCGCTCCCCGGCCCCGCAGCGACGGCGGCTCCGCCCGGTCCGGGTCGGGTGCGGCAGACAGCAGGAGCTGGGTATAGGGGTGAGCCGGGGCGTCAGTGACCTGCGCCGCGGGTCCGGACTCGATGATCTGCCCGGCGTACATGACCGAGATCACGTCGGCCAGGTAGCGCGCGGACGCGATGTCGTGCGTCACGTACAAGATGGCCAGCCCTTCGCGTTCACGCAGGCCCGCCAGCAGGTTGAGCACGCCCAGCCGGATGGAGACGTCCAGCATGGAGACGGGCTCGTCGGCCAGCAGCACTCGCGGCCGCATGGCCAGCGCCCGCGCGATCGCCACCCGCTGCCGCTGGCCGCCGGACAGTTCGTGCGGGAACTTCGCGGCGAACTGGTCTGCCGGAGTCAGCGCCACCCGCCCGAGCAACTCGGCGATCTGGCTGTCCAGACTGCCCCCGCTGGCCAGGCCGTGCACCTTCAAGGGACGGGCCAGGTGATACCGGACATTGTGCACCGGGTTGAGCGAGGAGAACGGGTCCTGCAGCACGAGCTGGACTTGACGGGCGTAGCGCTGGCGTCCCGGCGTGGCCGCGCCGTCGAGCAGCACGTTTCCGGCGGTCGGCTTGATCAGCTGGGCCAGGAGCCGGGCCAGCGTCGACTTGCCCGAGCCGCTCTCGCCGACCACCGCCGTAATGCCGGCTGGCGGCAGCGCGAGCGTCACGTCCTCGACCGCGTGGACCACGGCCTGCCGCGCGCCGCGGTGCGTGTGCGCGGGGAAGTACTTGGTCAGGCCGCGTGCCTCCAGCACCGGCCGGCCGCCGCTGGCCCCGTTGGCCGTATGCGCCCGGTCCAGGGGAATGATGGTCATGACCGCCCTCCGGTCGGCTCGGGTTCTCCAGCGGCCGGGGCCTGCGCCGGGCGGGCCAGCTCGGCGGGCACGGTCATGTGGCCGTCCTGCAGCCAGCACGCGGCCGCCCGGGTGCCTGCCTCCAGGTCGAGCAGCGGCGGCGGGTCGGTCCGGCACCGGTCGAACGCGTACCCGCAGCGCGGGTGAAACGAACACCCCGACGGCATGTTCCGCAGGTCAGGAGGCGACCCGGGGATGCCTTCCATGGCCCGGCGCGGTCCGTGCAACGCGGGGAACGAGCTCAGCAGGCCGAGCGAGTACGGGTGGCGCGGCGCGCGGAAGATCGCGCCGGCGGTCGCCCGTTCCACCAGTCGGCCCGCGTACATGACCGCGATCGAATCCGCGATCTCGGCCAGCAGGGACAGGTCGTGCGAGATGAACAGCACCGCGAAGCCCAGCCGGTCGCGCAGCGCCATGAGCTCCTCGAGGATCTCGCGCTGGGTTACCACGTCCAGCGCGGTCGTCGGCTCGTCCATGACCACTACCGATGGGTCGAGCGCGAGCGCCGTGGCGATCATCACCCGCTGCCGCATGCCGCCGGACAGCTCGTGCGGGTAGCTGCTGAGCCGGTCGGCGGGAATGCCCACCATCTCCAGCAGTTCGCTGGACCGGGCCTGACGGTTGGCTCGGCTCATGTCCGGCCGGTGCGCGCGCAGCACGTCGGAGAACTGAGTGCCAATGGACAGCACCGGGTTGAGGGCGTTCATCGAGCTCTGCAGCACGACCGCGATCTCGCTCCAGCGCAGGCCCCGGAGTTCGCGCAGCCCAGCCGACATCAGGTTGACCGACCCGGCGAAACGAGCCGAGCCCGCGGTGATGACACCCGGTGGCCGCAGCAGCCTGGTGACCGCGTAGGCCAGGGTGGACTTGCCGCTGCCACTCTCCCCGGCCAGGCCCAGCACTTCGCCGCGGCGCAGTTCGAGATCGGCGTCCACCACCGCGTGTACCGCGTCGTCGCCGAGCCCGTAGTCCACGCACAGGCCGCGGACGTCGATGAGCACATCAGAAGCCGCGCTCACGGCGGCCTCCCCGCTCACGCCGGCCTCCCCGCTCACGGCGGCCTCCCCGCTCACGCCGGTCCCCGAGCTCAGGGTGTCGGAGGCGCCGCTCATGATGGCATCTCCGCTCACGATGGCATCTCCGCTCACGACGGCCTCTCTGCGCACGACGGCCTCTCTGCGCACGACGGCCTCTCTGCTCATGACGCCTTCTTGATTGAGCCGGAAAGCACCGGCGTCAGGCCCAGCTGAGCCCGCCGCGGCAGTCCCGCTCGGCGCGCCCGGCGGCCGGAGACCGAGCCGGTTCCGCCCCGCAGCCGCGGGTTGACGAACTCATCGATCCCGAAGTTGAGCAGCGCCAGCCCGGTGCCGAACAACCCGACGGCCAGCCCCGGCGGCACGAACCACCACCACTCCAGGTGCACCTGCTGGGCAGCCTGGGCGCTCTGCGCCCAGTAGAGCATCGTCCCCCAGCTCCAGTGGGAGGTGCTGATCACCCCGAGGAAGGACAGCGCGGTGTAGGTCCCGACCCCGTAGATGACGGTAAACAGGAACGAGGTGGCGACCACGGGAATCAGGTTGGGCAGGATCTCGAACGTCATGATCCGCCAGCTCTTCTCGCCGATGATCCGGGCCGAGTCGACGAAGTCCCGGCTGCGCATGGACAGGGTCTGGGCCCGCAGCTGCCGGGCGCCGAACGCCCAGCCGGTGATGGCGATGATCACCCCGATCACCACGTCGTTCGGGTTCGCGCCCTTGCCCAAGAACCCGAAGATGACGATGAGCAGTGGCAGCGCCGGCAGCACCAGGAAGATGTTGGCCAGCATGGATAGGCCGTCGTCACCCCAGCTGCCGAAGTAACCCGCGGCCACGCCGAACAGCACGGCCAGAGCGGTCGCCGCCGCTCCGGCCACCAGGGCGACTAGGATCGTGGACCGCCCGCCCACCAGCAGCTGGGATAGCACGTCCTGCTGGACCTGGGTGGTGCCGAGCAGGTGCGCCGCCGAGGGCGGCTGCGGGACGCTCACCGTGGTCGACACGCTGGTGTTCGGGTTGTACGGGGCGAGCAGCGGGCCGATGATGGCCAGCAGCCCGAACACCCCGGACAGGCACAGCCCGATGACGATCTTCGGTGACCGTAGCAATCTGCGCACGTCAGGCCTCCTGCCGGGTCCGCGGGTCGAGGAACGCGTAAACGAAGTCGGCGGCCAGGTTGGCCAGCAGCACGGCCAGCGTGATGATCAGGAAGATTCCTTGCAGCAGCGGGTAGTCGTCGCTGCCGATCGCGCTGAACAGCAGGTACCCCACCCCCGGATAGGAGAAGACGATCTCGGTGAGCAGCGCGCCCGAGACGATGAACCCGATGGCCAGCGAGAAGCCCGCCACGCTCGGCAGCAGCGCGTTCCGGGCTGCGTAGCTGATCACCCGCTGCGACGGCAGCCCCTTGGCCTGGGCGAGCAGGACGTAGTCCTCGTCCATCGTGGTGATCATCATGTTGCGCATCCCGATGATCCAGCCGGCGATGGAGGCGAGCACGATGGTCACCGCCGGCAGCGCGGCGTGGTCGAGCACGCTGGAGATGAAAGGCCAGTTCAGGCCCGGGTTCAAGGTTGTAGTGTCATAGCCCGAGTTCGGCGGGAACCAGCCGAGCTTGGTCGAGAATAGGGCCACCGCCAGGATCGCGACGAAGAAGTACGGCGCCGCCTGGAAGAACGCCATCGTGGGCAGCAGCCCGTCCAGCCAGGTGCCGCGCCGCCAGGCGGCGGCCACGCCGAGCAGCGTGCCGAGTAGGAAGCTGATCACTGTAGCGATGCCGACCAGACCGACGGTCCACGGCAGGGCGGCGCGGATCAGGCTGCCGACCGATTCGGGGTAGGCGCTGAGCGAAATGCCCAGGTTCCCGTGCAGCAAATGGCTCCAGTACTGCACGTACTGACCCCACAGCCCGGTCTTCGTCTGCACTCCGTACTGCACCTCGAGCGCGGCGATGGCCTGCGGGGACTCATTGGCCTGGACCCGGCCAAGTACGGCCAGCGCCGGATTGCCCGGCATCAGCCGCGGGATGAAGAAGTTTATGGTGATCGCAACGATGGCGGTGGCGATGTAGAACGCCATCCTGCGGGTGATCATGCGCACGGGCGGACTCTCATGTCTCCTCAGATTTCTCGGTACCAGCCGATGTCGGCCCGGTCGGCCGGGGCCGGGCAGCCGCAGCTCTCCCGGCGGATCAGCTCGGTGGGCAGCACGATGTCGCGGGCCGGCAGGTGCTCGCGGTTGAGCATCGAATACAGCACGTCAAAGGCGACGGTGCCCAGCTCCTTGATCGGCTGGCGGACCGTGGTCAGGCTGGTACGCAGGTGGCGGGCCAGCGGGATGTCGTCGAAGCCGGTAACGGCCACCCGCCCGGGTACGTCGATGCCGTGCTTGCGCAGCGCGGACATCACGCCGAGCGCGGTCTGGTCGTTCGCGCAGACGATCGCGCGCGGCAGCTGGCGCGAGGCGGAAAGCAGGTGGTCGATCACCTGGGCGCCGCCCGAGGCGAAATAGTAGCCCTGCCATTCCGACCCGGAGTCCAGGCCTGCGCCGACCGCGGCGGCCTCCGCGGCGAGGACCTCTTGTCGCTCGATGCTGTCCGGGCTGTCGACGTAACCGCACAGGTAGCCCAGGGTCGGGTAGCCGTGGTCGCGCAGCAGGTGCCGGGCCAGCGCGCGCATACCCGACTTGTTATCGCCGTGCACGTTCGCGGTGGTCGGGGTCGCGTAGCCGGCCAGCGTGACGATCGGCAGCTGCCGGGACAACCGGTCCATCTGGTCCGGCTCGAGCACCCGGTCGTGCAAGATCAGGCCGTCGCTCTTGCGGGCCAAGGACAGGGTCCGGCCGCCCGGGTCGTGCTCGGTGATGCCGACCGACCGGATCAGCAGGTCGAACCCGCGACGCTGGGCCGCCGCCTCGATACCGCGGTTAATCAGGTCCGGGTACTGCAGACTCTCGGCCTCGTCCGCGAACAGCACCTCGTCCATGTCGTCCGCTGGCCACGGTCGGCGGACGATCACGCCGACGACCTCCTTGAGCCGCGCGCTCAGCGCCCGCGCCGCTCCGTCCGGCACGAAGCCGAGGTCGGCCACCGCCGCCAGGACCCGCTCCCGGGTTTCCTGGCGCGGGTTGCGCTGCCCGTTGAGCACTCGGGACACCGAGGCGATGGAGACCCCAGCGACCCGCGCCACGTCGTAGATCGTGGGCGGCGCGGTCGGGTCCGCGTACGCCGCGTCCTCGCCGATCGTCACCACGCACTCTCCTCACCTTGTGCCCGAACCCCGGTGCCCGGGCCCTGTGCCCGAACGCCGTGCCCGGGCCCTGTGCCCGAGCCCTGTGCCCGAGCCCTGTGCCCGAACCCCGCGCCCGAGCCTCGCGCCCGAACCCTGTGCCCGAACCCCGCGCGGTAAGCGCTTACCATTACCGCCCGAAGAAAGGTGCCGCCAGTGACGGCACCGGGATCAACCGTTGCGGTAAGCGCTTACCAAACCCGTACGGCAGCAGAGTACGACAGTCGGGTGAGCTTTCTCAAGCCCCAACTTCGCCACTGTTACGGGAACGTGACACACCCGGAACTGCCGGGCCTGCCGCCTGGCAGCGAGCAGACCGCCGCTGACCAGGTGATCGGCTGTGACACATCGAAGAAACCTCGGCCTTACTCGTTACCGCCTGCGTAACAACCGAGAAATACGACCGAAACTCGCGCATGGGACACATGCCTTGCAGACATATGGAGCGGCCGGGGTAGAGCCAGCGCAGACGTTGGCCCCCAGAAGGCCCCGAGAGCCCCTGGAGGCGTAGTGGTTCCCTATCCTAGCTGGCTGAACGCCGGGGATAACTCCTGGCAGATGACAGCTGCCACGTTGGTCGGACTGATGTCCATCCCGGCCCTGGCCGTGCTGTACGGCGGCCTCGTGCAGAAGAAGTGGGCGATGAACACCATCATGATGGTGTTCTGCACGTTCTGCCTCACGCTCATCACCTGGGTCCTGTGGGCCTTCAAGATGGGCTTCGGCAC
>Ga0187809_10000557_pt1 | contig 19498 bp, 20 predicted proteins | sample NC_wetland_sal_i_8_FD_132415 | JGI IMG/M metagenome (GOLD analysis project Ga0187809, IMG submission 132415) | Wetland sediment microbial communities from Neuse River Estuary, North Carolina, USA - ASW_4 | ecosystem: Environmental > Aquatic > Freshwater > Wetlands > Sediment | place: USA: North...
AGGAGGTCCCTCAGCTTGCCGTTGACCGACACCTGATGCTTCTCTGGAAAGCCGTTGCGCTCCCGCCGCACCCACCACATGTGAACCTGCTGACGACGATAGCCGTCTGGACGCCACTCACTGTACACGTCACTCATGACGCGCGCCACGACGGTGTAGCCACCGTATCTGGGGGCGCTCTCAGGCACCGTGATGTTCTTCGCCACGTTGTCTCCTTGCCGTTGGAACACGTCAGTGGCGTGACCCGGAAACCGGGTCACGCCACCAGTTGTACCTGCCTGCTCAGGCCGCGAGGGCCAGCAGGCCCTGGACCAGGGCGTTCTGGAACTTGTCGCCCTCGCCGTGCATGATGGACTGGAAGCGGGCGTTGGGCGTCCGCTGGGTCTTCAGGTGGTCCATGTACTCGGTCAGGCCGTTGTACAGGCCGTAGCCGGTGCCGCGGAAGGGCTCGACGGTCTCGGACGTCTGGTAGTTGCCCAGGATGTCCGCGATCATGTCGTCCCGACGGGCGCGACGCTCCGGGATGACAGCGCTCAGCAGCGCCTTCGCCTTCTCGTCGGAGACCTTGACGGAGGCCAGCTGCTCCGCCAGCTTCTGGAACTCCGCCTCGTAGCTGACGGACAGCTGCAGGGCGTTCCGCGCCTCCTCCACCCGGTCCTTGACCGTGGTGGTGTGCGGGATGGACCAGGAGCTCTTGGCCTCCCGGATGGCGGCACCGTTCTGGTTGGCGCACCACAGCCGGAACGGGATGACGCGGGCGCTGATGCTGGTGCCGTCACCGTGGCTGGTGCGGATGTAGAGGTAGGTCTTGTAGCCGTCGCCGCCGAGCACCTCGAAGCCCTCACCGAGCTCCATGACCATGAAGACGCGGGCGCCGCCGTTCTGCTGGCCGGCCACGACCCACTTGCCGGTGCCGTCCTGGACGAGCGCGTCCCCGAAGGCGAAGGCCTCGCTGTTGCTGAAGACCTCGTAGCGGCCGCGGACGGTGCCGAGCTGGACGTCGGTGTCGGTGCGGAAGACCTCGCGGGACTTGGTGGACTGCTCGTACTGGTTCTCGCCGGTGCGGCGCCACAGCGGGCGGATGTCCACGCCCCAGTTGAGGTTGGCCGCCTCGAGCATGTCGAGGCTGGTGAGACCCTCCGCCGCCTCGACGTTGCCGACCATGTTGGTCGACACGAGGGACTGCCACGCGGGCACCCGCTCGACGGTCGGGGTGACGGTGTCTGTGGTCTCAACGGTCATGGGAACCACTCCGTTCATTCGTTCCTGTACTGGCTGACGAGGTCAGCTTACCAGACTGAGGTGCCGGTGTAAACACCCTCGTCTCGTTGCTCCCCACCGAGGACTCGAACCTCGTACGCCACGTCCAGAGCGTGGAATGTTGCCACGTACACCAGCGGGGATCAGGGTGACCGACGGGGCTCGAACCCGCGACCTTCTCGACCACAACGAGACGCTCTAGCCAGCTGAGCTACGGTCACAGCTCCCTCACCAGGGCTCGAACCTGGGACACCCGGATTAACAATCCGGTGCTCTGCCGACTGAGCTATGAGGGAATGGCGCGCCCGGCAGGACTCGAACCTGCGGTAGGTGGCTTTGGAGACCACTGCTTTAGCCGCTAAGCTACGGACACACGCGCGGAAGGGACAGGATTCGAACCTGCGCGGGTGTTACCCCACGTCATTAGCAGTGACGCGCCTTAAGCCGCTCGGCCACCCTTCCAAGGCAACCGAGTGATCAAGCTTCCCCGCGGGGGACGATCCCACCTGCAGGTGCGGCTGCCACACCGCACCGGTGTTCTCGCCCGATCACTCGGTTAGCGGAGACGGAGGGATTCGAACCCCCAAGGCTGTTACACCCCACTGTTTTCAAGACAGCTTGCCGCGCCAATGGTAGCGTCTCCGTAGCGAAGGTGGGACTCGAACCCACACTTGGCCGGCTTTTGAAGCCGGTGCCTCTGCCATTGGGCCACCTCGCCATGCGTAGCGCCGGTGAGATTCGAACTCACACCGTCTGGTTCCTGAAACCAGTGCCTCTGCCATTGGGCCACGGCGCCGTGGCATACCCAGGATTTGAACCTGAACGGTAGGAGTTTACAGCTCCGCCGACTCAACCAACGCTGTATGCCATTGTTTAGTTGTCTCGTGGCGGGAGCCGGATTCGAACCGGCGACCTCAGGGTTATGAGCCCCACGCGCTACCGAACTGCGCCATCCCGCTAAGTTGTCCTGCGTCGGGGCGGTGAGACTCGAACTCACGCTCTCCTGGTCCCAAACCAGGCGCCTTGGCCACTAGGCTACGTCCCGCTTGTGTTTACAACCTTACCAGGTCTTGGCGAGGTTGTCCTCCCCCTTGCGAACCCGCGAGGGGGAGGACTCACCCACCTACGCGGCTGCGGCCAGCTCGTCCTGCTGCCGCTTCCACACCGGCTTCCAGTCCATCGACACGTCGATGAGGCGGTCACCCTGGTCGAGCTCGTCACCCACGTACGAGCCGGGGTTGCCCTCCAGGGAGGCCTTCACCCACTTGAGCAGCCAGCTCGCGGGGGCGACGGACGTGCCCTTGCCCCAGAACGCGTGCAGGTTCGTCGCCGTCTTGGCGGTGCCGACCACCCACTCGTCGGGGAAGCCCATGATGCGGGCAACCTCACGGTGCGTGGCGAAACGCTGGTTCGGGTGCCAGACCATGTACGGTCCGGCGCCGTTGACGACCCTGGCCGGCTCGTCCCACGCCCAGTGACGCGGCTTGCTGAAGCCACCCGCGTCGAAGTTGCGGGCGATCAGCTGCGCGTCCCGGGTGGTGGTGCCACCCGCCGTCGGGTACTGCCACGACTCCGGCAGCTGGCCGTACGTGTCGTAGTAGCGCTTGAGGACGTGCGCCTCGGTCTCTCGAGGCTTCCACTCCACCCTGGCGAGGTCCATGACGCGACGTGAGTAGGCGTTCTCCGCCGGCACGTGCCCGTCCACCTGCCCGTCGGGGGCGCGCAGGCCGGCGCTCCACCACGTGGCGTCGGTGGCGTACGGCTGCGGGTCCCAGCCGAGCGGCTGGTCGGTGAGGTCTCGCAGTGCGTCACCCAGGACGGGCAGCTTGTCACCGAGCTGGTGACGCTCTACGCCGAACGGGAACTGCGTGATCACCAGGAAGTAGCGCTTGCGCTTGCTCACGCCACCCAGTGACCAGTTGTTCTGCAGCACGTGCGTGACGTGGTAGTCGAGCCCGGTGTGGTCTCGCATGTACTGACCGAGCTCACGCATGAGCGGCAGACCCTTGGTGTACGCCTGCGCCACCGACTCCATGCAGACGAACTGTGGCTTGACCTTCGCGGCGTAGGCCATGATGTCACGCATGCAGTTGTTGATCTCGGAGTCCATGCCGTGCATCTTGGAGCCGGCGGTCATGGACGAGAAGGCGCTGCACGGTGGCGTGCCGATGACGCCCTCCGCCTCGATCGGCTCCCACTCGGCGGGGTCGGCGGCCTGCGACTGCCACTGGTCGCCCAGGAAGGCGCGATTGGCCTCCATGAGCGGGACACCGAAGCCCTGCCGGTTCTCCTTCTTGCCCACCAGGGTCATGCCCTGGAGGGCGGCGCCGCAGGAGAAGCCTCCCGCAAAGCCATACGTGTCGATGAACCTGATGGTCACGTGTTCTCCTCGGGTGCGACACCCATCGTGGTGAGGAACGTCCTGGCCACGACCGCGGGTGCGTGCTTGGCAGCGAGAACGGTGCGGTTGAACCTGGCCACGGTGCGACGCTGGCTCTCGTCGAAGGTGAGAACCTCCTCCACCGCCTCCCCGACCTCCCGCAAGACCGCCTGCCAGGCAGGCTGTCGGACGAGCTTGGCTTCCCCCGGCCAGGACGGAACCGACTTCACGGCTCGTCCCATGAAGTCGGTGCTCCACATCGACTCGACCGACACCTGCATGCAGCCGGCGTCGATGGCCTCGAACTGGGAGTACTCCATGCCGTCAGAGAAGTCGGAGGCGGTGAGATCCACGTGCACGTTGAGGTTGGCGCACGCGGCGAAGCCGTCCTCGTAGCCACCCTTGTACTCGACCTGGGTGCCACCGGGAGCGGTGACCTCCCAGAGGTACGGACGGATGACGTCACCGCCGGTCTCCACCCGCTCGCCGGGCTTGATCACCCCGTGCCGCACCCCCGGGAGCGTCATCGGCTTGCCGAGCACCATCGCCTCGAAGGTCTTGTACGTGGCGGAGGCGGCGAGACTGAGCGAGGAGGCGCCCCAGAGCTGGACGCGATCGGCAGACGGCATCAGGTCCAGCGCCGCCGCCATGCCGAGGGCGTGGTGCCCCTTGGTGGTGATGTACCGCCCGGTGATGCCGACGTGTTCCGCCTCACTCGGACCCGCCAGCGTCTCGTCATCCGCGGCTGTTCGCATGCGGTACGGCAGCGGGGAGACGGTGAACTCGGTGTCCGGCCACAGGTGCCGTGAGAGGTCAGGTGACGTGGGGGAGTGGGTCACCGCGCGACCGAGGAAGTTCGGCAGCTCCAGGAGCTGACTCACGTACGGCACCTCGCTCGGCGGGTAGTTGTTGCCGTGGAGGGCGAAGATGAACGGCGTCCGCGTGTCGGCGAGCGCGCTCAGGTAGTCCGGCACGTCAGGCTGCAGGTACGCCTTGCCCTTCGCCGCCTCCTTGTCCTGCATGACGGTGCGGACGTCGCTGAGGATGACGCCGTCGTACTGGTCGAGAACGTAACCCGCGTCACTGGTGCGACCCACCACGTCGGGTGACTGGCCCCACCACCGGATGCCCGGCCGCATGTTGCCCGCGCCCCAGACGGAGCGGGGCTTGCCGGAGCGGGTGAGCGTGACGACGTCACACTCGTGGCCGTTCTCCCGGATGCCGTCGCGCAGGTGGTACGCCCAGGACATGGGTCCGCAGACGCGCGGCTCCGGCTCGAAGATGGCGAATCTCACGCCTTTTCCCCCTTGAAGCACCCGACGCAGATGTCGTCGCTCTCGTTGAGCCCGGCCTTCACGACGTCGTGGTCGTCGAAGGCGCGTCCACAGATGCGGCACTTGTTGTCGTTGGCGTAGCCGACGGCCTGCCGCTGCCGGTTGATCTCCATCTTCTGCTCGTAGCGGGTGGCCAGCTCCTCATCGGTGCATCCCACCGCGACGAGCGCGTTGCTGATGAAGAACAGCACGTCCACCAGCTCACCGATGAACTTGCCGCGGTTCTGCTCCCACTTCTCAACGCGGTTCTCCGCGGTCGCCCACGGCTTCCACGGGGTCTCCTGCTGCGCCTCCGCCAGCTCCAGGAAGGCGGCGTTCAGGTTCATGGTGACGTAGTCCGTCTTGGCGTCCACGTCCTTGGCCAGGTTCGCGTAGTCGACCTTGTAGGTGGTCGCCTGATAGTCACGCTGCTTCTCGAGCCAGGTGCTGAAGTTCACGTCATTCTCTCTTCCGTCGTCTCTTCGGTGTCGTGCGGGCGACGGTGGTCGTCGTAGACTCTACCACGACGACCACCGTCGCGTCAACCCTCGGGTCAGAAGGGCATGTCAGGCGGCGTGGTGCCGCCGGTCGGCGTCGCCTCGCTCTTCGCGGTGTCGGTGACGGGTGCAGCCGCGGCCGGCGCCGGGCTGGCCTTCGGTGCCGGGGCAGGCTGAGGCGCCGGAGCCGGCGCCGGAGCCGGGGCGGGCTGCGCCTGAGGCGCCGGCTGAGGCTGCGGGGCGGGCTGAGGCTGCGGAACCCCACCGCCCGCGGGTGCAGCCGCCGAGGGGGTACCGAGCGGCTTCAGGCCCTTGATCTCGTTCCGCTCCTCCTCGTTCCAGACGCGGATGCCCACGTCCGCCTCGCAGGACCTGCCCACGAGGTCCTGCGCCACCTTCTCCAGGGCGGGGTTGGTGGCGAAGTAGTCCGGTCCGAGCCCCAGCGCCTTCATGTGGCGGAAGAAGAACCCGAGCGCGGTGCCGTTCTCCGGGCTGATGACGAAGTCGTTGAACAGCGACTTGCCGCTCATCGGACCGGTGTTGATGGTGAAGCGGACGCTGATCTTGTCCTTGCCGGTGCCGGTCTTCTTGGCCTCGGCGGTCTTCACGGTGACCGCGTACGGACCGGCGGGCACGGTGGTGAAGCCTGCCTCGTCTGCGGCCTGGCGCAGGTCACCCCACGAGAAGGTTGCCACTTCAGTCTCCGTTCAGTCGTTAGTTGCTGGTGATCGTGGCGCCGGCGTTGGCGTCGTCGTCACCACGGATCATGGCGAGCATCTTGGTGACGTCGGGGTCGTCGAGGTACGCCCCCAGGCGCCCGCCCACGCGCTCCCCGGTCTCGTAGCCGGGCGTCGGCCCGACGAAGAGCCGACGTGCGGTGGAGAGGCCGTCCTCCGTCGTCACCAGCTGCAGGTAGGCGCAGATGTCCACGTAGTACGGGAGCGTCGTCGCCAGGGAACCCTGGACGTGAGGCTGCCACACCCCGCCGTCTCGCTGCCGTGCCATCGCGATGAAGATCACCGCGTCGAGCGGCTTCACCGGGTTCGTGGTGAGGTCTCGGAACTTGCGCACCAGGTCGGACACCTGCCGAAGCAGCGTACCCCAGTCCTGGGTCTTCATCTGGTCGGTGCCGGCGATGTCGTCCACCGCGCGCTGCTGGATCTCCGAGATGGAGTCCAGCACCACCGAGCGGAACGGGTGCTTGCCGCTGTTGAGCCACTCGTACGCCTTGAGCACCGCGCGGTAGCTGCGCACCGGCACGATGGCGGTGTCCCACGCGTCACTCGGCTCCGGCGGCGCGTACTGCACCGGGTCCCAGTCGAGCTTGCGGCTCGGGGTGAAGCGGCTGCCCATCTCCGCGTCCAGGACGAGGCGCGGGGCGGGCGTGGTGTCCCCGAGCCAGGACTTGCCCTGCTTGCTGTGACCGTAGACGATCGCGTTGATGCCGTAGCTGGTCAACCGTCACTTCCATCCGTCATTCCAGGGGTGAGGGCGGCCCTCACCTGGTCCATCAGACCCGTCCCATAGTATCCGTACGGGTCAGCCTGCACGAAGTTCGCCCGGAGGGCGTCCTCCCACCGCGAGCCGTCGTCCATCAACGGGCAGATGAGCGTGAAGGGACACGCCCACCCGCAGTGATCACCCGGGCTGGGGTAGGCCAGCTCCTGGTGGCGGCTCGGGTCGTCTGTGAGCGCCGCGGCGACGTCACGGATCTCCGTGGCGACGGTTCGCGTGCGGGCGAGCATGCTCGCGTGGTCGTGAGCGTTGTATGACACCTCAACCTGGCGGAAGAACGGCCCGTTGGCCTTCGGGGTGCGCTTGGAGCGGAGGATCATGCTGTACAGTCCCCCGTCCGCACGGCCACCCGTCTCGTCCGCGTCGAGCGTCTCGAGGAGGCTGTAGAACCGCATCTGCTCGTCGAGGACGAGCAGGTGGGCCTTCGCGAGCGTGCCCACCGTCTTGAAGTCACGGAACCGGATGGCACCGTCGCTGGCACGACGCACCTTCTGGTCGAGCTTCGCCATGAGCGTGACGGTGTCCCCGTCGAGGAGCGGCAGCTCCCGACGAACGACCTCCTCCGTGGCGAGGACCTCGTGCTCCGCGTCGATGCCCTCGTCAGCCGCCCAGTTGAGGTAGCCGCTCACCATCGCGCGGGCGTAGCTGTGCTCCTTGTCGAGCTCCGTGGCGTACAGCGGGTACTGCCGTCCCGCGAGGTAGTACGCCACCTTGAGCGCCTCGAGGGCATCGAGGTCGTAGCCGTAGTGCGCCTCCAGCGCCAGGTGGACCCGGGTGCCGAGGTTGGCGGAGGTCACCGGCTTGAGCCTGGTCGGGTCCACCGCGTACCCGAGCTTGTAGCCCAAGTACCAGTGGCGGCGGCAACGCTTGAACGTCCGTATAGTCGAGTTTGACAGTGTCAGCGTCACGTTGTCACCTACCTTCATCGTGTTGGTTTCCGCTACGGGGTCGTCAGACACCGAGCAGCTTGCGCAGCGTGGCCTCGTCCCGCACGATCTCCTCCATGCGACCACGCTTCTCCGCCAGCACCTCGAGCTTGTGCTCCTCGACGGTGCCGGGGGTGACCTGCTTGATGATGCGGATGGCGGCGTGACGCTCCGAGCCGATGCGGTAGATCCGATCCTGAGCCTGCTGGTTCTGGATCTCACTGAAGCTCTCCTGCATGAACAACATGGTGTCCGCGCGGGTGAGCGTGATGCCCTCCGCGCCGGCACCGAGCGTCAGCAGGATCACCCGCGTCTGGCCGGCTTGGAAGGCGTTGATGGCCACCCGCCGCTCATCTGGGGACTGCGCACCGGTGATCAACCCGTGGGGGATCTTGAGGTCGGTGAGCCGCTTGCTGGCGAGCTCGATGAGCTGCCGGGAGACGGCGGCGACCACCAGCGGGTCCTCACCCATCTCACCCAGCAGGTCCACCATGTCATCGACCTTCGGGGACGGCAGCGTCAGCTTGACCCGTGCCACCCGCCGCTCCTGAAGCTCCCAGTGAGCGTGTGCCTCGTCGTCGTACGGCGTGACGTAGTTGCCGTCCTCGTCGAAGAGGTCATCCACGCTCAGCTCCGGGTCGAGCTCCTCGTGCTCGGTGAGGTCGCCCACCCGTACCCGCACGGTCCGGGTCTCCCACTCCACCTCCGCCATGGCGGCCGCGAACTGAGTAAGCCGCGTCAGCTTGGCGAGCGGGTTGGGCGCCACCAGAAGCTCGTTGAGCGAGGCGACCATCTCGTCGCGCATCTGGGTGTAGACGCGCTGCTGCTTGGTGCTCATCGGGGTGTGCCGGTACTGCACCGGCAGCTTGGGTGGCAGGAACGGCAGCGCCGCCTCCTTGGGCACCCGCCGCATCAGCGGGTCGAGGATGCGGTACAGCTCCTCCTGGTGGTGCGGGTTGACCCCCACCACCTCCGCGCCACCGAAGAAGTTCAGCGACACCTGGGCGTACCGGTCCATGAACCGTGACTTGGCGGGCAGCCACGTGGGCTCCACCGCGTGTCCCAGGGACCAGATGTCACCCACGTGGTCGGCGACCGGCGTGCCGGTCATCGCCACGCGATACCGCGCCCCGTGAGCGATCGCCCACGCGGCCCTGGTCTGCTTCGAACGTGGGTCCTTGAGCCGGTGCGCCTCGTCCATGATGACGGTGCGGAGACCGAGCTCGTTGAGCTCCTTCACCGCCCGCTCCGCCTCGGTGAGCTCCACGTTGCCGTACGGGGCGAGGTTGGAGTGCAGCCGCAGCGAGTCCCAGTTGATGACGTAGACGTCGGTCTGCCGCGTCAGCTGCTTGCGTCGGGTGGCGGCACCCCCGTCGATGACGTTGACGCTCAGCTCCGGCGCCCACATCTGGAGCTCCTGCTGCCACGCCGCGAACTTGAGGCTGTTCGGGCAGACGATCAGCGCCGGAAACGGCTTCAGACCGAGGTGCTGGAGCACCTGCATGAAGCGGATGGCGACGCCGGTCTTGCCGAGCCCGGGCGGGTTCGCCAGGATGGCGCGCTCACTCGCGAGCAGGAACCGCACGTCGGTGCGCTGGTACGGGTAGAGCTTGAGCGTCGCACCCTCCTCCACCGCGTCGAGCGCGGGGAAGTCGACGTACGCGGGTGGCAGCTCCAGCTGGTTGCGAAGAGCCATCGCCGGCTCGATGCGGGTGGTGCGGGTCTCCCACGCCCACCGCTGCAGGTCCTCCCCGAGCTCGAGCTCGTTCCCGAAGAGTCCCCGAAGGGTGACGCAGGTGGCCCAGCTGAGTGGGGCCACCCACACGCCGTCCTGACGCCGGTAGCGGGCGCCCGGAAGCTCCGTCATGAGGTGACGGTCCTGGTAGGTGGTCTGAACTGAGAGGTACTGGACGTCATCCCGAGAGATGAGGTCGGCCTTCGGCACTTCCTGTATCCCTTCCCGTCGGCTTGATCAATCTATCACACGCTCAGCCTGATGTAAACAGTCTTTCGGTCTGAGCGGGAGGCAGCAGATTCTCCCGAAGCAGGTACGCCAGCAGGTGGTTGGCCGCGTCGTTGGCGTGCCGCTGACCCGGTCGGTACCACCCCAGGCGCCTGAGCTTGTCGTCGTCACCGAGCTTGCGTGCCGCCGACGGCTGTGGGGGAAGCGTCGTCACGCGGTAACGACGACACGCCGACTTGACCGCCCCGATCATCTCGAGGCTGTACTCCGGTGAGCCGAAGCGACCACCACCCCCGGTGACGACGTACATCTCCCACCCAAGCCACAGGTGAGAGCCCAGGTTGAAGACCCAGGTGTTGACGAGGTCGTCAACCTCGGCGAAGTCTCCCTGACCGGAGAGGAAGCTCTCGCCGTGCTCCAGCATCGCCCACCCCGTCAGCTTCCCGGGGTCGAGCCACGCCAGTACCTCGGGCAACTCTCTCACGACGCACCTCGTTTGTCGTACTCGGTGTGACATGGATGACACAGTGCCCTGAAGTGAGCGTGTGGGTCGCTGCCATCGGTGTTGTGGATCTGTGACCACTCGTAGCCCTGATCATCACAGATCTCACATCGCTGAGCCTTCGCCACCCCACGCGCGTTTCGCACTCGCATGTGGTTACGGTGATACTCGCGCTGTGCCTCAGGTCGTTTGACGAGGCCTCGCTCGGTCATCGTCTGCGTCACCTTCTCACTAAGTGCGAGACGATCCTCAGGTGTAGCACGCTGCCATCGTTCTCGCTGTGACGCTGCGTTCTTCGCTCTCAACTCATCAGATTGTGAGTGTGACCCACACGCACACCCGGGTGGGTGCTTACGGTGTTTGGAACAGGCGCACCCCGGTCGACACAGGTTCGAGAAGGTGTTTGAGTGTCTCTTGCAGATGCATCCTGGCTGACACTTGGTGCCGACCTTGCTGTGTCGTTTACACGTGCATCCTGGCGGACACTTGATGCGTGGACTCACAGCTTCATCCACCTGTCTGGGAGGATATCCGCACCAGCTGTGATCTGCACCCGGTAGTCGGTGCGGTTGGTCATGCACTCCTCGATCTCCCTGGCCACCTCGTGAGCGATGTCACTCGGCACGTCAGCGATGATCTCATCATGGACGGGAACCAGGAGATAGTCGTCCAACCCAGCGGCTTCCATGTTGACGACGTTGACCTTGAACACCTCAGCGGCGTGCCCCTGGATGAGGCTGTTGAGGCCCTGGGTGAAGGCACGGTCACGGTCCAAGGGGATGTGCCGTCCCATCGGGGTGACGATATACGGCCTCTCTCGCTCCATCGCCTCCCGATACAGCCTCTCCAACGTCGCCTTGAGTCCAGGGTAGGTGGCGTTGAAGCCGTCAGCCACGGGCTGCATCTGCTCGAACGGCACCCCGGCGGTCTGCGCCATCTTCCTGGTGCCCGCGCCGTACAGTGACGAGTACACCACGTTCTTGGTCAGCTGACGACGTGGATCCTTCTTGAGGATCTCCTCGCCGTAGATGCCGCCAGCGACGCCACAGAAGAAGTCCGTGCCAAACTCATCCGCGTCGTTGAATGCCTTGATCAGGCCCTCGTCCTCGCTGAAGTGAGCACCGAGTCGAGCCTCCACCTGGTTCAGGTCACACGTGATCAGCACGTTGCCGTCACGCGAGATGAACGAGCCACGGATCATCTTGTCGTCACGTGGCAGGTTCTGCAGGTTCGGGTCCGACATCGACATGCGACCGGTACGAGCAGCCAGGGTGTTGATGCTGGCGTGCAGGATGCCGTCAGCATCCGCCATCGCCATGAAGTTGTCGAGGTACGTGCCCTGCAGCTTGACGGCGTGACGCACCGCCAGGATGTAGCGGATCAGCTCCGCCGCCTGGGGTCCACTGGTCAGCTGGTACCGCTCCAGGTTGTCCTTGTCCATCTTCGGGGCGCCCTGGTCGGTGAAGGCGTCGATCTCCACCCCGAGCCGCTTCAGCGCCTGGGAGATCTGCCCGGCACTGAGCACACTCGTCACGCCGAACTCGCGCTTGAGCCACGCCTTGGCCTGCTCGGTGAAGGCAGACAGCCGCAGCTGCTCAGCTTGGATGTAGCCGGGGTCGAGACGCATCCCCTTGATCATCATCTTGGTGCAGATGCGGACGATCGCCATCTCGAGGTCGTAGACCGCCCCGAAGTTGGCCTGCACGTCCGGGATGATCTGCTCCCACAGGTGGCAGTTCAGCACCGGATCCATCGCCGCGTAGATCCAGTATGGCTCGAAGGTGATCGGGACGGTGTCCCACGTCCACCCCTGAGCCTTCATGCCATCGTCAAGAAGCTTCTGACCGGTCACCGCTGCCTTGTCCACAAGCTTGGACGTGAGTGGTTTCAAACCGGCAGGTCTCGTCGGGTCCTGGATGCGGGCACCGATCATGGTGTCGTCACATCGTCGCCACGGCACCTTCCACCCGGTCTTCACGCTCATGAACTTGGCGTCGTGTGGCAGGTTGTGCCACGTGAACCCGCCCTCATACGTGTTGAGAATCTCGAGGGCACCGCCACCCCACTGCTCCCACGGAACGCACCACCCGTGGTGCTTGTCGCCCACCTGGATGGTACGCAGCCGCGTGTGCCAGGGTGACAGGCCACCCGACTCGGTGTCGACACCCATCGGGGTCTCCCGACGCTCCCCGGCCCACCTCTTCATCGCCATCAGGTCATCGATGGACTGCACGAGGTGGAGTTGCATGTCAGCAGGCAGTCCGGTCACGCGTGTGTCTCTCCAAACGTCAACTTAACTCGATGAAACGATGACACGTTGACGTTTAGTCGTCGAGACGAGCGACGATGTTACCTCGGTTATACGTCCTCACCCACGCGTCAGTTGTCACGCGAACGTGCTTACCGGAAACGTTGACCTTAAGCACGGTCACATATCCCGACTTCGACTCCGCGTCCACGATTCTGTCTTGAGCCTTAATGCTGCCTGCGGTGATAGTAGATGCCGATGCCACTTGAACTTCATCCTTCCGAGGTTCTTTCCTGGCTTTGATCCTACCAGGGATCAGCCGTGACCGGTCACTCGCGTGACCAGCAGCCCGGCCGCTCGCAGTTGGCTCTCCACCGCGTCGGGATTACGGTGGAGGTCATCTGCGGTGACGCGGTGCACCACCCGGGTGAGCCCGGAGTTGCCCACCATCTTCGCGCAGTTGACGCACATCGCCCTGGATACGTAGATCGTCCCACCCTGGATCCGCTCGTGGTGAGCGCGGATCAGCGCGTTGGCCTCTCCATGCACAGTGCGGCATCGGCTGTAGTCGGGGGACGTGTCACCGTTGATGGCACGTTCACACCAGAGGTCACACGTGCCCTCAAGCTCGAGGCCGGCCACCGGTCCGTTGTAGCCAGTGGAGTCTACCCGGTTGTCCGCGGTGACGATGACCGCTCCCACCTGGGCTCGCACGCACTGACTGCGCCAGCCCAAGGTGGCGGCGACCCCCATCCACGTGTCATCCCAGCTGGGGCGACTCAGTGGATGCTGCACTCGTCACACTGCCAGTCCACGGCCATGTCGGAGGTGTGAGCGACGTACCGGCACGTGAGGCAGAGCCGGTACTCACCCGCGGGCAACCGCGGCACGTTGGCCCGGTACCACCGCTCCGAGTTGTTGATGGCGATGGTGCCGTCCCCGAGGGCGAGCTTGGTCGCCATCATGACGACGTTCTGGTAGTTCTGCCACGGCATCAGGTTCGGGTTGACGCGCTCGTCGAGCGCGGGTGGCACCGTCAGCTCCGTGTAGGCGTCGACGCCCTGGTCCGCGATCTGCTGAGCGCGCGGCACGTCACGCTCGTAGAGGTGCTGGCTGCCCACCGCGTGGGTGTAGGAGCCGACCTCCACCCCGAGACACGCGGCGATGACCATCTGCAGGCGACTGAACATCAGCCAGTCGTACGGCACCCCGAGGAAGACGTCGGAGCTGCGCATGTTGACCCGCAGGTGCAGCTTGTCGTCACGCAGCAGGAACTGGCCGCCCAGGGTGCACGGCAGGTCACGTACCACCATGTCGTGTTCGTCGCCGTGCCAGATGGTGAAGTACGCCTGCCTGGTGTTTGGTTGGCTCTGCAGGAGCTGCACGATCTGCTGCAGCTGACCGCGGGTACGCGGCCCGTAGGCGCCGCGGAGCCTGCCCCCGTCCGCGAACTGGGAGAACCGTCCGTTGGACGCCAGGTCGAGCTGCTCCAGGCTCGAGACACCCGCCAGCAGCTGCAGCGTCTCCGTGGCGGCGATTCGTCGGGTGAACCGTCGGGCCGTACCCGCCACGTGAGCCTGCGTCGCGTCCTCGATGGTCACGCTGACGTTGAGGATCTCTCGGGTGTCGAAGCCGCGAGGGGCCACCGCACCTCGGGCGTCCAGCAACGCGGTCACCAGCTCAACGTACGCCTCGGGCCCGGTCTGGGCCACTACTTCCATCCTGCCGCCTCCTTGATCGCTTCCCCGTAGGCGGCGACCTGGCTGTGTTTGAACCTACGCCACCACTGCGGGTGTGGAACCTTCTCGTGCCTGACGCCGGCCCGGGTGAGGGTGGCGCTGGCGTGGTTGCCGAGAGCCACGACGTGAACCTCGTACGGCAGCTGCCCGAGCGTGGTGAGGTCCACCCCCGGCTCGTTGGCGTTGACGATGCCCACCCCGCGCCGCATGTTGGCGGTGAGCAACGCGTTCATCAGGTAGATGGCCGACCCGGCGTTGTCCCACGGGGTGAAGGCACGCGGGAACTCAGGTCTCGCACGCGGCCCGTCGTTACGCTGGTCACCCACGAGCAGCGTCGCGGGGGCGGCGGAGCCGACGTAGCCGGGCAGGTGCCGGATGCCGACGGTGTCCACGTCGAGTGACATGCTCGCCGCGGCGCGAAGGGCTGTGCCGGGTGGGATGGCCCCGGCGCGGTGGTAGAGGTACGTCTGCCCGTGGGTTTCATACCACGCGTGCACCTGGTGGACGTGGTCCAGCTCGAGGAAGTCCTCGCCGCGGTCCAGCAGACGCTGCTTGATCACCTGCGCGACGCGCGGCTGCACCAGCAGCTTGAGCGCCCCCAAGGCGGTCAGGGTGAGCTCCACGTGGAGCATGCCGCCCTCGCTGAGGCGACTGTGGCCACGGTACAGCTGACCGTAGACGAGCTCCCCGGCGTGCCACCGGTCCATCACCACGAGGTGCCTGGGTGACCGGATCATCGCGTGCAGCGTGGGCTCATCGAGGGGAAGCTCGTACTCGGTGAAGGCGTCCACCCCGGGTTCCGGCTGACCCTTGTGGATCACGGTCACCTGCGGGGGGTTGGTCTCGCCGTCGTGGGCGAGCCTGAAGGTCTTGACGAGGGTGTCGACGTACGTGGACTTGCCACCACCGTCGACCCCCTCACAGAGGATCAGCAACCGGTCACTTCCCTTCTCACTTCACTAGGCAACCTATCAGGTAAACAGAACTGACGACAGGGTCGTCACTCCTGGTCACCCTGCTGATCCAGGGTGGAGAGGTCATCCTCCCCCTGCTGCGCCAGGCTGACGAGCAGCTGCTCGCGGTCCTCCTGGGTCACCTCCTGGTAGTCACCAGGCAGGCCGAGAAGGGTCAGCACGTGTCGCAGGTAGTCGGCATCCCGACGGTGCTCCGGATGCCCGCAGGGGGTGCCTGCGGGGGCGGTGCACCGGTGCTGGTTGCACAGTCGCCGCACCGTCGTCGCCGCCATCTTGCTGATGACGGCGTGCGTGTCCACGTTTGCCTGCCGCGCCTCATCCCGGGAGCCGGGTGAGACCACGACGCCGGTGAGCATCGCCGCCTCCCCCAGGTCGAGGTCATACGTCTCCTCAGGGGAGGTGGTCGCGCTCACCGGCATCTCCGTCACGTGGTCACTCACTCGGCTTCATGCCCAGGAGGGCACGCAGGCCATCCAGCTTACCCTGCAGCTCGTCTCGCTCCGCGGTGATCACCCGCAGCTTCTCCACGAGCTCGCGGTTCTTGGCGGAGGAGGCGCGAAGACCCGCCTCCAGCTGCTCCAGTCGCCCCAGGTCGGTCAGCAGCGCCCGCAGGTTGTCCGCGTGCTGGGTGACGGTGACCCGGCTCGGGTCGTGCGTGGTGTCCCGCGCCGCGTCGGCGGCCTTGATCGCCTCGTCAACCGCCGGCGGTCGCGTGACGGGCGCACGCGGCGGCACGCTCGCCGGGGTCGGCTTGACGCTCGTCAGATGCAGCCGACGGCTGTAGGACGCCTTGCCGTCCTCGAGGTTGCTGGTCACCTTGACGATCTGGTGCCCGTTCCACGGCTTGCTCATCAGCCGCACGATGGACGCCTTGACGGCGTCACGCAACATCGTGGGGTCCTGACTGAGAACCGCCTCCACCAGGTCACCGTGCGTGAGGCCGTCCGACTCCCTCAGCACGTCCACGACGAGCCGGTTCACCTCCCCGACGGTGACCGAGCGACCGAAGCGCTCGGGGTCGAACTCCGTCGTGGTGCCGTCGTGGTTGAAGCGGATGCCGTGCTTCCGCTCGTGGGAGGCGCGACCCTGACCGCCGGTGAAGGCTTCCTTGCAGTCCTTCACGCGGCAGACGTAGGCACCCGTCCCGTCGTCGGGGAGTGTGTCGTCCATCTCTTCCTCTTCCGTGGAGGCACCAGGCGGTGCCGTGCTGTCCCGCAACGCGAGCGGGGTGGGTTCAGGTGCCGGGACGTCGAAGACGTCCGAGGCGCTGACCTCGGGCTCCGGTTCAGGCTTCTCAGCCTGCGCCGCGAGATCGGTGACGACCGGCTTGTCGACGTACCGCACCTGGATCGGTGACCACTGGTTGGAGACCCACCAGACGGAGGTGGACGTGACGCCGCCGTTGCGGATGCACACCACGTTCCGGGTGTTGCGGAGGTAGCGGTTGAGCTCCAGCTTGAGGGCGTTTGCCTGCTCCGCGGTCACCAGGTAGCGCTCATTGAGGTTCGGCCACAGCGCCGCGATGATCTTGTTAACCGAACCGGTCCACTCCACGCCGGGGCGCCCGTCGTGGGTCCTGGGCGGGGCGTGCTTGTACTCCTTGCTCGTCAGGATCATGCGGTAGATCAGCCACGCGTCGTGCGCGATCCCCGACGCTGAGACGTCGGGCAGCTTGGGCGAACCCGCGTCCTCGTGTTCCACGTGACGCACCTCACTTCCTAATCAGTCATTCCTGAGCTGTCGTGCTTGACCCTACCAGTCATCCAGGCTCGTGTCCACAAGATGAGAGCCTGGATGACTGGGGTATCGGTAACGCATGCACCCGGGTTGACCGTGACTGACCAACCCGGGTGGCTCACACCGCGGAGTTCATGAACTCCTGGGCCGTGGTGATCGCCACGGCCCACTGACTCTCCGTGGTCGAGGTGAGCAGCGTGGCTGTCACCTTCTCACCGCGCATCTTCTCGATCTTGATGGTGATCTTGCCGTGCTGATCACGGGTGACTGTGGCACGCATGCCCTTGTACACCCACTGCTCGACCTGCGGTGTGAGGCTCACAGTGAACCTCGCTTGATCGCGTCCTTGAGAGCCGCCATGGAGCGCTTGACCGGCTGCTGGTCGTTGATCAGCCAGCGCACGTCGTTCCACTGGCTCGGGGCGAGCCACCGCATCTGGTCGTGCCCTCGTCGCTGCAGGGTGGGGGTGCCACTGAGGATGACGGCGGTGTACACCCGCATCTTGGCGTGCTCGTTGAGCCGCCACTCACCCGGCACCCTGGGGCCCACCTGGACGCGGATCTTGAGCTCCTCCTCGAGCTCCCGACGCAGCGCGTCCTCGTGGCTCTCGCCCCTCTCGAGCTTGCCACCCGGCAGCTCCCAGCCACCCGCCAGGGTAAGCGGGTAGTTGCGTCGGGCGGCGAACATCTTGCCGGACGTGAGGTCGAAGATCGCACCTCCCACCACCTGGACGTTCTTGCCGCTGTCGTAGAGCCCCTGCGGCGCCGTGTTGCGGCTGCCGAACAGTCCCATGTTCCTCTTCTTCCGTGTCAGTTTAGCCACTGAATGACGCTTACCACCAGGTACACCGCGCCAACGACCACGCCGAGCATGATCGCGGTGACGGTGACCAGGCAGCCCGCCACCAACCCGAAGGCCAGGGTCTCCGCGAGAGGTCCCCCGTTGCCGTAGCCGTCCTCCAGGGAGGAGATCACCCGGTCCTGGAGGGGCCTCTCGTACTTCCTGCTCATCTTCACCTCTCACTCGTGCGCGAGCACGTCCTTGCGCCGCAGTCGCCTGATGCTGACGCCACCCTCCGCCCTGCACACGGCGCGTACCTGGCCGGACATCTCCCTGGCCTTGCCGAGCACCAGGCCGTACGGGTGGCTCCTGCCGTCCGTGTTGAGGTGCACCTGCAGGATCTCGTGACCGCTTCGGCTCTTGATGCTCCACCAGTCGGTGACCTCGTCGGGGTCAGCCGGGGCGGGCGGCTCCAGCTGGAACGTGCCGCGGTGCACGGTGTAGTGGGTGACGCGGTCCAGGCGGAAGGTTCGCCGCTCCAGGCGCATCCGACACGTGGCCACGAGGACGAGCTGGTCACCCTTGGTGACCCGCACCTCGTACGGCTCGAGGGTGCGCACCGAGTGGGTGCCGTCCTCGGCGACGTAGTCGACGGTGACCGGCAGCCGCAGCTTGACGGCCCTGCGCATGTCACTCTCGGTGCGAGCCTCGTCCTGCCTGGCGGTGACCCTCATCGTGCTCACCCTGCTTCCTGTTCCGGCTTCCTCTTCCTGCCTGCTGGGTACAGGATACCAGCGTCTCGCTCAGATGTCCACAAGTATCAGGCACGTGGACGGGGCATCTTACCCTGACTGCGCAGCCACGTCACGCGTCGCATGCAGGCAACCAGGGTGCGGTCGAGCTGAAGCGCCACGTCCACCTGCCACCTGACGCGCGTGTCACGCGGCCACTCCAGGGCCAGACGCGCGTCCTCTGCCGGTGTCCACCGTCGGTTGGTGCGTGGCCCGGTGAGGGTGCGTCGGTTGTGACGACGCACGTGCTGGTCGTACTTTCTCGCGTCCATGGTGTCACCGTGGGGCGACACCGGAGGGTGTCCGGTGCCGCCCCGCGCGGTCAGGCCCGCCGCCGCCAGAGGAAGCGGTCGTCGTTCTTGCCGAAGAGCAGGCGTCCGAGGCCGCGGTTCTGGATGCCGACCTCCGCCTCGCTCTTCCACTTCCTGTTGTAGGCGGCGACCTGCTCGTCGCTCGGGCCGCCGGGGGTGGCGTACAGCTGCTGCCACTCCTGGTACGCCCGGGACTGCGGACGCGCCGCGACGGTCCTGCCGTTCTCGACGTTGACGTCGGGGGTGCCGTCGCTCACCGGCTCGATGTTGCGGCCGGGGTGCACGTTGCCGGTCCACCCCGCACCCTCGGTGTAGACGCCCTTGTCCTTGTCGTAGGTGCCGACGGTGCCAGCATACTTGCCGCTGATGATCCTGACCTTGTCGCCGTGCTGCGCTCGCGCCACGGTGGCGCTCCTTCCGGTTCAGTCGTTCATTCCTGGCTGGATGACGGTGCTACTTCTTGACGGGTCCCTCGGTCCACAGGACCTTGCCGTCCTGGATCTCGCACATCGGCGTGTCGTCGCTCACCTTCTCCACGTTGGAACCCGGCCGACACGCCCCG
>Ga0187809_10000558_pt1 | contig 19466 bp, 16 predicted proteins | sample NC_wetland_sal_i_8_FD_132415 | JGI IMG/M metagenome (GOLD analysis project Ga0187809, IMG submission 132415) | Wetland sediment microbial communities from Neuse River Estuary, North Carolina, USA - ASW_4 | ecosystem: Environmental > Aquatic > Freshwater > Wetlands > Sediment | place: USA: North...
CGGTCAGCGCGGATGCCACGGTCGGCACGGTAACGGGCGCCGCCGCGGGCGGCATTGCCGGCTCACAGGCCGGCCCCGGCGGCGCGATCACGGCGCTCAGCACGCTGGGGGGCACCGTGGTCGGCGGGCTGATCGGCACCTCGGTGGAGCACGCCGCGGGAGACACCGACGCCTACGAATACGTCGTCCGGCAGGCCGATGGCTCGCTGGTATCGGTGACGCAGCGGGACAAGGTGCCGCTGGAGATCGGCCAGACCGTGCTGGTGATCGCCGGCAAGCAGGCGCGGATCGTGCCCGACTACACCGTGGCGGTGCCGAACGAAGTGCCGGAGACGGCGGCGAAAAAGGCCCCGTCCAGACCGCCGGCCGTGGCCGGCCAGCCGGCCGCCCCGGTCGCCACCGCCGCCTCAGCTGCACCGGGCGCCAACCCGCCACCAGCAAACGGCGGCGCGGCGGTATCTCCTGCGCCGGCCGGCACGGCACCATCTGCGGCGGCGAACGCCACCGCCGCAACCGCCCCGGGAGTAGCCGCCGCAACCTCCCTGGGGGCCGGCGCCCCCATCCCACCGGGAGCCGGCGCCGCAAACGCGCCGGGAGCCGCCGCCCCGCAAGCTCCCGCGGCCGGGTCCACGGCAGCCTCCCAGCCGCCGCCAGTGCCGCCGGCTGGAGCCTCCGCGGGTGGTTCCTCCCCGGCGATGCAGCCGGCGCAGGCCCCGCCTCAATCCGCAGCGGCAACGCCGCCGGCCCCCATGCCGGCGCAGCGCGGAGCGCCGATCTCCCTCGCCTTGCCGGCACCAGCTGCCAGCCCGGCGTCCCAGGCGAGCGGCTCCTCCGGCGCTTCGCAACCCTGATTCCGGGCCCGACCGGGTTCCGGACGCTCAGGACCCTTTCCGCTCCTCCGGATTAGCGAGGGAAAGCGGTTCGAATGGCCTTACCCGCAGCTTGCTGCGGTGATCGGCGGCTGGCGTGCGGTCCTGCATGTCCAGGCCGCGGTAGTAGCGCTTCTGCCACTTGTCCGACGCGGCCGGCGGCGGGTTGCTGGCCACCTCCGCCTGGAAGCTGTTGCGCGACCGGCTCCAGGCGGCGAACTGCTCCGCCAGCTCCGGGTTGCTGCCCAGCGCCGCGAGCTTCGGGGTGAATTCTTCCAGTGCGTTGCGCTGCAAAGGGAAAACGAAGCACACCGGCTCGCCGGCAGCGAAGCGCACCCAGTGGTTCCGCCGGGTGAAGCGCCAGTTCATGGTGAAGGTGTAGGGCGACCAGTCGGTCTCCACCACGCCGGTCAGCGGCGCGATGCCGTCCTTGGCGCGGTTGGGCGAGCCGCCAACCCACAGGTTCCAGCCGGGCGGGGTGCGGAACAGGCCCTGGATGTGGAAGGTGAGCGTCGCCTGGCCGAACAGCGACACCGGCCGGCGGTCCTGCGGCACCTCGGGCGGGACGCGCACCAGCACGTCCTCCACCGCGGAGCCGCCGGTCCAGCAGGCCTGCATGTCGCAGGGACACAGGATCTCCCAGCCATGCGCGTTGGCGATGTTCAGCGGCAGGCAGCGATAGGCGAAGGCTTCCGGCGTGGCGTCCATCCAGGGCCGGGTGGCCTCTGCCGGCCGGATCTGCGGGTCCCAGCCGGGATGCAGGTAGCAGGTGAACTCCATCACGCGGCTCCCGCGGCGAAGGTGCGTTCCATCGTGCGGCGGTAGCGGTACGCCGCATCGGTGGTGTCCACCGCGACGTCGTCCCAGGTCAGCGGCGCGCCTTCCGGCACGTCGCGCAGCAGCTTCACCCGGTTGGCGAGGCCGATCGGCAATCCGCCGATGCGAAGGCTGTGCTCCGCCGGCATCAGCTTGCCCCAGACGCAGGCGCCGCCCTCGCCGTCCAGCATTTCCCCTGCGCGCAGGCCGCGCTTGGCGGTGGACACCACGTCGCCGCGGAAGCCGGTGGGCGCGCCGGTGGCCTCGCGACGCAGCGCGGCCGACAGGATGGAGACGTTCAGCTCCAGCCCGATCAGGTGGAACGGGCGGAACAGGCCGGAGAACCGGCCGGAGCTGTCGGTGACCACGCCGTATTCCCGGAAGCAGCGCATGGCGTACTCGGTGGGCGCCTCGAACACTACGTAGACGCCCCAGCGCAGGTCGTTCTTCACCTCGGTTCCGTCGCGGTGCAGGGAGGAGACGACCTCCACCTGCCCGGCATGGTGCAGCGCGCCCTGGTTGCCCGGCCGCAGCACCTCCGCCAGTTCGTGCGTGCCGCAGGGCGGGAAGGCGAGCCCGTCGGGCGGCGGCGTCAGGCCGGTGGCGTTGGCCACCGCGGCCATTTCGATGCCGGATTTCGTCCCGTCGAGGAAGGAGTTGAACATCTGCGGGTTCATCCGGCCGATGCGCGCCTGTTCCTCGGTCAGCCCGTAATAGCCCCACACCGTTGCGGGCGTGGAGGCGTGGTATTCCGGCAGGTATTTCGTGCCCTTCCCCGCGGCAACCACGGAGAAACCGCAGGAGCGCGCCCAGTCGACCTGCTCGCAGATCAGCGCCGGCTGGTCGCCGTAGGCCAGCGAATACACCACGCCGGCGGCGGCGGCGTCGCGCGCCAGAGCGGGGCCGGCGAGCACGTCGGCTTCCACGTTCACCATGACGATGTGCTTGCCCTCGGCGATGGCGCGACGGGCATGGGCGATGCCGGCGGGGGCGTGGCCGGTGGCTTCCACCACCACCTCGATGTCCGGCTGCGCCAGCATGTCCCCCGCGTCGTCGGTGAAGCGCGTAGCGGTGATGCGGTCTTCGTCCCAGCCGACCAGGCGGCAGGCGTCGCGCGCGCGGTCCGGCGCGAGGTCGGCGATGGCGGCGACCTCGATACCCGGCGTGGTGGGCACCTGGGCGAGGAACATGGAGCCGAATTTCCCCGCGCCGATCAGGCCTACGCGCACCGGCCGGCAATCGGCGACGCGCTGCTGCAGGAGGCGGTGCAGGTTCATTCTTCGGACTCCTTCCGGCGATTGGCTACGGCGGGGATAGCACCGGCCAAGCCCGCGCGGCAGCACCCCGCCACGGCCATTTCCCCGGTCGCGCGTCCAATTTTCCTCTCCGCCCCTCGGGGCGGAGAGGGCAGGGAGAGGTGGGGGCGTCCGTCCCAACACCAGCCGCCGCAGTCCCAACGCGCCGCCGCGGCCCGCCCGTTCCGAGAAATTCGCCCGGCAGGGCGGAGATTTCCCCACCTCACCCTACCCTTCCACCCCCAGGTGCGGAGAGCGAACCCGCGCGGCCCAGCGACGGCTTGGCAGGCAGCAGCGCCAGCAAGAACGTGCCGGCCGTCAGTAGGACGGTGTTGCAGGACGGTGCCAGCGCCTGCTGCTGCACCATCCCGGCGATCGTCGGCAGCGCCGGCCCGCCGCGCATTCGGCGGTGGCAAGCGTGGCTGCGTGCCAGCCGCCGGCCCATTCGCGTTCATCTGCGCCCCTTTGCGTTTTTTGCGTTCCCGCTTGCTTGCTGCACCACTGGCCCCGCGGACCTCCCAGCACGCCGCCGCCAGATACCCAGACCGCGCAGGTGGTGGTGCAAAAGGCCATGGGGCGGGCACTGAAGACCGGCTACAAAGACAGGGCAGCGGCGGGCCGCGGGGCCGAAGCACCAGGGGGACGAAACGCATGGACGCGTCAGGCGCGGACGTTCTGGTCATCGGCAGCGGCATCGCCGGCCTGACCGCGGCGCTCAGCCTGCACCAGATCGGCGTGCCCTGCCGCCTGTTCGAATCAGTCGCCCGCGTCGAGCCGCTGGGCGTCGGCATCAACACCCTGCCGCACGCGGTGCGCGAGCTGACCGAACTCGGCTTGGCCGACCGCCTGGCCGCCACCGCGATCCCCACCGCGGAGCTGGCGTACTACTCCAGACACGGCTCCCTGATCTGGTCGGAGCCGCGCGGCCTCGCCGCCGGCTATCGCTGGCCGCAATTCTCCATCCACCGCGGCGAGCTGCAGATGATCCTGCTCGACGCCGTTCGCGAGCGGCTTGGCCCCGGCCGCATCATCACCGGCCACCACCTGGCCGCGTGGGAGACCACGCCGGACCGGGTGCGCGCCCATTTCATCGACCGGCGCACCGGCGAATGCCGCGGCAGTGCCGAGGGGGCGCTGCTGATCGGCGCCGACGGCATCCATTCGGCGGTGCGCGGCCGGCTGTATCCCGAGGAAGGCGCGCCGATCTGGAACGGCGCCATCCTGTGGCGCGGCATGACGCGCGGCCGGCCCTTCCTCACCGGCCGCAGCATGATCATGGCCGGCCACGAGTTCCAGAAATTCGTCTGCTACCCGATCTCCCGTGCGGCGATGGACCGCGGCGAGGCGGTGCTGAACTGGATCGCGGAGCGGAAATTCCGTCCGGACCACGCCTGGCACCGCGAGGACTGGAACCGCCCCGGCCGCCTGGAGGATTTTCTCCCGCAGTTCGAGTCCTGGCGGTTCCCCTGGGTGGACGTGCCCGCGCTGATCCGCGGCGCGGAGCGTTGCTACGAATACCCGATGGTGGACCGCGACCCGCTGCCGCAATGGACCTTCGGCCCTGTCACCCTGCTCGGCGACGCGGCGCATCCGATGTACCCGATCGGCTCCAACGGCGCCTCGCAGGCGATCCTGGACGCCCGCGTGCTGGCACGGGAGATCGCCGCGCGCGGCGCCACGCCGGCGGCGCTGCTGGCCTATGAGGCGGAACGCCGGCCGGCGACGGCGCAGATCGTCCTGGCCAACCGCGGGAACGGGCCGGAACAGGTCATGCAGCTGGTCGAGCAGCGCGCGCCGGACGGCTTCGCCCGGATCGAGGACGTGCTGTCGGCCGATGAACTGGCGGAAGCGGCGGCCGGCTACAAGCGCATCGCCGGGTTCGACAAGGAGAGGTTGAACAGCCGCGCCTCGATCGTGTCCGTTGGCTCGCGCGGGAGCGGGGACACGGATGCGTGACTGGCCGTCGCGGCAGCCGTGCCAAGATCACACGGACGGGGATCGCACCGGCCGAGATGAGATACTGGCCAGGATGACTCGCTCCCCAGAATCCACTGGGGCCAGGATCCGCTGGGGCCAGGCTACGCGGGGCCAGTTTCCACCGGGGCAGAATCCGCTGGCGATGTCCCCGACGAACAAACGTTGTAGGGTTGCGCCCATGATCAGGATGCTGCCGAAGCACATGCTTCGTTGGACCAGCCTGGCGGCGATCGGCGCCGGGCTGCTGCTGAGCGCGTGCCTGCCGGGTGCCGCCCAGGCCCGCGTGTTTGTCGGCTTCGGTTTCCCGATGTTCTACGGGCCGCCGGTCTATGCGCCGCCACCGGTGTACTACCCGCCACCCATGTACTATGCGCCGCCGCCGCCGGTGGTCTATGCCCCGCCACCCCAGAGCTATTCGCCCAGTCCGGCCGGCCAGTCCTGCTATGCCGGCGCCTATTATTGCCCGATGGAGCGCCCGGTCGCCCCCGGCAGCGGCTGCTACTGCACCGTGAACGGCAGCCGTGTGTGGGGGCGTGCCAATTGATGGCGTCACCGCACGGCGAGGACACCAACAGCGAATCCGAGGACAATCCGCGCGCCGGACCGTCCGCTGCATCCCGGCACGACCGACCGCCGCCGATCGAGGACTATGCCCTGATCGGCGACTGCGAGACCGCCGCCCTGGTCAGCCGAACGGGGTCGATCGACTGGCTGTGCTGGCCGCGCTTCGATAGCGGGGCCTGCTTTGCCGCGCTGCTGGGTACCCCAAGGAACGGCCGCTGGCGCATTGCCCCGCAGGACGAAGGCGCCACGGTGCGGCGGCGCTACCGACCGAACACGCTGATCCTGGAGACGGAGTTCCAGACCCCGTCCGGCACTGTCGCGCTGCTCGACTTCATGGTGCCGAACGCCAGCTCGGTGGTGCGCATCGTGGAGGGACGCTCCGGCCACGTGCCCATGCGCCTCGACCTGGCGCTGCGCTTCGAATACGGCTCCGCCGTGCCCTGGGTGACGCGGCTGCCGCACCGCAAGGGGCTGCGCGCCGTCGCCGGGCGGCACCAGGTGGTGCTGCACAGCGACGTCGCCTTGCGCGGCGAGGACATGACCTCGGTCGCCGAGTTCACCGTGCGTGCCGGGCAGCGGGTCGGCGTCACGATGACCCATGCGGCGTCGCATCTGGCGCCGCCGGAACCGCCCGACGCGGAGCTGGCGCTGCGGCAGACCGACAGCTGGTGGACCGCCTGGTCGCGCCGCTGCACCTATCGCGGCGAGTGGCAGGAGCCGGTGCACAGCTCGCTGATCGCCCTGAAGGCGCTGACCTACGCGCCGACCGGCGGGCTGGTGGCGGCGCCGACCACCTCGCTGCCGGAGCAGCCAGGCGGGTCGCGCAACTGGGACTACCGGTTCTGCTGGCTGCGCGATGCCACCTTCACCCTGCTGGCGCTGATGCACGCCGGCTACCGGGAGGAGGCGAAGGCCTGGGGCGCGTGGCTGCGCCGCAGCGTCGCCGGCACGCCGGCACAGGTGCAGACGCTGTACCGCCTGTCCGGCGAGCGATGGATCGTCGAATCCGAAGTGCCGTGGCTGCCCGGCTATTGCGGCGCCAGCCCGGTGCGGGTGGGCAATGCGGCGAGCACGCAGGTGCAGCTCGACGTTTATGGCGAGCTGATGGATGCGCTGTACCAGGAAGTGCAGGCGCATCTGGTGAAGCCGAGCGAGAGCTGGGACTTGCAGAGCGCGCTGGTCGGGCATTTGGAGACGATCTGGGACCAGCCGGACGAGAGCATCTGGGAGGTGCGCGGCAGTCCGCGGCATTTCACCTTCTCCAAGGCAATGGTCTGGGTGGCGCTGGACCGTGCCATCCGCGGCGCGGAGCAGCATGGGCTGAAGGCGCCGCTGGAGCGATGGAAGGCACTGCGCGACCACATCCACGCCCAGGTCTGCGAGCAGGGGTTCAACACCGCCAAGGGCAGCTTCGTGCAGTACTATGGCGCGGAGGAGCTGGACGCCAGCCTGCTGCTGCTGCCGCTGGTCGGCTTCCTGCCGCCACAGGACAAGCGCATCCAGGGTACCGTCGCCGCGGTGCAGCGGGAGCTGATGGTGGAGGGCCTGGTGCGCCGGTACAACACGCGCGCCAGTGTGGACGGGCTGCAGGGCGACGAGGGCGTGTTCCTCGCCTGCAGCTTCTGGTTCGTGGACAATCTGGTGCTGCAGGAGCGCCGCGACGAGGCGCGCGCGATGTTCGAACGGCTGCTGGCGCTGCGCAACGATGTGGGCCTGCTGGCCGAAGAATACGACCCCGTCTCCAACCGTCAGCTCGGCAATTTTCCCCAGGCCTTCTCGCATCTGGCGCTGGTGAACACGGCGCTGAACCTGGAGAACTCGCACGGCCCGGCACAGAAGCGGCGTAAGCGGGAGCACAGGTAGGGCAAAGCCTCCTCTCCGCCCCTTGGGGCGGAGAGGGAAACCGAACCTACTTCCCGGGCATCAGCGGTTCGGCGGCCTCGGGGGTGACGTTCCAGAAGGTGAAGCTCTCCTCCAGGTACAGCCGCACCGTCTCGGCGCTGTGCGACAGGTAGCCGATGGAGAAGTCCTGGCCGACGGTCAGCTCGAAATCGCCGCCGCGCATCGACACCACCAGGGCGCCGTCCAGGCCGGGCGCCCAGACCAGCGGACCGTCGCCGATCAGCCGGCGGACGTGCTGCAGCACCGGGTACCCGTGCTGGGTCGCCTCGGTCAGCGCGGTGTAGGCGCGCTCGCTGAGTGCCACTGCGTAGGGACCGCCGATGCCGCGGTCGCGCAGGCGGCCCAGGGCGGTGGCGATCAGCGCCGGGTAGCCGGTGACCTCGCCCTCCAGCCCGAGCGCCTCGCCGGTGCCGGTCTCGCACATGCCGCGGATGCCGGCGGCGGTGTGGCCGTGGAATACCGCGCGGTCCTCGGCGATGGCGATGCGCCGTGCCGCCTGGATCAGCGGCGCGAGGTCGATGTCCTGCGCGCCGCGGTCCGCCGCGTCCAGTTCGCCGCGGCTCAGCTCGAAGGCGACCCGCAGTTCCACCAGTGGCAGCACGCGCCGCACCCGCGCCTCGGCGTCGCTGCCGGGGGGAGGGGTCAGCGGCTCGCTGCGCCCCAGGTTGACGGCGGAGGCGCCCCAGCCGAGCGGGCCGGAGAAGTCCACCAGCTTGCGGGCGGCCAGCACGGTCTTCAGCGTCCGGGTGGCTTCCTGCTCGATCTGCTGCCAGGCGGCGGCGGTGACCGGAGCATGTTCGCGCATCAAATGGTTCATGGTTCAGGCCCTCCGCAGGCTGCCGATGCCCAGACTACCAGTGCCGGGGCTGCCGATGCCCGCGCCGGCGGCGCCGGGGCTGCCGTCGCCGGACGGGCTCGTTTCACCCCCGCCTGATTTGCCGGAATCGTGCAGCGGTCCCTCGCGGAACAGCTGCGCACGCAACTGGGTGTCGAAACCAGGATCGTTCCGGCGCAGCCATTCCAGCAGCATGGAGGCGTGTTCCTTCTCCTCCTCGCGGTTGTGGGTGAGGATCTGCGCCAGTTCCGGATTGCTGGTGGCCTCGATGCGCTGGTCGTACCAGTCGATCGCCTCCAGCTCCTCCATGATGGTGGAAATGGCGCGATGCCGGTCGAGCGTCTCCTGGCTGAGGACGCTGCGATCTTCATGCAGTGATTCGCCGGCCATTCCGTGCCCCTTCGTGCTGATCACGGACAGAGTGGCACGCGGGAAGTGCCTGTCCAACCCGCCGGCCGGTCAGCTTCTGGTGACCCGCTGGTCAGAACAGCTTGCCGCCGTTCGGCACCTTGAAGTCCGGCTTGACCAGAACGACCGCGCCGTCCTCGTCCGGCATGCCGAGGGTCAGCACTTCGCTGACGTAGGGGCCGATCTGGCGCGGGGGAAAATTGACCACCGCGCAGACCTGGCGCCCGATCAGCTGGTCCGGTCGGTAGTGCACCGTCAGCTGCGCCGAGGACCGTTTGGTGCCGATTTCGGCGCCGAAATCGATGGTCAGCTTGATCGCCGGCTTGCGCGCCTCCGGGAAGGCGGTGGCCTCGATGATGGTGCCGACGCGGATGTCCACCTGCTCGAAATCCGCAAAGCTGATCGTGTCCGGCATGGCTGCCTCCTGTGGGCGGTGGATCATGCCACGCTCCGCCGCATTGCCAAGCGGAGACGCAGGCGGCAGGTATTGGCGGAAATCATAGCTGCAGGAATCAGCCCCATGCGCGACTACCATTTCCCCGGCCGCAGCCCGGTCTATGCCACGCACGGCATGGCCGCCACCTCCATGCCGGCGGCGACACTGACCGCGCTGGACGTGCTGCGCGCCGGCGGCAATGCGCTGGATGCCGCGGTGGCCGCCTGCGCGGTGCAATGCGTGATCGAGCCGCAATCCACCGGCATCGGCGGCGACTGCTTCTGCCTGTATGTGCCGGCGGGGTCCGGCAAGCCGATCGCGCTCAACGGGTCCGGGCGGGCGCCGGCAGCGGCGACGATCGACTGGTACGAAGGCCAGGGGATGACCGAGATCGAGAACACCTCGGCGCATGCGGTCACCGTGCCGGGGGCGATCAACGCCTGGGAGACGCTGCTGGCGGCGCATGGCCGCAAGGGACTGGATGAGCTGCTGCAGCCGGCGATCCGCATGGCCGCCGAAGGCTGGCCGGTGTCGCCGAAAGTGTCCTGGGACTGGCAGCGGCTGGAGGGCAAGCTGCGCAAGAACGGCACGCACGCCTTCCTGCCCGGCGGGTCGGCACCGAAGCCCGGCGACCGCTTCGTGCAGCCGGCGCTGGCGGAGACCCTTCGGGGCATCGCGAAGCATGGCGCCAAGGCGTTCTATCAGGGCGCGGTGGCGGCCGACATCGTTGCCACCCTGCGCGCTCGCGGCGGCCTGCACACGGAAGAGGATTTCGCCGCCGGCCTGAGCGGGGCGGATTTCGTCGAGCCGATCACCCTGCACTGGCGCGGCTACGACGTCTGGCAGATTCCGCCCAATGGCCAGGGCATCGTCGGGCTCATGATCCTGGGCATGCTGGCCGGCCTGGGCACCGCGCCGGACGGCCCGTTGGGGGTGACCCGGCTGCACCGGCACATCGAGGCCGGCCGCCTGGCCTATCGCGACCGCGACGCCTTCGTGGCCGACATGGCGCAGGTGGACGTGCCGGTGAAGAAGCTGCTGTCCGAGGAATACCTGTCCGGGCTGCGCGGGCTGATCCGCGATGACGCCGCGATGCGCCACCTGCCGCTGGCCGGCGAGGCGCTGATGCCGCCGCACCGCGACACGATCTACCTCTGCGTGGTGGACCAGGACGGCAACGCCTGCAGCTTCATCAACTCGCTGTTCGAGGGGTTCGGGTCGGGCATCCTGGCGGAGCGGTCGGGCGTGATGCTGCAGAACCGCGGCTTCGGCTTCCGGCTGCAGCGCGGCCACCCGAACTGCATCGCCCCGAACAAGCGGCCGATGCACACCATCATCCCGGGCATGGTGACACAGAACGGCCAGGCGGTGATGCCGTTCGGCGTGATGGGCGGGCATTACCAGCCGATGGGGCATTCCTGGTTCCTCAGCAATTTCCTGGAATACGGGCTGGACATCCAGGAGGCGATCGACCTGCCGCGCGTGCTGCCGCTGAAGGGCAAGCTGCAGATCGAGCGCGGTATTCCGTCCGACGTGGTGGACCGGCTGGCGCGGATGGGCCACGAGCCGGAGCTGATCGAGCGCCCGCATGGCGGCGGCCAGGCGATCTGGATCGACCGCGCGCGTGGCTGCCTGGTGGCGGGGTCGGAGCCGCGCAAGGACGGACTGGCGCTGGGGTACTGAGGGTCGGGAGTCCGACCCAGGCAAACCAATGCACGCCTGTTCGAGGATGTGCGACCAGGCCTCCACATTGGAGGCGATTCAGAACCATGCCCGCCAATCCCTCCATCAAGAATGCCCCTGAAGACGTGGTGGAACGATTGCGGGCGCGCGCGGAGCGGCATCGGCGCTCGCTGCAAGGCGAACCGTTGGCGATCATCGAGGCCGCCCTGCGCGAGGAACGCCCTGCCTCGCCGGCCACGATCCTCGCCGAGGTCCGCCGGTTAGGACTGAACACGCCGAACGAGGCGGCTGCGATCGTCCGTGCCGACCGCGATGCCCGTTAAGGTGGCGGATGTCTCCGCGCTCGCGGCGCTGCTGTTCGGCGAACCGGAGGCCGACCAGATCGCGGGCCGGTTGGGCGACGCACGTCTGGTGGAAAGGTGCCGCCCTCGGTTCTCACGTGCGCAACGTGCCGCGCGGTCTGGGGGAACCGCCCGGCGAGATTCGCCTCGCTATGTAGCGTTTACCGAATGTTGACTGCCCCAGGCGCAAGCTCGCCGCATGCGGCAGAGCGGCGGAATGTGGTTCACATGGGATCCTGCCAAGGAGCGCTGGAACATCCGGAAGCACGGTCTCGACTTCTCGTTCGCCGCGCCAATATTTGCCGACCCCTGGGCTGCAACCGTCCTTGACCGCGTGGTCGAGCGCGAGGAACGGTGGCATACCATCGGAGCGGTTGCCGCCGGGTCTGCTTTCAGGGTACTGCTGGTTGTCCACACGTATCCGGACCCTGACGATGAAAATTGGGTCAGGGTCATCAGCTTGCGTGAGGCTGACCCCAGGGAACGAAGACGCTATGAAGACCGGGACCTCTAAGCGAACCAGGCCGCCGTACCCGTTGACCGAGGCGCAGGTGGACCAGCTTCGGCAGCTGGAGGGACGGGCGCCGGACACGGTCGATATTCCGCCTGCACCGGCGGAGCATTGGGCGAAGGCGGTTCGCGGCAAACACTTCGCCGCCATGCAGGGCGCGGTTTCCGTCCGGCTCGATCCGGATGTGATGCGCTGGGTGTGCCGAAAGGGGCCGGATTATCAGGCCGAGATCAATCGTATCCTACGCGAAAGGATGCAGAGCGAGGGCTGATTCCGCCGTCGCAGCCACTCCGCGGTCCGTGGCGCTGCGCACCCGAACGGTCGGGGCATCGGCTGGCGTTTGCCGGATGCGCTGACCCGGGTATTGAATTCGCATCAGTTCAGTTGGGCAGGTCAAGCCAGTCCTGGACGAGATCCAGGCGGCCGATCGCGGTCCAGCAGGTACGCGCCTCCTCGCGATAACGCGCAGCCTCGGCCGGATCGTCGCAGACAAGCGCACGATGCAGCGCGCGCCAGCCGGGAAGCGCGCGATCCTGGTCGTCGGCTACGCGGAAGTAGAGTGCAAACCCGACCTCGATATCGGCCATGCCGGGCTGTCGCTCTCCCGCGGCACAGCGGGCCTGTCCGCGCCGGACCATCGCCCCAGCTTCGCTTTGCTGGCTGCCTGACTGCCGGTATTGCCTCAGTGCTTGCCCGAACCGGGAAGCGGCTGCGTCGTGATCCGCATGCCAGAGGGCGATCTCTCCGAGCCTGTAGATGCAGTGCGCCTCGCCCTGCACGTCTCCGACGCGCGGAAGAGCGCCAGCGCCTGCTCGAACTGCGCCCCCGCCGTCGCGTAATCCGAACGCGAGCTTGCGATCTCCCCGAGGCCCTCGATGCAGTTCGCCTCACCCTGCACGCTCCGATGTGGCGATATAGCGCCAGTGCCTGCTTGAAGTGCGCCGCCGCCGTCGCGTGATCCGAACGCGAGCTCGCGATCTCCCCGAGATTGCGGATGCAGTGCGCCTCACCGAGCACAGACCGGACGCGGCGGTAGAGCGCCAGCGCCTGCTCGAACTGCGCCGCCGCGGTCGCGTGATCCGAAAGCGAACCTGCGATCTGGCCGAGGCTGTAAATGCAGTGCGCTTCGCCCAGCACGTCTCCAACGCGGCAGTAGAGCACCAGCGCCTGCTCGAGCTGCGCCGCCGTCGTCGCGTGGTCCGAACGAGAGTGTGCGTTCTGGCCGAGCTTGTAGATGCAGTTCGCCTCGCCTAGCACATCTCCGATGCGGCGGTAGAGCGCCAGCGCCTGCTCGAACTGCGTCCTCGCGCCCGCATGATCCGAACGCGACGTTGCGATCCGCCCGAGATTGAACAGACAGGCCGCATGCCGCTGCGACCCCTTTTCAGTAGCTGTCGCGGCCACTTGAATCAGGCCGTTCACGCTTCCCCTGGAGGACAAACCATAAAACTCGGCCAAGCCATCAAGCGCCTGATCGAGCCTCCTGGTTGAAGCATCGGTGTCGAGTGCCAGACAGCAAATCGGGTCAAGGTTGTCGGCCTCGGCTTCGACTTCTTCGCGCACCTGCGGCCAATCGGGGCGTCCGATCCGTCCCGCTTTGGTCGCGATGGTGAGATACCGGTCGAGCAAGCGCTTGCGGTCCGCCGGCAAGACCGCCACCTCAAGCCGCGTACACTCGCGCAGCGGCGTCAGCATGCGCAGCCGGCGGTCGAGGCGGCGTTCGACCAGCCGCAGTTGATGCAGGCAGGCGATGGCCTCGTTGGCTTTCGCCTTCGTCACGTTGCCGCGCTCGCCCAGCAGCGACGCGACTTCGGCCTCCGCCAATCCGCCCGGCAGCAAGGCCAGCAATCCCACCAACCTGCGCGCCAGCGGCAGGTCCCTCATGCGGCGGCTGCCCAGTGACAGCGCCAGTGACGCCCGGACGCTGGTGAGGCGGCTCTCCTGCTCGCCGGGCCGCCGGAGCATCTCCGCCTGCGCTTCTTCCAGGGCCTCGCGCAAGCCTTGCAGTGTCGGCAGGCCGCTCGCCTGGGCAGCGACCAAGCTGATCGACAACGCGTGCCCGTCCAGCGCTTGCAGCAGGCGCGGCTGGTCGGGGTCGCCTGCGCATGTCTCTCCCGCGATCGCGATGAACGCGTCGCGGTCGGCCGGCGGCACGAGTTTCGCCATGTCGTCGATGCGCACAGCACCCGCGACATGCGGCGCCGTGCCACGGATGGTGACCGCCAGCGACAAGCCGCGGATCTGCGCGACTAAATCCAGCAGGCGCTGCGTTTCGCCGCGGTCGATGTCGAACACGGTTTCCGCGTTGTCCAGCACGGCGGCAAGCGGCGCTTCGGCGGCACGCGTCTCCAGGATGCGCAACAGCGAAACCTCGTCGCCGCTCGGCGTCAGGCCGAGCGTTTCCACCAGCCTGGTGAGGATCGCTCGCGGTTCCGTCGCGGTTTCCAGCGAGGCGACCACCCGGCGGCGGCCGAATTGTGCAACGACGCGCGGATCATACAGCGCGGTGATTGCCACCGCCGTCTTGCCCATGCCAGGACCGCCCGCGATCATCGCGGGCTTGCCGGTCAGCAAGGCGTCAACCACCAGGGCGACTTCGCTGTCGCGGCCGAAGATCTCGGGCTTCGGCTCGAACTGGTCGATGCAGCGGACCGCCACGGTATCCGTGTCGATGCTCGGCGCGAGCGCCGGCAGCTTCAGGCGGCGCAGCAGCGCGGGAAGCGCGTCGTACTCGGTACCGAACACCACCGGATACAGCCGCTTGTCCGTGTTCGGCGATGGCGGCGGCTGCGCCACGCCGTGTTCGTCCAGCTCCTGCCGAATCAGCCAGTAGCGGCGCGGCGCGACGTCCTGCCATTCACTAAGGAACGAGTCGAGGCGGTAGAAGTCGGGGTCGCTCAGCCCGTCCTGGCTGCAACCGATGAACACCGTCGGGCGGTCCAGCGTGGCGATCCGCTGCAGCAGCCGGGCGCGTTCATCCGCCGAATGCGCGGCGTAGGATGTGGAGCCGAGCACCACATGCTCCGGCGAGCGCCAGTGACCATGCAGGTGCAGGATGCCTTCGCCGGGATGATCGTGCAGGATGCGCAGCGTGCCTGGATGATCGGACCAGCTGACCGCCGGCCGGTTCGCCGCCTTGGCCAGGACGTCGTCGTAGTTCGTCGTGGCGATCGGGCAGCCCAGCGCAATGATGGCGTCCAGCAGGTCGCGCCGCCCCGGCGCCAGCCGCCCGACTTCATCCTCCAGCCAGTCGGCAAACTCCCGGTTGTGCGCGCCGCCGAGCCTGCTTGTCACTTCGTCCGCGACGGCGATCCAGTCCTGGGTGCCGCCTGCCTGCAATCCGCGCGCGCTGTCCGCGGCCCAGGCGCGGGCGTTCGCGTCCAGGTCGGCGACGCGCTGCACCCCCGAGCGGATCAGGTCAGCCCAGCGCGGCGCCTTGCCGTTGGTCGCCTGCGTGGAGACGCCAGCCCCGCAGACGATCAACGGCTTATGTGCGCCGGAGCGAACCGCTTCCTGCAAGCTGCTGATCAGGTAATCGGTCATCTACCGCCGTTCGGGACGAGGAAGCTGAACGCAGGGCGTTTCCCTCTGTAGTGATGTAACCTGCTTGTCGCAACGAAACGCGCCTGGAAGTGCGCGCCGGCCGAACGCCGCCGGCCAGGCTCGCCGTCTTCAGCTCACAACCCCACGCTCCCTCAGCCCCGAAATCTCCGCCTCCGAGTAGCCATACCCGGCCAGCACCTCGTCGCTGTGCTGCCCGAACACCGGGGTCGCGCTCGCCACCGGCCCCGGCGTCTCGGAAAATCCGATCGGCTTGGTCATCGTCCGATACCGCCCGACCACCGGGTGTTCCAGCGTCGTGACCAGCCCCTCGGCCAGCACCTGCGGATGGTCGAACATGTCCTCGATCGGCCGCACCGCCGCGCAGGGCACGCGTTCGCCGAAGATCGCCTCCCATTCCAGCGCGGTGCGCTCCGCCAGCGCCGCCCGCAGCTCCGGCAGCAGTTCGGCCGCATGTTCGGCCCTGCTCCGCATCGTCGCGCAGCGCGGATCCCGCGTCAGCTCCGGCCGGCCGATCAGCTCGCACAGCGCGGCGAAGAAATGGTTGGAGTGCAGCGACACGTACAGCGCGCCCTGCTTCGTCGGGTGAATGCCGGTCAGCCCGCCCACGCCGGACTCGCGCGCCACGTCGCGGCCCTCGTTCTCGGTCCACACGAAGCGTCCCGCCTGCAGCGTTAGCGCGCTGCGCAGCAGCGAGAGACTCAAATATTGCCCGCGCCCGCTGCGTTCGCGCTGGAACAAGGCGGCGGCGACGCCATAGGCGAGCAGGGCCGAGGTGAAATAGTCCAGCACCGAGCCGAGTACCAGCTGCGCCCGATCCACGCCGCCGCCCTGGAACACCGCCATGCCGCTCAGGCATTGCAGCACCTGGTCGAAACCGCCTTTGTCGCGCAGCGGCCCGGTATCGCCGTAGCCGGTCAGCCCGGCATAGATCAGCCGCGGATTGATCGCACGCAGCCGCGGATAGTCGATGCCCAGCCGGACCGGCACCGACGGGCGAAAATTCTCCACCAGCACGTCGGCGCCCGCCACCATGCGGTGCAGCACGGCCAGCCCCTCCGGCTGCTTCAGGTCCAGCGCCAGCGCGCGTTTGCCGCGGTTGGTGCCGAGGAAGAACCGGCTGTCGCCCTCCAGGCTCGACGGGAACTGGCGCAGCATGTCGCCCTGCGGCGATTCGATCTTGATCACCTCGGCGCCGAAATCGGCCAGCAGCGTGCAGCCATAGGGCCCGGCGAGATAGCTGCACAGGTCGAGCACTTTTATCCCGTCGAGCGGGCCGGCCGGTGTGTCGGTCATGTGCAATCCCGGGCGATAGCCCGGTCCTCTGCCATCGGGCTTGTGCCGGCGGTGATGACCGGCCCCGATCCGGCCATCACCGCATCTCCCGCGCGCGGATCGCCGCGACTTTCCGCAGCACGCGGCGAGCACGATAGACGATCGGATAGTCGATGAATTTGCCGTCGAGCTGGATCGCCGCGCTGCCTTCGGCCTCGGCCTGCGCGAACGCGGCGTTCACCCGTTCGGCGAACGCGATCTCCGCATCGGTCGGCGTGAACACCCGGTTCACCACGGCGATCTGCCCGGGGTGGATGCACATCTTGCCCTGGAACCCGTATGCCAGGGCGGTGCGGGCCGACGCCTCCAGCCCCTCCGCATCGCTCAGATCGACCCACACCGTGTCGAGCGGCGCGTCGATGCCGGCCGAACGCGACGCGGTGACGATCGCGGCGCGGGCGTGCGACAATTCGGCTTCACCGCGGCTCCAGGCCATGCTCACGTCGAGCGTGAAATCGCCGGCGCCGAAGGCGACCTGCCGGACCCGCGTGCCTGCGGCGAGGATCGCATCGAGCTGCCGCAGGCCACGCGCCGTTTCGATGATCGGGACCAGGTCGATGCTTCGCTCGGCCAATCCCCGGTCGCGTTCAAGCTGCGCCAGCAGCCAATCGGCCGTGGCGAGGCCGGCCGCGCTTTCCACCTTCGGCAGGACGATGCCGTCCAGGCCGCGCTGCACCACCGCCACCAAGTCGCCATAGCAGAACGCGGTATCGACGGCATTCACCCGGACATACAGCAGCCCCTGCCGCGGCCGTTCCAGCGCCGCCGCGACCATGGCGCGTGCCGCGGGTTTTTCGGCGGTGGCGACGGCGTCTTCCAGATCGAGGATGACGGCGTCGGCGTCGAGCGACAATGCCTTCTCCACCCGCCGAACGTGGTTGCCGGGCGCGAACAGCAGGCTGCGCAATGCGGGACCCAATTCGGTCATGTCACGGTCCTTGATCTCTTCCGGCCAATCTACCGGCCTTGGCCCGCGGCGGAAAAGATCGGGACCCGCCAACCGCCGCCGCCGCTCGACCCAGCCACCCTGACCGATGCGGAACGCGGCGGCGACGGGATCGGCGGGCTGATGGCCCGTGCGGCCGAGGGTCGGTCTTGATCGCCACGCTGTTGCCCTGCTCCCCGGCGGCGCAGCATCATGGGCGAAGCCGGAGGCTCCGCCATGGCACGCGCCCAGATTCACGAACCCGAAGCCGCCATGACCCGGGAGGAATTCCTCGCCTGGGTCGCGCAACAGCCGTCCGGCCGGTTCGAGCGGATCGACGGCATCGTGGTCGCGATGGCTCCGGAGCGGATTTCGCACGTCCGGCGCAAGGGTTCGGCGCGGGACGCCTTGCGCCGTGCCATCCGCCAGGCAGGGCTGGCGTCATGCGAGGCAATCGGCCATGGCGCAACCGTTCAGGTCGAAGACAGCGATTTCGAACCGGATGCCCTGCTGCGTTGCGGGCCACCTCTTCCGGGAATGGCGACCACGGTCCCCGACCCTCTTGTGCTGGTCGAAGTGCTGTCGCCGGACAGCGGCACCAGGGACCGCGTCAGCAAGCTGCGGGCCTATTTCAAGCTGCCGTCGGTGCAGCACTACCTGATCGTCTGGCCCGACGAGCAGCGGATCGTGCATCACGCGCGCGCCGCGAATGAGGAGGTGACGACACGGGTTTTCACGTCAGGGGAGATCGGGCTCAATCCCCCGGGCATCACCCTGACCGTGGAAGAGTTCTACGCCGATTGAGCCGCGTCGACCGGCCGGAAACGATGAAACCGGAACCCGGCGAAAGCGGAACGCCATCCGGCAGCTTCCGGCCTGAATGCCAACAACTCCAATGCCAACAACTCCGGGGAGAACATCGCGCATGTCCGCCACACCGCACCCGACCGCCCCCCTGCCGCAAGCGGAGCCGGAGGCTGCCGGCATGTCCTCCGAACGACTCGCCCGGATCGTTCCGGCGCTGAACGCCCGCATCGAGGCGGGGGAACTACCCGGCGCCGTCATCGCCATCGCCCGCCATGGCCGGCTGGTCCTGCACGAAGCCGTCGGTCATCTCGGCCCGGACCGCCGCATCCCGATGCCGCGTGACGCGCTGTTCGCCATCGCCTCGATGACCAAGCCGGTCACCGGCGTCGCCGGGCTGCTGCTGCTGGAGCAGGGCCGCCTCGGCCTGGGCGATCCGGTGGAGCGCTTCCTGCCGCAACTCGGCAACCGCCGCGTGGCGGTGCTGGACGATCGCGTGCGCGCCGGAAAGGGGCCGATCGAGACGGTGCCGGCCGAACGCTCCATCACCATGCTGGACCTGTTCCGGCATACTTCCGGCCTGACCTATGGCGGGCGCGGCACCACGGCTGTGCACGCATTGTATCCGGCATCGTCCAACGCAGCCGGCGCCAGCCTGGACGGCGCCGGCTTCCTGGACCAGCTCGCCGCCGCGCCGCTGCTGTACCAGCCAGGCACCGTGTGGGATTACGGCCTGTCGATCGACGTCATCGGGCAGGTGGTGGAGGCGCTGTCCGGCCAGACCCTCGGCCGCTTCCTGGAGCAGCATCTGTTCGGGCCACTCGGCATGGCGGATACCAGCTTCCAGGTGCCGCCGGACAAGGTGCAGCGCCTCGCCCGGCCGCTGCCGCACGACCCGGAGACCGGCGCGCCACAGACCGTGCCGGACCGCGCCCAGGCGCTGCGCTTCGAGTGCGGCGGCGGCGGGCTGGCCTCCACCGCGCTTGACTACCTGCGTTTCGCGCAGATGCTCCTCGGCGGCGGCGTGCTCGGCGATACCCGCATCCTCGGCCGCAAGACGGTGCAGGCGATGCGCACCGACCGCATGACGCCGGACATCGACAACCGCATCCCGGCGCTCGATCCGAATTCCGAGGGCTACGGCTTCGGCCTGTCGGTCGCGGTGCGCACGCAGCCCGGCACGCTGCTGGGCAGCAAGGGCGAG
>Ga0187809_10000559_pt1 | contig 19409 bp, 13 predicted proteins | sample NC_wetland_sal_i_8_FD_132415 | JGI IMG/M metagenome (GOLD analysis project Ga0187809, IMG submission 132415) | Wetland sediment microbial communities from Neuse River Estuary, North Carolina, USA - ASW_4 | ecosystem: Environmental > Aquatic > Freshwater > Wetlands > Sediment | place: USA: North...
ACCGCGGTTGGCCCCCCAAGCACGTAGACCGTGCCGTTCGGGCCGAGCGTCGACGCGATCGCCTTGCGCGCGTCGTCCGACAACGTCTTCGGCGGGGTCAGCAACAGCGGGCCATCGACCGCGTGGGCGAGCGGTGAGCCGGTCAGTGCGTCCGCGTACACGTCGTCGCGCGCGAGGACGACCGCTTTCGCCGAGCCGGACGACGGGAACGCCGCCGTGGCCAGCGCCGCCGCGGTCGCGTCGCGATTCGCACCGCCGATGCGGGTGACGCGCACGTTGCTGTTCGGCACGACCAGCAAGGTGATGCTGTTCGCGGCGTAACCGCGGGTCAATGAGCCGCTCGTGAAGGCTTCGTCGGCGCCGGGCACGACCGCGCCGAGGTTCGCCGGGCTGTAGGTGTAAACGCTCGCGGCGCCGGCGTTGGCGTTGCGCACGGTCAGCGTGCTCGTCAGGTCGGCGCCCGTCTTGTTCACGACCATGATGGTGAGCGCGCCGTCGCCGCTGCGCTGCGCCGCGTACACCGCAAGCTGGCCCTGGTCAGAGCTGGTCGCCTGCACTCCGATGTCGCCGAACTTGCCACCGCGGCCGTCGTAGTCGCGATACATCCGAAACGCGAAGGCGCCCGGTTGGGACGACGTGGGCGGCGACCACAACTGCGCGCGATCGACTCCCTCGCGCCCGAAGATGCCGAGGACGTCGGCTTCGGCAAGCGCCCCGTTCATCGACTCGAGCCCGCCCCAGTTGTACTCGCTGACCGCGATCTTGGTGCCTGGGTAGTACTGCGCCACCCACTGCTTCATCCGCGGGATGAGTTCGACCGGCCCAAGGCCGAGGTCGGTCGTCCACGACTCGTCGGTGTAGCTCGGATCCCACAACGCCCGTGTCGACCGCAACCGCAGCGCTTGAGTTGCCGCGTCGCCGGCGGCGCTCAACGCGACGCCGCTCTCCTGCGGGTAGAAATGCTCGTCGAAGTAGTCAAGCAGTCGGACGCCGTGGCTTTGCTCGTAGCTGTGGAACTGCTGCAGGTACCAGGCCGCCAACGGCAGATCTCCATGCACCTGCCGGTCGGGTCCGTCGGCGCAACCGCCCGGATCGTCCGCCGCGAAGAAGTAGGCGCACCATCCCCAATCCCCCGGGCCGTCGACGGTCGCCGACGGGTCGGCGGACTTGATGACCAGCGCGGTTGCGCTGCTCTTTTGCCAGAGCTCGTCATACGTCAGCGGGTTGGGATGGACGTCGACGTGGGTCGAGTTCCACAGCGTCGGCTCGTTGTCGATCTCATACGACCGGACGCCGCCATGCGCCGCGTCCCCGTGCGCTTGCACGAGGTGGCTCACCATCGACTGCGCGAAGGAGCTGGTGACCGCGGTCGACGTGTCAGTCGGGTCGTTCCCGGTTAGCTGGCTGCCGTTGGCGCGCTTGCCGTTGCCGCAGTCGGAGTCCCAGGGGTCGGTCGACTGCTGCGCGCCGTACTTGGAGACCCTGAAGCCGCATGCGAACGGATGGCTGCTCGGCGAGTTCTTCGCCACCCAGCCCATCGCGGGAACGGTCACCACGGGGTTCGTGCCGTGCGCGAGGTCTGCGCTGACGAAGCTGTCGAGCGACTGCGCGGCGACGATGTTCTCGAAGTACCAGTCACTGCCGGTGTTGTACGTGTTGTTCTGGTAGTTGTAACGGCTCGTCGAGTTGCCGCCCCAACGATCGGTGGTCAGCCCGAGCTCGCTCGCGAGTGCCGCGTCGGCGTAGTTCATTCCGTAGACGTCGGAGCTGATCGGGTGCCGGCCGGCCGCCTCGTCGACGGTCAGGGTCGGCCCGGTCGCGGCCGACGCCGGCGCGACGGTGGCGACCGTCACGAACGTCGCCGTGATCGCGAGAGTCGCGGCGAACGCCGCGACCAGGGTCGCTGCGCCGATCGGACGAGCGCGGGTTAGCCCAACTGCCATGTCATCTCCATCGGCATCGCGCCCCCGGCGAATTGAGCCGTCTTGATTGAGGGTGGCGCGCCGGGCCGTTAGCCTGCGCGATGTGACCACCCTCCACGAGATCGCTCGGCGCAGCGGCGTCGGCAAGTCGACCGTGTCGAGGGTCATCAACGGTTCGGCTGGGGTGAGCGACGAGACCCGCGACCGGGTGCTCGCGGTGATCGAGGAGTTGAAGTACACGCCGAACGGCGCGGCCCGGACCGTGCGCCGCCGGCAGTCTGGCTTGGTGGCCGCGGTGTTCGACAACGGCACCGCCGAGCCGTTCCAACAGCCGTTCTTCCAAAGCGTGCTCGACGGGTTGAAGCGGGCGCTCAACGCCGACGGCTACGACCTGTTGCTGCTGACCAAGGACCAGTCCGGCGGTTTCCGCAAGCGCGCGCAGTACTTCTCGGCCGACGCGGTCGTGATGATCGGGGTCTCCGAAGGCGACCCCGACGTCGACCAGTTGATCGCAGAGCAGCTTCCCGCCGTCGCCATCGACGCGCGCATTGAAGGCCCTCGCGCGGGTTACGTCACCTCCGACAACGTCGATGGCGCCGTGCAAGCGGTCGCCCATCTTCATGCGCTCGGACGGCGGCGGGTCGCGATCATCAACGGGTTGGCCAACACGTTGCCCGCGCAAGAGCGGCTCGCCGGATTCCGCGTCGCGATGCAGGACTGGGACATGCCGATCGCCGAGGGCTTCGAGCAGCGCGGCGATTTCTACCACGAGAGCGGCTACGAGGCGATGCGCCGACTGCTGTCGAAACGCGAGCCACCCGACGCGGTGTTCGCGTGCAGCGACATGATGGCGCTCGGCGCATTGCAGGCGTTGCAGGAGCGCGGCGTGCACGTGCCCGACGAGGTGGCCGTCGTCGGGTTCGACGACAACCCGTTCGCCCGGTGGTGCCGGCCGTCCCTCACGACGCTTCGACAAGACGGCACGTTGATCGGGGAGACCGCAGGCCGCGCGGTGACCGCGATGGTCTTGCGTGAAGCGCCGCCGCCGGCGATCCGGTTGCCGGTCGAGCTGATCGTGCGCGACTCGACGACGCCGCGTCGTCCGGAACGTCAAGACTGACCCGCTCGGCGCTGCTCCGCGGTCGCGATGCTCGATGCCGCGCCGATCAGGGCCAGGTGCGACAGCGCCTGCGGGACGTTTCCCAAGAACTCGAACGTGCGCGGGTCGATCTGCTCGCTGTAGAGACACACGTCGTTCGCGAGCGCCACCATCTCGTCCATCACCGCGCGCGCCTCGTCGAGTCGGCCGAGATGCGCGAGCGCCTCGACCAACCAGAAGCTGCACGCGACAAACGCGCCCTCATCCCCTTGCACGCCGCTGTAGCGATATAACAGCGGGCCGCCGGCGGACAGCTCGCGACGTATCGCGTCAACGGTCGAGGCGAGCCGCGCGTCGTCCGAGTCGCAATAGCCGGTGCGCGCGGCGAGCAACACTCCGCAGTCAAGGTCGTCTCCGCCGGCGTGCATGGTGTAGCTAGCCTTCTCCGGCGACCAGCAGTTTTCCTCGATGTAGAAGCGAATCTCGTCCGCCGTTTCCCGCCATCGCCTCGCCTGCCGGTCAGGAAGTCGGCCATCGCCGGCCAGCCGAGCGGCCCGGTCGAGCGCCGTCCAACAACCGATTTTCGAAATCGTGTAGAACCGATGCTGGTTGAGCTCCCAGATGCCGGAGTCCTTCTCCTTCCATATCTTGCACGTCTCATCGGCGACGTCGGCGACAAGCTGGGCGTCACTTGCGTCCAGTTGGTTGCCGTGCCCGACGTAGCGCCACACCGCATCGATCAAATCGCCCGTCACACCGAGCTGTCGTTGGTTCGCCGCCTGGTTGCCGACGCGCACCGGCTTTGACCCCCGGTAACCCTCCCAGCCGGAGACCTCGTCGTCGTGGCCGTCGACCTTCGCCCCCTCGATGGTGTAGAGCACCCGGATCTGCGGCGCAGTCGTGCGCACCTCGTTGAGCAGGCAGCGCATCACCGCGCGGACCTCGGCGTCCATGCCGATGGTCGACATGGCGTCGATCGCAAAGGCGGTGTCGCGCACCCAGGTGAAGCGGTAGTCGTAATTGAGGTCGCCCCCGACGCACTCGGGCAGCGACGTCGTCGCGGCGGCTTGTAACGCGCCGGTCGGCTGATAGGTCAGCTGTTTGAGCACGATCCCGCTGCGACGCACGGCTTCGCGCCAAGGGCCTTGATACCGAATGCCGTTGGACCAGTCACGCCAGACCCGGTCTCCTTCTTGCGCGCGATGCGCGACGACGTCAGCCGCCGGCACCTCCTGCTCCGCGCAGACGACGGCGATCAGCGATTCCTCACCCGCCCGGCACACCATCGAGCCGCTGAACCCGCGCGCTGTCACGTCGACCGGGCCGGCGTTCTTGGTGACCACCGCCAGGCGCAGGTCGCTGGCGGCCAGCCAGCCGACTCCATCATTCGAGCTGGCCTGCACCGAGCCGTCGTGCTCGCCGAACCGATCGCCGACGACGATCTCCCAATCCAGCGTCACGGCGCCTTCGACGCCGATCACGCGCCGCACCAACACCGACTGTGGCGCGTCACCGTCGAGTTCGAGCAGCGAGTCGAGCAGACGGACGACGCCGGACGACGTGCGAAAGAAGGTCTCCGGCGTCGCGGCGTCGTCCGCGAGGCGCCGGTCGCTCTCGAACCCATCGCGCGGGCGGACACCGAAATAGCCGCCACGGTCGGCGTCGAGAACGCGGCCGAAGACCGGCGGCGACGCCATCGTGGGCACGGCCCACCAGTCGATCGACCCGTCGGACGACGACAACGCGCACGTGTGGCCGTCGCCGACCACCGCGTACGCGCGCAGCGGGAGGTAGCCGCCGACCCGGGTCGGCGGCGGCGCAAAGGTGTTCAGCTCACCCGCCATTTCTCGATGTCATCGCGTTTCACCGTCAATCCCATGCCGGGCCGTGTCCCGTCCGGCTTCAAGACGCCTCCCGGCGCTGGCTCGAGGCAACCGTCGAACACCAAGTGCTCGATGCGGTTGTGATCGTGGAAGTACTCGAGGTGGCGCAGGTGCCACAGCGCCGTGCACGCTTGCGCGCTTACCTGTGGCGCGCAATGCGCGGACAGGTCGATGCTTCGGGCGTCGCACAACGCGCCAACACGGCGCAGGCCGGTGATCCCACCGCACCGGGTCACGTCGGCCTGCAGGCAATCCACTGCGCCGGCGTCCAGCATTCGCTGGAAATAGGGCAAATTCCAGCCGTACTCGCCAGCGGCGACCTCGACGCCACCAGGCGCCTTGGCGCGCACGAGGTGAAGCCCTTCCAGGTCGTCGGAACTGACCGGCTCCTCGTACCAGCGCACGTCGTGTTCGGCGTATAGGGCCGCCCACCGTGCCGCCTCCGAGCGTGTGTGCGCGCCGTTGGCGTCGACGTAGAGCTCGACGTCGTCGCCGACCGCCCTGCGTGCGACGGCCAACCGCTCGTGGTCGCGACGAGAATCGCGGCCCACCTTCATCTTCACCCGGGGAATGCCGGCTTCGACCCAGCCCGACAACTGCTCGCCGAGCTTGCGGTCGGTGTAGTTGCAGAAGCCACCACTGCCATAGATCGGCGTCGAGTCGTGGACGGCGTCGATCACGTCGATCAGCGGCTTGTCGAGCACCCGCGCCTTCAGGTCCCACAGCGCGATGTCGACGGCCGAGATGGCCATCGAAACCACGCCGGTCTGCCCGAAGTTGCGCACCGCCTGCCACATCGCCGCCCACGCGGCCCCGACCGCCATGACGTCCATGCCGCTGACCACGCCGGCGAGCTTGCCGGTGACCACCTCCGCGGCGGCCTTGTGGGTGTACGAGTAGCCGATGCCGGTCTTGCCGCCGCCGTGCGCCTCGACGAGCACCATGGTGGTTGAGTCCCACTCGAGCGTGCCATCGGCCTCCGGTTGCTCCGTGGGAATCGTGTAGGCGCTGACGTCGAGACCGTCAACCGTCACCGCATCAGTCGCCTGCACCGGGCAGATGCTCCTTCAACTCGGCGAGCTTGCCCTTGAATCCCTTCACGGCGACCCCCTTCGCGTCCTCGTCGCCATGCGCGAGGCCCGTCAGGGTCTTCTTCAACATCGCAGGCTTCACGTGCGGGGGCAGCGGCGGGATCTGCGGGTCGGTGACGAACTCCAGCAGCACCGGCCGGTCAGACGCAAGCGCGCGATCCCACGCCGGGCCGACGTCCGCCGGCTTCTCCACCTTGATGCCCTCCAACCCGAGCATCCGGGCGAATTCGGCCGCTGGCACGTACGGAACGGTCTGCGTCTCAGGGTTCTTCGGGTCGGCTGATAAGACCCGCTGTTCGTACGACACCTGGTTGAGGTCCTCGTTGACCAACACCGCGAAGATCAGTGTGGGGTTGACGCTCGTGAGCCGATCGATGTAGCGCTTCACCGTCAGGAGTTCGTTCATGCCGAGCATCTCGAACGCGCCGTCGCCGGTGAAGGCGATGACCGGCCGGTCGGGATAGGCGAGTTTCGCGCTGATCGCGTACGGCACGCCGGGCACCATCGTGGCGAGCGTTCCGGACAGCGACGCCTTCATGCCCTTGCGCAGCGCGATCTGCCTGGCCCACCAGTTGGTCGCGGACCCTGAGTCGGACGTCGTGATGAGTCGTTCGGGCAGCCGCTGATTCAGCTCCCAGAACACCAGTTGCGGGTTGATCGGGTCGCCGTCTTGGTGCGCCCGGTCGTCAAGCACCCGCCACCACGTGGCGACCTCGTCCTTAATGAACTCTTGCCACTTGCGGTTTTCCTTGCGCTTCAACATCGGCAGCAGCGCTTGCAAGGTGTCTTTCGAGTCGCCGACGAGCGACACGTCGTTCGGGTACCGAACGCCGATCATCGATCCGTCGATGTCGATCTCGACGCACTTGGCCTGGCCTTCCTTCGGCAGCCACTCGGCGTACGGGAACGATGTTCCGATCATGAAGAGGGTGTCACAGCCCATCACCATCTTGTTGCTCGGCTCGGTGCCGAGCAAGCCGATCGACCCGGTGACGATCGGCAAGTCGTCGGGCACGGCGTCCTTGCCGAGCAGCGCTTTGGCGATGCCGGCGCCAAGGATGTCGGCCGTCTCCAGCACCTCGTTGGAGGCTTTGGCGGCGCCCTGCCCGATCAGAATGGCCACCTTCTCGCCGGCGTTGAGGATGTCAGCCGCCTGCCGAAGGAGCGACTCGTCCGGCACCATGTGCGGCTGACTCCAGGTGGCGCTGGTGAAGACGGAACCGTGCATGCGCGGTGGCGGCGCGAACTCCGACTCCGCCACGTCGTCCGGCACGATCACGACGGCCGGGCGACGCTCGGTCAGCGCCGACTTGATCGCCCGGTCGAGCACGTGCCGCGCCGAGTGCTCGTCCATGACTGTCGAGACGAAGCCCGCGATGTCCTTGAAGAACGACTGCAGGTCGATCTCCTGCTGGTAGTGCGCGCCGACCGACTGCCGCTTTTGCTGGCCGACGATGGCGAGCACCGGCTGGTGGTCGAGCTTCGCGTCGTACAAGCCATTCGCGAGGTGAATGGCGCCAGGCCCCGAGGTGGCGATACACGCCCCGATCTCACCGGTGAACTTGGCGTGTGCGCACGCCATGAACGCGGCCATCTCCTCGTGCCTCGTCTGGATGAAGAGCGGATCGTCACCGACATGCTCGAACGCGCCCAAGAACGCGTTGATCCCGTCACCGGGATATCCGTAGATGCGGTGGATTCCCCACTCGCGCAGCCGCTCCAGCAGGTAAAGGGCGACGTCCGGCATCTCGCCTCCTCCGTCGTGGTCGATTCCTTTGTCATGCCCGATCAAGGCGTCGCCGAACATTCACCGGTTCAGCGCCTCAACATCGTGGGGAGACAAACTTCATGACCGCGGTGATCAACGTTCCAGCCAAGACCGATCCCCGTATTCCAGGCGGTGTGCATGGCACGGTCGAGATCGACGCGATGCGCCTTCGCCGCGCGCTGAAGAAGGCGATCACCGGGGAGGTGCGATTCGACCCCGCGTCACTTGCGATGTACGCCAACGACGCGTCGAACTTCCGACAGGTGCCGATCGGCGTGGTCGTTCCTAAGAACTTGGACGACGTGGTCGCCACCCATCGCGTCTGCGCCGAGTTCGGCGCGCCGATCGTGAACCGCGGCGGCGGCACCAGCCTGTCGGGCGAGACGGTGAACGTGGCCGTCGTGATCGACAACTCGAAATACTTGACCTCGATCGGCGAGCTCGACGTGCCCAACGGGCGGGTGACCACCGAGACCGGCGTCATCAACGAGCAGCTCAACGTGCACACCGGGAAGCTTGGGTTGATCTTCGGCCCAGACCCGTCGTCTCATTCACGCTGCACGATCGGCGGAAACCTCGGCAACAACTCCTGCGGCGTGCACTCCGTGCAGTCACAGCTCTACGGGCCAGGCCCGCGGACGTCTGACAACACTTACGCGATGGAGGTGGTCACCTATCGCGGCGACCGCTTCTGGGTGGGCGTCAACGAAGAGGAACACCTCGACGAGATCATCGCGGCGGGTGGCTCGAAGGGCGAGATTTACCGGCAGCTCCGCGACCTGCGCGACCGCTACATCGACGACATCAGAGCCGGCTTCCCATCAGTGGACGAGTTACCGCGCCGCGTCTCCGGCTACAACCTCGACGAGCTTCTACCGGAAAAGGGATTCAACGTCGCGCGCGCTCTGGTCGGCACGGAAAGCACCTGCGTGACGGTGCTGCAGGCCACCCTCCTGCTGACGCCTGCGCTGCTGGATCGCACGCTCGTCACCGTCTACTACCCGACCATCGCCGACGCCGGCGAGCACGTCGTCGAAATCATCGACCGCTGGAAGCCGATTGGTCTTGAGGCGATCGACCACCGGCTGATCTACGACCAGCAAGCCAAGCAAATGCACGTCCGCGACATCGGCGAGCTCCCGCACAACGAGGAGGAGGAAGGCGCCTGGCTCATGGTGCAGTTCGGCGCCGACCGACCCCAAGACGCCGAGCGCCGCGCGCACGAGTTCATGGAGTGGCTGGAAAAGGGCAAGGGCTACGCCTCCGATCGCATGGTGCTCATGACGAGCCGCCAGGACGGCGGAAACAGCGAAGACCTTTGGGAGCTGCGCGAGGCTGGTCTCGCGGCCACCGCCTTTCCGCCCGACGGTCTCGATCACTGGCCAGGCTGGGAGGACTCCGCAGTTCCGCCGTCCAAGATCGGTCGATACCTGGCCGACCTGGAGGAGCTGTACGGCAGGCACGGGTTGACCGGCGCGATGTATGGCCACGTCGGCCAAGGTTGCGTGCATTCGAGAATCAGCTTCGATCTTCGCACCCACGACGGGCTCAAGCAGTACCGCTCCTTTATGGAGGACGCCGCAGACCTGTGCGTGTCGTACGGCGGCTCCGTGTCGGGCGAACACGGCGACGGCCAGCAGCGCGCCGAGTTGCTTGTCAAGCAGTACGGAGAGCGACTTCTCGACGCGATGCGCGAGTTCAAGCGGATCTGGGATCCGGACTGGAAGATGAACCCGGGCAAGGTCGTCGACCCGTATCGCTTCGACGAGAACCTCAAGCTCGGCGTCGATTACAACCCGCCGCGACCGACGACCAGGTTCGCCTACCCCGAGGATCGCGGTGACTTCGCGCACGCGACACTGCGCTGCGTCGGCGTGGGAAAGTGCCGGGTGCCGGAAGCGCAGGAAACCATGTGCCCCAGCTATCAAGTCACCCACGAGGAGGAGCACAGCACGCGGGGGCGAGCTCGATTGCTCTTTGAGATGTTGCGCGGCGAGGTCATCACGGACGGTTGGCAGTCAAGAGAGGTGTACGACGCGCTCGACCTGTGCCTCGCCTGCAAAGGCTGCACGAACGACTGCCCGGTCAACGTCGACATGCCCACCTACAAGTCTGAGTTCTTGCACCACCACTACCGCTCATGGCGGCGTTGGCGGCCGCGCTACGCCTATGCCTTCGGATTCATCGATCAGGCGGCTCGCGTCGCCACCCGATTCCCGGAACTGGTGAACTTCGCCACGCAGACGCCGGTGTTGCGGTCGCTGACCAAGCGCGCCGCGGGCATCGATCAGCGTCGACCGTTGCCGGAGTTCGCCCCGATGAACCTTCAGCAGTGGTTCAAACGCCGAGGGGGCACTCGCAACCCGAACGGACGACCGGTCGTGCTGTTCCCCGACACGTTCAACAACTACCTGCACACCGATGTCGGGGTCGCCTGCGTTGAGGCAATCGAGGCCGCCGGCTGGCAGGTGATCATGCCGGAGCAGCACATCTGCTGTGGACGGCCCTTGTACGACTACGGCTTCCTCGACACCGCCGAGCGCTATCTGCGTAACGTGCTCGACCAACTGCGCCCCCACGTTCGCGCCGGCACCCCGGTCGTGGGCATGGAGCCGAGCTGCCTCGCCGTGTTCAAGGACGAGATCAAGAGAATGCTCCCGCACGACAACGACGCGACTAGGCTTACCCAAACTGCCTACCACTTCGGCGAATTCTTCGACAAGTTCGACATCGAACCGCCGAAGTTGCACGGCAAGGCGTTGATGTGGGGCCACTGCCATCACCGGGCGACCGGCGGCATGGAACCCGAACAGCGGGTGCTCGACAAGATGGGCCTGGACGTCGAGTCGCTGAAGGGTGGCTGCTGCGGACTCGCCGGCTCATGGGGCTTCGAAAACGGCAAGTGGGAGATCTCCGTCGCCTGCGGCGAGGAGAAACTGCTCCCCGCCGTCCGGGACGCCTCGTCCGACACCGTCGTCGTCGCCAACGGCTTCTCTTGCAAGACCCAAATCCAAGACGCGTCGCGATCCAACCGCCGCGCCCTGCACCTCGCCCAGGTGATGGCCATGGCGCGCGACACCTGGTCGGTCGGCGCCGCGCCGGGCCTGCCCGAAGACGGGTATCACGGCAAAAAACCGGCGCCGCCGTGGGGACGGCGCGTCGTCCGCACAATGGGACCGCTCGCTGCCGGCGCCGGGGCGGTCGCTGTGGGCGCCGGGTGGCTGGTCGCCCGTGTCCGCGGCTCGCGTCCCTAAGAATTCGCTTACGACCGATACCTCTCACGCGTCGGCCTCACTACCGTCAATTTCGACGACCCAGCGAGCACAGATCGGCTGGGCGCGAGCGGGCTGGGGGGCACGTGTTGGGCAGAGCGACGTATTGGCGGCTTCGGCAGAAACGCCGCGTCAGGAGGGTTCAGCCGTACACGCCCTCCTTCATCAGGCACGTCGAAGAAGACATCCGGATCCTCAAACTGGTGGCCGCAAACGCAAGTGTGGACCCGTTCGACCTGTGGCCCTTCATGCGAAAGGGCCGCGGCGTACGAGAGGTCGTCGAAGAGCTCGGTTTGACAGCCCCGAAGGTGCTCTATGGGCCGATGCCGTCACGAGACGTGCCGTGGGACGTCCTGCCGTCGTCCTTCGTCGCCAAACCGGCGACCGGCTCGTCCAGCCGCGGCGTTTTTGTCATGCGCCGGTCCAAGGACGGGGTCTTCGACGACTTGATGAAGGGTCGACGCTGGACCGCCGAGGACTTAGTGCGCCAGTACGAGAAACTCCCCTCCAACTGGCACCACGTCCTCAACGACGAGGTGTTGATCGAGGAAGTGGTCGAATCCCGTGGGCGGCCTTCGTACGACTGGAAGGTCTACGCGTTCAGGGGCGAGATCGCGCTCATCGAGCAAATCGACCGGCTAGGCGGAGCGACGCGTTTCCGGCACTACCTCCCGGACTGGACCCCCGCGCTGCACGCCTGGTCGGGCCGATACGACCGCGAGGATCCGCTCGACGCCCCCGTGCGACCAGACGAACTGCTCCAGACCGCGGCAGCCGTGTCATCGGCGCTGCCCCTGCCGTTCGTGCGGGTCGACCTCTACGAGAGTGACACCCAGGTCTTCGTCGGAGAGCTCACCCCGTTTCCCGGTGGGTCGGTGGAGCACAGCCCTGCCTGGGATCGCATCCTGGGCGAGGCATGGGAGCGCGGTGAGGCCGACCTACGCGTCACCGGCATGCCGCGCTACGACCTGGCGACCGCGCCGTAAACGCCATCAACCGGACATCTGGCCCGTCACTCTTCGCTAACTCGCCCCGCCACCCGTACGGCGGCGCTACAGTCTCGTCCCGAACGAACAAGCGGGTTCGCGGCACGCTGGGGCAAGCAGTCGTGGGGGAATCATGTTCGGCAGGGGCAAGTATCGGCGCTTTCGGATAAACCTCCGCCTCCGAATGGCTCGACCATTCACGCCCTCGTTTTCGAGGTATGTGGAAGAGAACATCCGGGTGTTGAAACTCGTCGCCAAACAAACTGACGTGGACGTGTTCGCCCTGTGGCCGTTTCTAGCCAAAGGCCATGGCATCCGCGAGACGTTGGCGCCGCTCAATCTGTCCGCGCCAAAGCTGCTTTACGGACCGTTGCCGTCAACCGACGTGCCGTGGGAAGACTTGCCGTCATCGTTCGTCATCAAGCCATCGACCGGTTCGTCGACCCGCGGCGTTTTCGTGCTCCGCCGTTCCGACGATGGGCGCCTCGAGGACATGATCTCCGGCAAGCGCTGGACGTCCGAAGATCTGGTCGCTCAGTACCGGGAGCGTCCTGCGGCGTGGCGAGACGTGCAAAGGGACGAGGTGCTCATTGAGGAAGTCGTCGAGTGCGGCGGCCGGCCGTCGTACGACTGGAAGGTGTACGCCTTCCGCGGCGAAATCGCGTTCATCGTCCAGGTCGACCGGCTTGGGCAAAAGCGGATGCGCTACTACCTGCCCGACTGGTCGCCGGTGCGACACGTCTGGTACGGGCGCTACGACCGCGACGACCCGTTGCCGCCGCCGACGAGGCCCGATGAGCTGACCCGCGTCGCCAAGGCCGTGTCGCTGGCACTGCCACTGCCCTTCGTGCGCGCCGACCTCTACGAAAGCGACACCGGAGTGGTGGTCGGCGAGCTCACGCCGTTCCCGGGGACCTGCCACGAGCACAGCCCGACGTGGGACCGCATCCTGGGCGAGGCGTGGGAACGCGGCGAGGCGGCGCTGCGCGTCGCCGGCCTGCCGCGCTACCGGTTGCTACCCGCGTCGTCGCCCGGCGGCACGACAACGACCTCGTGACCATTGCCCTAGTAGCCGCCCGTGGCCATACTCGGGCCAGCAAAGCACCTCGGTGACCATCACCTCATCTCGTGGCGAGGCGACTTCAGGTTCAGCATGGCGACGGAGCGGTCGTGAGACATTGTTAGGAAAAGGCAAGTACTGGCGGCTTCGCAAAGACTTCCGCCTTCGGGTGGCTCGGCCGTTCACGCCATCGTTCTCCCGGTTTGTCGAGCATGACATCAGGGTCTTGAAACTCGTCGCCAAAAACAACGACGCGGACCCGTTCGCGCTTTGGCCCTTCATGGCGAAGGGACACGGCATTCGACAAACGGTCGAGTCGATCGGTTTGGGCGCGCCGCGAGTTCTGCACGGCCCAGTGCCTTCCACCGAGGTGCCGTGGGGAGACCTGCCGTCGTCCTTTGTCATAAAGCCGTCCACCGGCACGGCAAGTCGTGGTGTCTTTCTGATGCGCCGAACCGATGACCACCGCTTCCACGACCTCATCAAGGGCCAGCTCTGGACGGCCGAGGAACTGGTGAGCCAATACCAGCAGCTCCCGTCGATGTGGCGTAATCACGTGCGCAGCGACGACGTGCTCGTCGAGGAGCTCGTCGAGTGCCGCGGACGGCCGTCCTACGACTGGAAGGTCTACGCCTTTCGCGGCGAGATCGCGCTCATCGTTCAAATGGACAGACTCGGTGGCACCAAGCGGCTTCGGTGCTATCTGCCGGACTGGTCGCCGGCGCATCACGTGTTCGAGGGTCGTTACGACCGCAGTGACCCGTTGGACTCCCCCACGATGCCCGATGAGCTGCTCCGCGCGGCGTCCACGCTGTCTTCGATCCTGCCGATTCCATTTGTGCGCGCCGACCTGTACGCAAGCGACAACCAAGTGCTGGTCGGCGAGCTCACGCCCTTCCCCGGAACCGCCCACGAGCACAGTCCGACGTGGGACCGCATCCTCGGCGAGGCGTGGGAGCGGGGGGAGGCCGCGTTGCGCGCCGCCGGCCTGCCGCGCTACCAACTGCCCCAACCGCAGGCACCGCTGCAGACGCGCTGAGCCGGCACAACAGGTCAGCGCCAGACACCGAGCGCACAAGTCACTGAGCGCATGAAGGACTCGCGGGGTAATTTCCCTTCGCCGGCATTGTCCGGGTCAGGTAGCTGGGGGTCGCCTTCCGATCTGGTCGGTTGGCCTCTCAGCCGTCCAGTTTTACCTGGTGCAGCTCCCTCGCTTACCTCGCGAGCCACCCTCATCGTGAGTCGCGGCACGGCCGTGCGACAGTGCCGAAAGTCCCGATCTTCGCGCTGACTTCATCGAGTTAGCCGACCTCTTCCGCGGGCATGACATCCGATCGTTTGGGACGTCGGTGGACGACGAGGAGTCGACTTGCAACAGCACACGCAGCCGGCGGCATGGATCGAGGCGATCGGCTGGTTCTGCCTTTCGATCGCCTTCGCGAGCGCGCTCGTGATGCTCTTTGACATCTTCGTTCGGGGCTACCGGCAGAAGATGTGGATCATGGATCTCGTCTACCCGATCACCGCGCTGTACTGGGGCCCGGTCGCAATGTGGTTCTACGTCAAACACGGCCGACGCAAGTCGAAGCCGATCATCGAGCAACTGGGCGAGCCAAATTCCGAGAAGCTGCCACGCTGGAACATCCTCAGCAAGGCGGTGAGTCACTGCGGCGCCGGCTGCACGCTCGGCGACATCGCCGGCGAGTGGCTGGTGGCCGGACTCGGCCTGACGATCGCAGGCGAAAGCCTGCTGGCCGACATCCCGATGGACTTCGCGTGGGCTTGGACGCTCGGCGTCGCGTTCCAGTACTTCACCATCGTGCCGATGCGAAACATCGGCAAAATCAAGGGAATCTGGGCCGCGATGAAGGTCGACACCCTGTCGATCCTGGCGTTTCAGGTGGGCTTGTTCGCCGGCATGGCCATCTACCAGAAGCTGATCTTCTCGCCCGGCCTGCCGAAGTCAACGGCGACCTACTGGATGATGATGCAGCTCGCGATGATCCTCGGCTTCTTCACCGCGATGCCAGTCAACAACTGGCTCATCAACAAGGGCCTCAAAGAAAAGATGTAGCAACTGGTCCGGACCTCCTTCCCCAGGCAGAGGACTTTGGTCATCTTGACCTGATACCCTGCCAGGGTATGGTATTCGCGGAGGAGGTCCCCATGGTCGGCTACAGCGAAGACAAGGTCGCGCTGCTCAAGCGGCTGCGGCGCGTCGAGGGCCAGGTGCGCGGCTTGGAGCGCATGGTCGAGAACGACGAGTACTGCATCGACGTCCTGACCCAGGTCTCGGCCGCGACCAAGGCGCTTGAGGCGGTCGCGTTGAGCCTCCTCGAGGATCACCTGCACCACTGCGTGCACGAGGCGATCGCCGCTGGCGGCCCGCAAGCCAACGAGAAGATCACCGAGGCGGCCGCCGCCGTGCGCCGCCTCGTCCGCTCATGACGAACCCGAAAGGACCCCGCAGATGACCACCCGCACGTTCAACGTCGAAGGCATGAGCTGCGACCACTGCGTGCACGCCATCACCGGCGAAGTCACCAAGGTCGACGGCGTGTCAGCGGTCGACGTCAACCTCACCGCGAAGACAGTCACGGTCAGCGGCGACGAATTCGGCGACGACGCAGTGCGCGCGGCCATCGACGAGGCCGGGTACACCGTCGTCGGCTGACCAACCAAGGAGGAACACGATCGTGAGCGCCGACACCGAGCGCGACCCGTCCGGCATCGACTTTCCAGCGAGCGCACCGGTGCGCGTCGAGCTGGCGGTGGGCGGGATGACGTGCGCCTCGTGTGCAGCTCGCATCGAGAAGAAGCTGAACCGGCTCGACGGCGCCACCGCCACGGTCAACTTCGCCACCGAGACCGCGACCGTCTCGTTCGACCCCGCGAAGCTCTCCCCCGAGCGACTCATCGAGACGGTCGAGGCCACCGGCTACACCGCCGCGCTCCCCCAACCTCCGGCCACGACGCGAGGCCCGGACGGCGACAAAGCCGCCGCCGAGCCGCGCGACGAGACCGACTCGCTGCGCCAACGCCTGGTTGTCTCAGCGGTGCTGACGATTCCCGTCGTCGTGATGGCGATGGTTCCGCAGGCACAGTTCCGGTTTTGGCAGTGGCTGGCGTTCGCGTTGACCGGCCCGGTCGTGACGTGGGGCGCGTGGCCGTTCCACCGTGCCGCGGCGGTCAACGCGCGCCACCGGGCGACCACCATGGACACGCTGATTTCCGTTGGGGTGCTGGCCGCGTTTGTTTGGTCGGTGTGGGCGCTGTTTTGGGGTGGCGCGGGCGAGCCGGGCGTGACGATGCCATTCCGCTGGATCGCATCCGGCGACGGCGGCGCCGAGATCTACCTGGAGGTGGCCGCCGGCGTCACCACGTTGATCCTGCTCGGCCGCTACCTCGAGGCGCGCGCGAAGCGCCGTTCTGGCAGCGCGTTGCGCGCCTTGCTCGAGCTTGCCGCGAAGGACGTCGCGGTTCGGCGTGACGGCGTTGAGACCCGCGTCGCGATCGACCAGCTCACCGTCGGCGACGTGTTCGTCGTCCGGCCTGGAGAAAAGGTCGCGACCGACGGCGTCGTCGTCGACGGAAACTCAGCGATCGACGCCAGCTTGCTCACCGGCGAGTCGGTGCCCGTCGAGGTCGGGCCGGGCGACGCGGTCGCGGGCGCCACGGTCAACGCAGGTGGCAAGCTCGTGGTGCGCGCCACGAAGGTCGGCGCAGACACCGCGCTCGCGCAGATCGCCAGGCTGGTCACCGAAGCCCAATCGGGCAAGGCGCCGGTGCAGCGGCTCGCCGACCGGGTCGCGGCGGTGTTCGTGCCCGTGGTCATCGCACTTTCCCTTGCCACGCTGGCGTTTTGGCTGCTCGACGGCGCAGGCGCCACCACAGCGTTCACCGCCGCGGTCGCGGTGCTCATCATCGCCTGCCCGTGCGCCCTGGGCCTGGCGACACCGACCGCGTTGATGGTCGGCACCGGCCGCGGGGCGCAACTCGGCATCCTCATCAAGGGTCCGGAGATTTTGGAGTCGACCCGCCGGGTCGACACCATCGTGCTCGACAAGACCGGCACCGTCACCAGCGGAAAGATGAAGCTTGTCGAGGTGCTGCCCGCGCCAGGCGAGGGCCGTGACGAGTTGTTGCGGATCGCCGGCGCGCTTGAGCACGCGTCCGAACACCCGATCGCGCAAGCGATTGCCACCGCCGCGGGCGAGCAGGCCGGTCCGTTGCCACGAGTAGATGGCTTCGCCAACAGCGCTGGCTTGGGCGTGCGGGGGTCTGTCGACGGTCACGCGGCAATCGTCGGCCGGCCGCAACTGCTCGCCGACGCCGGTGTCAAGATTCCCGAAGAGTTGACGCAGGCGCGGAAGCTTGCCGAAGCGGCCGGGCGCACCGCCGTCCTCGTCGCCTGGGACGACATGGCGCGCGGCCTGCTGGCCGTCGCCGACACACCGAAGGCGACGAGCGCGGACGCCATCGCCGCGTTGCGGGGCCTTGGCCTGACACCCGTGCTGCTCACCGGCGACAACGCGCGCACCGCTCACGCGGTCGCGGCCCAGGTCGGCATTGACGACGTCCGCGCCGAGGTGCTGCCCGCCGACAAGGTGGAGGTCGTCAAGGAGCTGCAGGCGGGCGGTCGAGTGGTCGCGATGGTCGGCGACGGCGTCAACGACGCCGCGGCGCTCGCGCAGGCCGACCTCGGGTTGGCGATCGGCACCGGCACCGACGTCGCCATCGAAGCGAGCGACCTGATGTTGGTCGCCGGCGATCTGCGCGCCGCCGCCGACGCCATCCGGCTGTCGCGGCGCACGCTGGCCACCATCAAGGGCAATCTGTTCTGGGCGTTCGCCTACAACGTGGCCGCGCTGCCGCTGGCCGCCGCCGGGTTGCTCAACCCGCTGATCGCGGGGGCGGCGATGGCGTTCAGCTCCGTCTTCGTCGTCACGAACAGCCTGCGGCTGCGGCGATTCCGCGCCGCGCACGCCGGCACGTGAGCTAGCCGACCACCCGAACGGCGCCGCTGTAGCGGCCGTGCCCCATGACCGACTGCACCTTGACCACATCACCGGTCTGCGGAGCGTCGACCATCATGCCGCCGCCGATGTAGATGCCAACGTGATGGTGGTCGGCGTAGAAGAAGACCAGGTCGCCCGGCTGCAGCTGGTTGTAATTGACGTGGCGGTAGGCGTTCCAGAACGCGCCCGTGTAATGCGCGGTCGACACGCCCGCCTGCCGGTAGGCCCACTGCACCAAGCCCGAGCAGTCGAACGAGTTCGGGCCGGACGCGCCCCACACGTAGGGCCGGCCGAGCTTGCTCATCGCGGCGGCGACGGCGCGCTGGGCGACCGAGGTGCCACCAGCCGACTGCGGCGGCGCGGGTGCGGCAACCGGCGCCGGCACGGCCGCGCGGACGACGCTCCGGCTCGCGCGGGTGGCGGCCACCGCCGCGGCGGCGCGGGCCTGCGCGGCGCGCTGAGCGGCGAGTAGTTGCGCTCGCTGTTGTGCGCTGAGCTGGTTGAGCACCTGGTTCGCCTGCGACAGCAGCGCGTTGATGTGCTGCTTTTGTTGATCAAGCTTGGCGCGAATCGCGGCGGCGGCCGCCGTCGCCTGGTTCGCCGCGGTCAGCTGAGCGCGGTACGCCAGCTCGGCGGCGTGGGCGCGCGTCACCGCGGCCGACTGGGTGCTGGAGATCAGGGCGAGGGTGGCGATCCGGTCGGCGACGAGTTGCGGGTCGCCGTCGACGATCGACTGCATCGTCTGGCTGTCGCCGCCGGCCTCGTAACGCTGGACGGCAAACGCCGACACCTGAGCCCGCGCGGTGCTGAGCTGGCCGGCGACCTGCGACACCCGCTTCTTCGCGGCGTCGGCGGCGGTGTTCGCCTTGGCGAGCTGCGCCTGCGCGGCGTTGTACTGCTCGGTCAGCTGCTCGGCCTGGTCGTTGAGCTGCGACACCCGGGACTGCGCCTCGGCGACTGTCTTCGGCTGCGCGGCCCGACCGGTGTCGGGGAAGGCGGTGGCGGCCATCGAAGCGGCGGCCAACGCGCAGCACAGCGCGATCAGGTTACGGGCGGAGCGAACTGCGGTGATGCGAGTGGCGGCTAGACGCACCCGGACGTACCTCTCCTCTTCGCGACCGCCGACCGGGTTAGCTGACGGGTTCGGGCCAGAGGAAGCCCTACCAGCGACGGTTGCCCGTCGTCCGGATTCACCCCGGGACTACAACGTGGGTCCCCGGCTCCCGCCGCGCGGCGCGCGCTTTGGGATTAGGCGGCGACTCGGCCGCCGCCACGCCAAGATCGGCAGGCAGGTCACGGCCAGGTCACGG
>Ga0187809_10000560_pt1 | contig 19407 bp, 12 predicted proteins | sample NC_wetland_sal_i_8_FD_132415 | JGI IMG/M metagenome (GOLD analysis project Ga0187809, IMG submission 132415) | Wetland sediment microbial communities from Neuse River Estuary, North Carolina, USA - ASW_4 | ecosystem: Environmental > Aquatic > Freshwater > Wetlands > Sediment | place: USA: North...
GCCCTCAACGGGATCCGGGAAATCCTTCGGTCGGACAAGACACTCACCATCAACATCAGGGGTTACGCGGATATGCAGGGGACGCCGGCCAGGAACATGAAGATATCCGGTGAAAGGGCGGATGTTACCCGGGACTTTTTCCTGAGCTACGGTATACCGGGCAGCCGGATCACGCTATCCTTCTACGGTTCCTCGCAGCCCGTTGATGAACAGCAGCAATGGCGCAACAGGAGGGTCGATGTAACCATTTTCAAACACTAAAAACGGCATCCGGGATGGTCCCGTCATTCTGCGCGAAGCGACCGGGCCGGGTTAACGATGATCGCCCTGATCGTATGGTGGGAGATCACCAGGACCGAGACGGTAATGGCCAACAACGCCGCCGCCATAAAAATCCAGAAATGCTCGTGCACATGGTAGGCATAATTGCGAAGCAGCCACTGGTTCATCAGCAGCCCCGCCAGGGGTGAAGCCACGAGGACGGCCACCACTACCGGCCTGATAAACCCGGCGGAGAGATAGGAAAAGATCTGCCAGGGCGAGGCCCCGAGCAACTTCCGGATACCCGTTTCCCTTGTTTTTTGCGTCACGCTGTACAGGGACAATGCATACAGGCCGAGACAGCATATAAAGGTCGCCACCGACGTAAGGCAAATGAAAAGCCTTCCGAAGCGGATATCATCCCTGTATTGGGCATCGTAGTCTTCATCAGAAAAGCTGTAGCTGAACGGCAGGCCGGGAACCCGGCTCCTGATCGTTTGTTCGACCTGGTCCAGGGTCTGTTTCATGTTGCCGGAAGAAAACCGCACGGTGATAAACGTGGAAAACCAGGGGTAGATCCTCATAACTATCGGCCGTATCTCCTCGTTGTAAGATGCAAAGTGAAAATCCTTTACCACGCCGGTTATGAACAGGGAATGGCCGTTTACCAATACCCTTTTACCCAATGCCTCACCTGCTGTCCGGTATCCCAGGTTCTTTGCGCCACTCTCGTTGATGATCACCGCCCGGTTCGAATCAGAGGCCATCGAATCCGAAAAATTGCGCCCGGCCGCCAGCTGCAACCCGTACTGGTCCATAAAATCCCGGTCCACAGCATAATAATCCCACACCACCTCGACCATGTGGCCCCGCTGGTTCTCTATGGCCATGTCGAGTTGCCGGACAGGGCGCCCGATCACGGCGGATCCGATAGAAGTAAGCCGGACGCCGGGTATCGCGGACAGTTCGGTTTTTATCGATTCTTCGTGGTCGACGATCCTGGGATCAAAACGAAAATCAATGACTGCCAGGTGGTCCTTTTGAAACCCCAGGTCCTGGTGAAGCATGTATTCGTTTTGAGACCGGATCACCAGGGTTGCGATCATCAGGGTTACCGATATGATGAACTGAAGCGTAACCAATACGGTTCCCGTCCAGCGGAGATGAATCCCGGGCCCATAATGCCCCTTCAGGCCCTTCACCGGGTTGGCGTTGCCGAGGAAAAGCGCCGGGTAAAGGCCCGACAGTAGTCCGGTCACCAGGCCTGCGGCAAACAGCAGGCCGATGTCCCCACCATGATCGAAAACCGATCTTTCCAGGGACTTTCCGGCAAGACTGTTGAAAAACGGCAGGCACAGGCCTGCGAGTAACAGGGCGATCACGCAGGCGGCCATCGAAACCACGACTGCTTCCATTATCAACTGGAGCCTTAGCTGGTGCCTGGTGGCTCCCAGGATCTTTCTGACGCTGGCATCCTGCACCCTCTTCAACGAAACGGCAACGGAAAGACTGATGAAGTTCAGGGCGGCCAGGATCAGGATGAACACAGCTACCACGGAGAAGAGATAGACGCCGGCCGCGTTTCCATGAGCGACACTTCCCGTCCTGGATCCCCGCGGCCTGGCATGCAGGTAGACCGACCGCAGGGGTTCGAGATGCAATGAATAAGATTCCTCGCCGGGCGGAAAATGATCCTTCACGAAACGCGGCAGCTGGCCGGCAAGCCGGTCGGCCGCACGGTCGTCCCGCAGCAGCAGGTAGGTATAAAAGCCGGCCATCTTCCAGTTGGTCGCTCTTTTTTTATTCCAGGCTTCCAGCAGGGTGGACAGGGATACCAGTATGTCTGTCCGCCACTGCGCGTTATAAGGCATGTCTTTCATGATGCCTGTGACCAGCGCCGGGTACTTTCCTTCCAGTAAAAGTGTTTTTCCAACGGCCGCCCCATTGCCGAAGTATCTTTTGGCCGCGGTTTCCGATAAAACGATTTTATAGGGGGCGTCCAGTACGGTTCCGGGATTTCCCTGCAATAGCGGCAGGGTGAAGACGCGAAAAAGCGAAGCGTCTGCGTATGCGATCTCCTCATCCGAAAAATCCGTCTCATCCTTTTGAATGATGAGATCGTCCAGGAAGATTCTTGTGGCATCCTGTATCTGCGGAAAATCCGCCTGCAGCGCGGGCGCCACCGGCGCGGAGGTGCTCTCATAATTGGTCCCGGTCGTGGTCTGCACGTCGGTGACCACGCGGTAAATGCGCGACGCATACCGGTTGAAGTCGTCATAACCGGTCTCGAACCGTACGTATACAATGGCAAAGTAAAAGGCACAAAGGCCGATCGCCAGGCCGGCCAGGTTAATGGTCGTAAAAAGCCTGAACCGCCAGAGATATTTCCAGGTGGTGTGGAGCAGGTGGGCCATTCCGCGAAACTATAACTAAATATTTAGTTTAAAAACTATTTATTTAGTTTGTGAAATCCGGCCGGTGCCCCGTTACCGGTTATTCCGTTCTCAGGCTTTCCGCCGGACTCGCCAGCGCTGCCCGGGTGGAATGGAAAGTTGCCGTCAGGATCGCGGTCAGCAAGATGATGACCGCTGATAATATGAAGGGAATGACCGACAGTCCCGGGCTGTAGGAAAATATTTTCAGCCAGTTGCTCATGAAGTACCAGGCTACGGGAAAGGCAATCCCCGCGGCAATCAGGGCCAGCCATAAATAGTTCCGGGTGATCATGCCGACGATCTGCGGGATGGACGCGCCCAGCACCCGCCGGATGCTGATCTCCTTCTGCTTTTGCTGGGTCGTGAAGGCGGTCAGCCCCAACAGGCCCAGGCAGGTAATGATGATCGTCAAAATGGCAAAGGAAGCGAAGATCTTTCCTCGTTTTTGATCGGCGGCGTACTGGGAATTGAAATCATCGTCGAGAAATTTGTATTCAAAGGGCAGATCGGGGAAGTACTTTTTCCAGACCGCTCCCACCTGCCTGATCGAGGAGGAAAGATTGGAAGTGCTCATCTTCAGCTGGATCATATTGTTGTCCGCGCCATAGTACAACAGCAACGGTGCGATCGGGTTGTAGAGTGATTTCTGGTTAAAATCCCGGACGACGCCGACGACTTCAAGGTAATGCCCGGAAGTATCCCCCGGGAATTTGATCCGTTTACCCACGGCGTGTTGCCCCCAGTTGAAATGTTGGGCAAAAGACTCGTTGACCATGATCCCGTGCGTGGTATCGGACAAGCCTGCGAAATTCCGGCCCGCTACGACCGGGATGTTCAGCACGCGCAGGTAATTTTCGTCGATGGCGTAGCATTCGATCCCCTTGTCTACAAAACCATGGTCGGTTTGCACGGAAAACAGGTTCAGGTTGAGGTTGGGCCCCCCGGGATAATTGCTCCCGGTACCCACCGACTGCACGCCCGCCACCGCGCGCAGATCGTTGTCCATCGCGTCGATCTTGGGGCGCTCGTCCTTACCGGTATTGACCACGACCGTCATCACCTGGTTCTGGTTGAATCCCAGGTCTTTCTTTTGAATGTAGGAAAGCTGGGAATAGACCACCCAGGTGCAGATCAGCATCACCATGGATACGGCAAACTGCAATACGACCAGGGTGCGTCGCAAATTAATATTGCCGGAAGCTTTCGACAGCGCGCCCTTTAAAATACTGACGGGTTTGAATGCGGAAAGGTAGAAAGCGGGATAACTGCCGCCGGCAAGGCCGGTCAGGATGCCAATCCCCAGCAACAGGAAAAGATTGGACGGCCGGAAAATGGTACCGATCGTAAACTCCTTCCCCGAAAGGGAATCGAAAAACGGCAGGAGCGCCATCAGCAACAGCACGCTCAGCAATACCGAGAGCAACCCCGTCATGACCGATTCTCCCAGGAACTGGAATACCAGCAAACGGCGCGACGAGCCCGTGACCTTCCGGATGCCGATCTCCTTGGCACGACGCGCGGACCGGGCAGTGGTCAGGTTCATGTAATTGATCGAAGCGATCAGGATCATAAAAAATGCGACGGCGGAAAATATCCAGATATAGGACATGCTACCCAGCTCTTCCGGCTCGAGTTCAAGCGTCGAATGCAGGTGGATATCCGTAATGGGCTGAACTCCATAATAGATTTTCACATTGGAAGCCGCGAATATGGGTGCCATGAAACGGTCATAGAGGGGGATCAGCTTCTTTTCAAAGGCAGCGGCGCTGGTGCCCGGTTTCAGGAGCACGTAAGTGAAGTTGTTGAAGCTACCCCAGTTCGCACCGCCAAACTGATCCTTGGGCATCGACACCCAGGAGATCAGCATATCATAACGTAAATGGGCATTATGGGGAATATCTTCGATGACACCGGTAACCTTGTACACGTCATAGATGGTGCGGATCGACTTGCCGAGTACGGGCCCGTTTTTTCCGAAATACTTTTCCGCGGTGGAACGCGTCAGCACGATGCTGTTCGGCTCGTCCAGCGCGGTGCGGGGATCCCCTTCGATAAACGTGTAGGTGAAAATGTTGAAAATAGTGCTGTCTGCATAGTAAGCCTTCGTTTCATAAAAATTCTTGTCCCCCACCGAAAAAAGCGTCCGCTCCCGTCCCATGAACCGGGCAGACTCCTCGACTTCGGGAAATTCCCGTTTCAGTTCCGAGGCCAGTACGGCCTGGGTGACCGTAAAATCCGTGTTCTTGTCCTTCTCATGCACATGGGAAACGATCCTCATGATACGGTCCGCCTTTTTATTATACCGGTCGTAGTTCAGTTCATCCCGGATGTAAAAAATCAGGAACAGGCTAAAGGTGATACCGATGGTCAACCCGATAATGTTCAGCAGGTTGTACCAGGTATCTTTTTTCAGATTGCGCAGCGCTATGCGCAGGAGATTTTTGAACATTGGTTATAATTGATGTTACAGCAGTATATGAATCCTCACGCCGGGGAAGGGGTGGCTTCCTTCCCTGAGACGGAAAGGAGGCCGGATTAGTTACGGCAACCCGCTCAAATATTTTACTGAAAATAACTCCTTCAGGGCAACCCGGCCATTCCTTTGTGATGAACGGCATCAGAATACGGCTTTGGATCCCGGCCGCGACGGCGTTATTGCCCCGGCAGGCCCTGGTCCCTGCGGAAGGCATAGGCCGCATTGAGTATGTATTGATAGAACTGGACCAGCGAACTGTTGGCGATAAAGTCGTAGGAGGGCGTATAAAGTTGCATGAACTGTTTCAGGGTGTCCCCCCCGAAACCTGTGATCCGCTGTACCAGCCGTGCATTGAACCGGTGCTTGACATAACTGTCCTGCTCCTGTTCGATCAGGCGCTTGTGAAAGGCCAGCTCCTCCCGGTTCTTATTGCGGTTGAAGGCGCTCAGCAGGGCATCCAGGTCAATACCCGCCGTACCGCTTGACGCATCGAAATCCGAACGCAGGCCGGGTTTCCTGTAATCGAACACCTTCTGGTATTCCATCCTGTTTTCGACGGAATCTTCCTGGTAGGTGTCGGCATAGACCGTTACGCCTTTGAGCAGCTTGTACTTGGTTTCTATCGTGACCCAAAGGGAGATGTCGAACGACGAATAGTCACTGATGTCGGCAACGGCAAACTTTACGGTCGACTTTCCCCGGTAGTCAAAGCTGATGGAATCCTGCCGGGGTACCGTAATGTGGTAGGCGCCCAGCGAGTCCGTAATGGCTTTGCTGCCCGATGTGCCGGAAACGAGTACGCCGGGGACCCCGTACACCTTGGTGGAATCGTATACGGTACCGGAGATAGTGACCTGTGCCGCAACCCCGGAAGATACGGCCAGTTGCAGCAGGAGGAACGACAGGAAGTTGCGTATGGGTAAAGGTATCGTCAAAATCTCCAAAAAGTAATATTACATCATTACGCGTTTACAGCCACTTGCGGCCGCTATTTTAACGCTGATTTCTCAAATGCCGCCCGGTGCCACGATCTTTTCTATTTCTTCCGGGTAATGGCGGTGCTCCAGGGCATGTATTTTGGCGGCCAGGGTAGCCGGTGTTTCCCCGGCAGCAATCGCGCAGGTGGCCTGGAAGATCACCGCGCCATGATCATACAGTTCGTCCACGTAATGGATGGTGATCCCGCTTTCCTTCTCGCCCGCGCGCAGGACGGCTTCGTGCACCGAATCCCCGTACATTCCCTTTCCCCCGTACCGGGGCAACAGCGCCGGGTGAATATTCACGATGCGACCCCAGTAGGCTTCCACGAGTACCGGGGGAACTTTCCACAAAAAGCCCGCCAGCACCACGAAATCGATGTGGTACCGTTCCAGCTCCTGAAGGTAGCCCGTCTCGTTGAAAATCTTCCTGCTGATGAGCAGGACCGGGATCTGCGCTTCTGCCGCAACCCGGAGGACCCCGGCCTGCGGATTATTGCACACGACAAGCGCCACCCGGACCCGGTCGGACCTTTCAAAATGCTCCATGATCTTTTTTGCATTGGTCCCGGCCCCGGATGCAAAAATCGCGAGATGAACCGGCGGGGCGGTCGCAAACTTATCCATACCGCGTTATTTCATGAGCAAAATTCATGTGTACCATACCTGCTTCAAAGATGCATTTTTTTCGCCCGAAAAGTGATTTATTTTTTATAAAAAGGCATTGCAAAAGAATGCCGGCAACCTGCATAACAGCGTTGACAATTAGCGAAGTAATTCTATGAAAACATTGAACAGAATCACTAAATAAAAAAAATAAAAATGTTAACACATTGTCAACATACTCCCTTATTTTTGCACCAAACTTTTATCCACTATCAAGACAGGTAACCAAGTTTATGAACCGACGCATAAAGCTTCATCTCGCAACAACCTCCCTACTTTTTTTTCTCTTACTTATTGGCAGCCAAAACTTGTTCGCACAGAGTGGGGAAGCTCTTTTCAAAGCCAATTGCGCTGCCTGCCACAAGCCGGATGTGAAGTATGTCGGACCAGCACTCAAAGGCGCCCGGGACCGGGAGCCGTCCAAGGACTGGGTCTATAAGTGGGTTGCCAACACCACCACGATGGTCAATACGGACCCGTACGCGGAGAAGCTCAAGGCGGACGCGGGCGGAAGCGTGGTCATGACCCCCTTTCCGGACCTGAAAAAGACCGATATCGATGCGATCCTGGACTATGCGAACAACTACAAGCCGCCCGTAACGACCAATCCCGGCGGGACGACCGGGGCGCCCGAATCGGATAACACGATCCTGTATGGCATCCTGACCCTGATCCTGGCAGTGATCGGATTTGTCCTGTTGCAGGTCAACAGCAACCTGCGGAGACTGGCGGATGAAAAAGAAGGGTTCAAACCGGCGGTGCCTGTCCCGTTCTACCGGAACAAGGCATACCTCCTGATGGTGATCATCGTGCTGTTCCTCGTGGGGGGCTACTACCTGGTGGAGGGCGCCATGGGACTGGGGAGACAGCAGGGATACCAGCCCGTACAACCTATCTATTATTCCCACAAGGTTCACGCGGGTGTCAACCAGATCAGCTGCCTGTATTGCCATACCGGTGCCCAGGACAGCAAGCACGCCAATATCCCTTCGGTCAATGTCTGCATGAACTGCCACATGGCGGTGAAAGAATACAGCGGCGCGCCGATCGTACGGGAAGACGGCACGACGGTGGACGCCAACGCGGAAATTCAGAAATTATACCAATATGCCGGCTGGAACCCGGATACCAAAACTTACGACAAACCCGGGAGGCCGATCCAGTGGATCAAAATACATAACCTGCCCGACTTCGTTTACTTCAATCACTCCCAGCACGTAAAGGTAGGCCAGGTACATTGCCAGACCTGTCACGGGGAGATCCAGAATATGGACCAGGTACACCAGTTTGCTGATCTCAGCATGGGTTGGTGCGTGAACTGTCACCGGACGACCAATGTGCAGTTCAACGACGACCAGGGCCATGGCAACAAGTTCTACAGCCTTTACGAGAAATTCCACGAGGATATAAAAAATCACAAATACGATAGTGTAACCGTAGAAAAGATCGGGGGAACCAATTGCGGTAAATGCCACTATTGATAGCGAAATACTGCCTGCATGCGCGTTACACGAACTGCCTTTTGAAATTAGAATTTTTCAAATCGAAATAAATGAGCGAAAAAAAGTACTGGCAAAATTTTGGAGAGTTTCATCAAACGGAAGAGGACAGGAAGCAGCCGAAGAACGAGTTCAATGAACTGCTCCCTTTTGAGGACATGGCCGATGAGGGGTTGCTGGGCGGAAAAACGCCCCGGAGGGATTTCCTGAAATACATGGGATTCAGCACCGCCGCCGCCCTCGTTGCGGCCAGCTGTGAAATGCCGGTACGCAAGGTCGTGCCTTACCTGAACAAACCGGATGACATGGTTCCGGGCATTGCCAATTTTTACGCATCCACCTATATCAATGACGGGGATGCCATCCCGGTGGTGGTAAAACAGCGCGAGGGAAGGCCCATCAAGATCGAAGGCAATGATCTCTCCTCGCTCACTAACGGCGGCACGTCCGCCCAGTGCCAGTCTTCGGTACTGGACCTGTATGATACCACCCGGCTCCGCTATCCCCTGATCGGCGGGCGCGAAGCCACTTTCGAGGCCATCGATAAAATGCTCGCGGCCGACATCGCCGGCGCAGGCGGGAAGCCCTTCGTGTTGCTGACCTCCTCGGTCACCTCGCCTTCCACCCGGCAGATCATCGCTGAATTCCTGGCAAAATACCCGGGTAGCCGGCACGTACAATACGACGCGGTGTCCTACAGCGGCATGATCCTGGCCAACCAGGCCTCCTACGGGAAAAAAGCCATTCCTGCTTACCATTTCGAAAACGCACGGGTGATCGTCAGCCTGGGAGCGGATTTTGTAGGCACCTGGCTCAGCCCGGTCGTTTTTGCCAATCAATATTCGAAAAACAGGCGCATTGATGAAGACAAGCCTGAGATGAGCAAGCATTATCATTTTGAATCCCATTATACGATCACCGGCGCAGCCGCCGACGACCGGTTCCTGCACAAGCCCTCGGAGACCGGCGCCATTGCGCTCGGGCTCCTGGCCGCTTTGACCGGCGGAACCGTGTCAGGCGTAACGGCGACGGTGGCAGACGGGATAAAAAAGGCGGCCACGGACCTGCTCGCCAATAAGGGCGCCGGCCTGGTGGTGTGCGGAAGCAACGATCCCAATATCCAGGTCATCGTGAACGCCATCAATGAAGCGATCGGGTCGGGCGGTAAGACGATCGACTGGAACACGACGGTCAACTACCGCCAGGGGGTGGACGCCGATATGGTGGATCTGATCAGCGACCTGGACGCCGGAAAGGTGGGAGGCCTGTTCATTTATGGCCCTAACCCGGCCTACAACCACTACGCGAGCGACAAGTTCATTGCAGCCGTAAGGAAATGTCCCCTGACGGTTTCCTATAATGAAAAAATGGATGAAACGGCGGAACTCTGCAAATATGTGATCCCCGCACACCACTGGCTGGAATGCTGGGGGGATGCCGAATTGCAGACCGGGTATTTCAGCGTGATCCAGCCGATCATCCACCCGCTGTTCAAGACGCGCCAGTTCGAGGCTTCGCTGCTGGCAGTTTGCGGACAGCCTGCGGATTACGAGGCTTATTTCAGGAAATACTGGCTCGATAAACTGGGCACTGCGGATAACGTGGATAAGTTCCTGCAGGACGGCGTGATGGAGAACGGGCGGTTGAAAACACAAAACTTTACGGTTAATACCGCCAATCTTACGTCCGCTTCGGCGGGTATAACGGCGTCGTTTGAAAAAGCCGATTCCACCGCGGGGGCACCTGAACCCGTCATCGCCCTGGCCGGGGCGGCCTTTGCCGGAAACGTTGCCGACGCAACCGCCAAGATCCAGGCAGCGGCAAAAGGAGGCGACACGGAACTGGTGCTCTATCAGAATATTTCGGTGGGTACGGGGAGCCGCGCCAACAATGCATGGCTGCAGGAAGTCAGCGATCCGATCACCAAGGCCACCTGGGATAATTATGCCGTGATCTCGCCGCAGATGGGGAAATCGCTCTTCGACATCGATATCTATAACCAGCACGATATGGACCGGTACGAAGTGGACATCAACAAGCCGGTCGTCAAGATTACCGTGAACGGAAAGACGCTGAAAGTGCCGGCCCTGATCATGCCGGGTACGCACCCGAACGTCATTGCCATTGCCCTGGGCTACGGCCGGGAAAGCCTGAACAAGGACAAGACCGCAGATTATATCGGACCTGCCGCAAAGGGAACGGGACTGAACGTCTATCCCCTGACCACGTTCAACGGCACCTCCGTCACCTATTCCGCCCCGGTAACGGTTGAAAAGACGGATGAAACGTACATCATTGCCCAGACCCAGGTGCACCAGATCACGGAAGGCCGCCCGGTTGTAAGGGAAACCACGCTGGCAGACTTCCAGGCACGGCCGGATGCGATGGCCGATGAAGTTGAAGAGGAACTGAAGCAGTACGGAGAGGATTTTGACCGCGATGCGACCCTTTATCCCACGTTTGACAAACCGGGGATCAAGTGGGGGATGAGCATCGACCTGAACACCTGTATCGGCTGTTCGGCCTGTACCGTAGCCTGCGTGGCGGAAAACAATATTTCCACCGTGGGCAAGTATGAGGTCCGCCGTTTCCATGATATGCAATGGATCCGGATCGACCGGTACTATACCGGTGATCCGCAGAACCCGGATATTGTATTCCAGCCGATGTTGTGCCAGCAGTGCGACAACGCCCCGTGTGAAAATGTTTGCCCGGTAGACGCTACCAACCATAGTGACGAAGGCCTGAACCAGATGATCTACAACCGGTGCATCGGAACAAAATATTGCGCCAATAACTGTCCTTACAAGGTTCGCCGGTTCAACTGGGCGGACTGGAACGGTGCGGACAGCTTCCCGGATAACCAGCGCGGCATCATTTCGGATGCGACCATGCAGCTCAACGAGGACCTGATGCGCATGGTGCTCAACCCCGACGTAACGGTGCGTTCAAGAGGGGTGATGGAGAAATGCACGTTCTGCATCCAGCGGCTGCAATTGGGAAAATTGAATGCCAAGAAGGAAGATCGCCCGTTGAGGGACCTGGAAGTGAAGACGGCGTGCATGCAGGCCTGTCCCACACACGCCATCGTGTTCGGCAACGTGAATGATAAAAACAGTGCAATATCGAAAATGCGGATGCGCGAACAGAAGGAAAGGAAGTTCTATGTGTTGCAGGAACTGCACACGCTGCCCAATGTGAATTACCTGGAAAAGATCAGGAACACCCGCCGGACGGTCGGGGACATACACAAGGAAGCGTGAGGAAACGAATAGAAAAATACAGCAACAAAAAGGAATAAAAAAGGGACCCATAGAAGTTTACAGGAAAAACGGCCGAATGAGGCATTCGTCACTGATAAAAGAAAACCGGATATGTCATTACTAAAATATGAATCTAAACTGAGGGAGCCACTGATCGACGGTGACAAAACCTATCACCAGGCTACCGAGGATGTCATCTCCCCGATCGAAGTCAGGCCCAACAGGCTCTGGTGGATCGGCTTTTCGATCGCGGTGAGCCTGCTGATATTCGGTGTTTATTCGGTGTACCGTGAAGTGGATTATGGTATCGGTCAATGGAATCTTAACCATACCATCGGCTGGGGCTGGGACATTACCAACTTCGTTTGGTGGATCGGTATCGGTCATGCCGGTACGCTGATCTCGGCGATCCTTTTATTGTTCGAACAGAAGTGGAGAACAGGGGTGAACCGGGCGGCGGAAGCCATGACCATCTTTGCCGTCATGTGTGCCGGCCAGTTCCCGATCTGGCACATGGGCCGCGTTTGGGTGGGCTTCTACGTAATGCCCTACCCCAACAGCCGCGGACCGCTGTGGCCCAATTTCAACTCGGCACTGTTGTGGGACGTATTCGCCGTATCGACCTATTTTACGGTATCCCTTCTGTTCTGGTATTCCGGCCTGCTGCCCGACCTGGCCACGGTCCGGGACCGGGCCCGCACCAAGTTCAGGAAGTTTTTTTATGGCCTCGCTTCATTTGGATGGACGGGAAGTACGAAACACTGGCAGCGGCAGGAGAGCCTTGCCCTCGTGCTCGCCGGGCTGGCCACCCCGCTGGTGCTTTCCGTACACACGATTGTGTCCTTCGACTTCGCCACCTCGGTCATCCCGGGATGGCATACCACGATCTTCCCGCCCTACTTCGTTGCGGGCGCCATTTTCTCCGGGTTCGCCATGGTGCAGTCCCTGCTGATCATTACGCGCAAGGTGTTACACCTGGAAGATTATATAACGATTGGTCATATCGAGGCCATGAACAAGATCATCGTGCTCACGGGATCGATCGTAGGGATCGCCTATCTCTCGGAACTCTTTATCGCCTGGTACAGTCAAAATCCTTACGAGTGGTGGGCCTTCCGGCAGAACCGTGTCAATATATTCAGCCCTTACGGCTGGGCATACTACGGGATGATGTTCTGTAATGTCGTTTCACCGCAGCTTTTCTGGTCCAAGAAGCTTCGGCGGAACGTAACGTTCACCTTCTTTATGGCGGTCCTGGTAAACGTCGGGATGTGGTTCGAGCGGTTCGTGATCATCGTTACTTCGATCTATCGCGATTATCTTCCCGCATCCTGGAGCAACTATTACAGCCCGTCGATCTGGGAGATCGGCTTTTATCTCGGAACGTTCGGATTGTTCTTTACGTGCTATTTCCTGTTTGCGAAATTCTTCCCCGTCATCGCCCTCGCCGAGGTCAAGGCCATATTAAAGGTGAGCGGCGAAAGCTACAAGGCGAAGATGGAGGGAACAGAAAACATGGACCCGGAGAAATTTTACGTGGACCAGGTGGAACACGCGCACTAGAAGAGGGTATTTAACAAAAGACCGAAAGGTTGAAATATAAATAAAGAATGAGAAAAAAGTTTGTAGTTGGTTCATTCGACGATGAGAACATCCTGTTCCCGGCAGTCAAGAATGTACGGCGGAGCGGTTATAAAATACATGACGTTTATACGCCCTTCCCGATACACGGGCTGGATCATGCCCTGGGCCTTCGGGAAACGAGCATTCATACCCTGGGGTTCATATTCGGATTCCTGGGAACCAGTATCGCCATCGGGGGTATGGGATGGATCTTTGTTTCCGACTGGCCCCTGAACATCGGCGGCAAACCGCATTTCCCGCTGCCGGCCTTTATTCCCATCACTTTCGAGCTCACGGTGTTGATGTCGTCCGTGGCGATGGTGATGACATTCTGCTGGCTGAATAAAATGATGCCTGGGGTAAAAAAGCACCATTTCAGCCTGCGCGCGACGGATGACATGATGGTAATGGTCATCGAATGCACCGCCCGGAGCAACGAAGAGGAGATCCAGAATTTCCTGAGGAGTAACGGGGCACAGGACGTCAATGTGCAGGTGGCGGAGGATGGCTGGTGGTTCGGTACCTATGACCGGGAGCAGAAGTTGTACCGGGCGGAGCAGGGGTATTAAGCACTCCGGGATAACCGGCGTGTATTGCTTGCTGTATTGACGTGTGGAATTTGAAGAAGTATTTACAGGTATTTGATTGACATATGAAAAAAGTAAAAATAACAGGGGCTTTCCTATTGGTGGCAGGTGCCGTGATCTTCGCAGAAAGTTGCGGGGACAAGAGAGAGCCGGGAAGAGTGTATATGCCGGATATGGCTTACAGCCGCGCTTATGAGGCATACGCGCCCGACAGCCTGAAGTCCGAAGGGATCAATTATATTCCCTATCCCGTGCCCGGCACCATCCGGAGAGGGGACCTGTTCCCGTTTACTTTGCCTCATGATTCGGCCGGTTACGCGATGAGCGCCCAGCTGAAAGATCCGTTACCGCCGCTGGATTCCACCCAGATGAGCGAGGCAGAACGGCTTTTCCACGTCAATTGCGCCATTTGCCACGGCCCCAACCTGGATGCCCAGGGACCGTTGTCCACCGGCGGAAAAATTCCCGCGGTTGCGAACCTTACCCAAAAACTCTACGTCGACATGCCGGAAGGCACCATGTTTTTCTCGGTCACCTACGGGAAGAACAATATGGGCAGCTATGCGTCCCAGCTGACGCGGGAGCAGAGATGGATGGTCATCCAGTATGTCAAGTCGAAGCAGGCGGAATTGAGCAAGGCCTCCGCGGCGTCTGCCACGACTGATTCCACCACGAAAAAATAAAGCGTATACGTTCTAAAATAAATTTTTAATGAATAATCAATATAAAACTCCCGCTTTGGTGAAGAAATGGTCTACAGGATTTATGATCGTGGGGGTTCTAACCTTGATCCTGGGCGTGATATTTCTGAATCCCTTCGCGGGGGCGAACGGCGACAACGTAAACAGCACCCGGTTCTGGGCGGTGCTCCTGCAAAACAGCGTCTTCTGGCTGCTGTTACTCAATGCCTCCACTTTCTTTATGGTCATCAGTATCCTGGCCATGGGCGGCTGGCAGGCGGCGTTCCGTCGTGTGACGGAAGCGGTTTCTTCGGTGGTCCCCCTGATGAGCATCCTTACGCTGGTGGTCCTGCTTTCACTGGTACTCGGGCACCGGGCGGACATCTACCCCTGGCTCAGTGGGCGCCTGCTGGCGCACGACAAGGTGCTGAAGGGCAAGTCCGGCTTTTTGAACCCGGTGGTCTATATCTTCATATCGCTGTTTTTCATGGGTATCTGGTCTTTGGTGAGCAAGAAGCTGCGGGACTTCGGCAAGGAACTCGACCGGGGCCCGATGGATTATGAGACCTCCAGGAGGTGGTACAAAAGGCAAACCTACTGGGCAGGATTCTATGTGGTGTCATTCGGCCTGTCGGTGGGCTCCATTATCCCCTGGGTCTGGATCATGAGCATTGACGCACACTGGTTCAGCACCATGTTCAGCTGGTATACGTTCGGGAGCACCTTTGTCTCCGGGATGGCCTTGCTGGCCCTGTTCGTCATCTATTTCAAAAATGAAGGGCAACTGGAATTTGTCAACAGGGAACACCTCCACGAGCTGCTGAAATATGTCTTTGCCTTTTCGATCTTCTGGACCTACCTGTGGTTTGATCAATATATGCTGATCTGGTACGGCAATATCCCCGAGGAAACCGTGTATTTCAAGATCAGGGTACAGGGGGCGTACAAGGGGCTTTTTTATCTGAACCTCGTTTTGAACTTTTTATGCCCGTTCCTGATTTTGATGAAAAGGGCAGCCAAAAGAAATTATGCCCTGGCCGTCATCATGTGTATACTGGTGATTTTCGGACACTGGATCGATTTCTATCTCATGGTGATGCCGGGAACCGTAAAATCCCATCCGCACCTGAGCTGGTATGAGCTGGGGATCCCGGTGGGCTTTATCGGGTTTATCATCTGGGGGGTCAACCGGTATGCGACAAAAGTGTCCATGACGGCGCTGAACGATCCGTTTCTCAAGGAAAGTATCGTTCATCATACCTAGAAGGTGGCAGCAAACGGATCATCTTAATTTAAATAGTTTATAGTACGGTCATCTGTCAGGAAGGCCGGAAAAATCAAGAAACATGAGCGACTTTTTTTTAATAGCAATTTTTATCCTGTTCTTCCTTGTAGTGTTCCAGATCGCAAAGGCGAGCGAATACGTGAGCGTCCTGAAGGGGGAAGAAAAGGCGCGAAAACAGAATAACCGTATCAACGGATTTTTCATGATCGCCTTCCTGGTCGCCGGTCTCATTGGCATATGGTATTGCAATAAACTGTTTTATCCGAAGACCCTGCTGCGGGTCGGGTCCGCGTCGGAACAGGGACAAAGCATCGACCTCATGCTGTGGATCACCCTGGGCGTGACGGGAAGTGTATTCTTCGTGACCCAGATCCTGTTGTTCTGGTTCGCCTTCCGCTACCAGGAAAGCGACAAGAGAAAGGCCTATTTTTTCGCCCACAGCAATAAACTGGAGATCATCTGGACCAGCATTCCCGCGCTCGTGCTGACGGTGTTGATCGTTTTTGGTCTTAAATACTGGTTCAAGTTCACATCGGACGCGCCCAGGAACGCCCAGGTGGTAGAGATCACCGGCCACCAGTTCGGATGGGAGATCCGCTATCCGGGCAGGGACGGTGTCCTGGGAAGGAAAAATTACAAGCTGACCGATCCGGCCAAAGGGAATCCGCTCGGCGTGAACTGGGCCGATCCCGCGAGCCATGACGATATTCATGTCCCGACGACGATGCACGTGGTGGTGAACCGGCCCGTAAAGCTCGTGATCAACTCGCAGGACGTGATCCATGACGTGGGACTGCCGCAGTTCGGCATGAAGATGGACGCCGTGCCGGGAACGCCCACGACGCTGTGGTTCACCCCGCTGTACACCACGGAAGAAATGAAAAAGAAAACCGGTAACCCCGACTTCGTTTATGAAATTGCCTGCGACCAGCTGTGCGGCGTGGGACACTATACGATGAGGGGGGTGGTCGTCGTGGAAACGCAGGCCGAATTCGATGCCTACATGGCTTCCCAGAAACCGGAATATTACAAGGCTTTTCCTGATCTTGACCCCGATAAGCCGGCAAGCAAGGATTCAACAGCAACCAAGGCCGTGGCCCAGAATGACAAAAAATAAAGGCGCCCGCCCGTACAGGCTTTAAAAAAGACATTATTATGAGTGAAACAACAGCACAAGATGGATCGGTGGTAGTACACGACCTCGGGCACGAGGCGCATGTTCACCATCATAAACAATCGTTCATAACCAAGTACGTATTCAGCCAGGATCATAAGATGATCTCCAAGCAATTCCTGATCACCGGCATGATCTGGGCGATCATCGGGGCCCTTTTTTCCGTGATCTTCCGCCTGCAGCTGGGTTACCCGGACAAGACCTTCCCCTTCCTGGAAGACATCATCGGCCACTGGGGCAAGGGCGGCCGCCTGGACCCTGAATTCTACTACGCCCTGGTGACGATGCACGGGACGATCCTCGTATTTTTTGTGCTGACCGCGGGGCTGAGCGGTACCTTTTCGAACCTGCTCATTCCATTGCAGGTCGGTGCCCGCGACATGGCTTCCCCTTTCCTCAACATGCTGTCCTACTGGTTTTTCTTCACCGCCTCGATCGTGATGATGGCGTCGCTGTTCCTGCAGACCGGACCGGCGGCGGGAGGCTGGACGATCTACCCGCCCCTGAGTGCGCTCGGGGATGCCTCGGAGGGATCCAAGGCGGGCATGGACTACTGGCTTATCGCCATGTCACTGTTCATCGTTTCCCAACTCCTGGCGGGGCTCAACTATATCTCCACCGTGCTCAACATGCGGACCAAGGGCATGAGCATGACCCGGCTCCCGCTGACCATGTGGGCGTTCTTTTTCACGGCAGTCCTGGGTGTGCTGTCCTTCCCCGTGCTGCTTTCGGGTTGCGTATTGCTCCTGTTTGACCGCCACCTCGGCACGAGTTTTTACCTGAGCGATATTTTTATCAACGGCCATATCCTGCCCAACGAAGGTGGGAGCCCGATCCTGTTCCAGCACCTGTTCTGGTTCCTGGGACACCCGGAAGTGTATATTATTGCTTTGCCCGCCATGGGCATTACCTCCGAGGTCATCTCGGTCAATTCCCGCAAGCCGATCTTTGGTTACAGTGCCATGGTGGTATCCCTGTTCGCCATCGCGGGGCTATCCTTTATGGTCTGGGCGCACCATATGTTCGTGACGGGCCTGAATCCCTTCCTGGGATCGTTCTTCGTACTATTGACGCTTTTGATCGCGGTGCCCTCCGCCATCAAGGTTTTCAACTGGCTCACGACGCTGTGGCGGGGGAACGTCCGCTTCACGCCGGCCATGCTCTTTGCCATCGGTTTTGTGAGCCTGTTCATATCCGGGGGACTTACGGGTATCTGGCTGGGGAACTCCTCGCTGGACATTCACCTGCATGATACCTATTTTGTCATTGCCCACTTTCACCTGGTAATGGGGGTGGCATCGCTTTTCGGCATGTTCGCGGGCATATATCACTGGTATCCGAAGATGTACGGAAGGTACCTGAACAATACGCTTTCCTATATCCATTTCTGGGTAACGATCGCGGGGGCCTACTGTATCTTCTGGCCGATGCATTACGAGGGACTGGCCGGCATGCCCAGGCGGTATTATGATTACAGCGCCTGGGAATCATTCAAGATGTTTACGGGACTGAACGAATTTATCAGCGTTGTGGCAGTCATTGTTTTTGCCGTCCAGCTGCTGTTCGTTTTCAATTTCTTTTATTCGATCTTCAAGGGAAGGCGGATCAAGACCTCCAATCCCTGGGGAGCCAATACGCTGGAGTGGACCACCCCGATTGAACGCATTCACGGTAACTGGCCGGGAGAAGTTCCGGAAGTGTACCGCTGGGCATACGATTACGGCAAGGACGGAAGGGACTTTATTCCGCAAACAGAGCCGATCGGGAAGGACGAATTGAACCATTGATTCAGGGCATCATACACCCTTTCAAGATATTGGTATGGTAACAAATGCCCTGAACGGTCTCGGGGCTTTTTTAAATTGGACTGAACTATAATGAATAACGTGGCTGCAAGCATTCCAGAATCGTCCTCCTTTGCGATCGCCAGCAAGGTGAAGGACTATTTTCAGCTGATGAAGTTCACCTTGAGCTTCACGGTGGTGTTCAGCTGCGTGGTGAGTTATTTGCTCGTGCCGGGCATCGCCTTCAGCTTCCCGGCGGTCCTGGAATTGTTCGTCGCAGGGATCCTGATCACGGGTTCGGCGAATGCGATCAACCAGGTGCTGGAGCGGCATACCGACACCCTCATGCGGAGAACCTCGGGAAGGCCGCTTGCAGCCAAAAGAATGCAACCGGCCGAAGCATGGACCTTTGCGGTTCTTTCAGGAATCGGCGGTCTTGCCCTGATGGCGATCTGGTTCAATACGCTGAGTGCGGCGATCGCCCTGGCCAGCCTGGTGTTGTATGGATTTATCTATACGCCGCTGAAGAAGATCAATTCCATAGCCGTCCTGGTGGGCGCGCTGCCCGGGGCGCTCCCCTGCCTGACCGGCTGGGCCGCGGGGGCGGGTCAGCTCACCGCGCCGGGCTGGATATTGTTCGGTATCCAGTTCATTTGGCAGTTCCCGCATTTCTGGGCGATCGCGTGGGTAGCCTACC